>Ga0307960_1001345_pt1 | contig 14253 bp, 9 predicted proteins | sample OrgLakmetagen542_FD_201832 | JGI IMG/M metagenome (GOLD analysis project Ga0307960, IMG submission 201832) | Saline water microbial communities from Organic Lake, Antarctica - #542 | ecosystem: Environmental > Aquatic > Non-marine Saline and Alkaline > Saline | place: Antarctica: Organic Lake... | reverse complement strand
AAATGGAAAGGAATTTAGGTGCAAATCTTGTGACTTCACAATTGATGCTGACTTAAATGCTTCTATTAATATTGCTGCTAATCTTAAACCTATTGGTTATAAGAAACGACATCTTCATAATATTAGAACAGGCTTCTTTTGGATTGAAGGTGGAGAGGAGCATATAGTCCCTCTTGTCATTAAAACTTGTAATAGAGACATTTGTTGATATTATGAGTAACTATAATTCAGACTATGCCTTTGTCAGAACGAACGTTTGCATGCGTTTGTGGTTACGAATGTGATCGTGACCTGAATGCAGCAAAGAACATACATACCCTCGGCTTGAGGGAATTTGAAGCCTGTGGACAGACAAGCTCTGGCGAAGATCTTTTCGATCTACGTGAAACTAGTCTGGTTGAAGCAGGAACTACTCATCAAAGCTTAAACGCTTTGAGTAAGAAATAGAAAGCAGTTGTATCGGAGAGCATGGGGTTCGTGCGGCAGCAATCAGCCAGGGCATGCCGCTCTACTGGCACGCTGCCGGCAAGACCATGACCAAGAAGTCAATCGAGCCCATGGCCATCCGGTACAACCGGAAATGGGAAGGCTGATAAATCTGACAGTGTGTTGCTGTCGCCCCCGCTCGTCGCTCGCAGTCTCCCTGTTCGGTTCCTGCCTCGGCGAGCTGGGGTTCTTTTTGCCTCGTTGACATAAAATATATGACCCATAAAATACCCATCCATTTGTCGAGCCCCTCTGCCATGTGGGCCGACACAATCATCGCCGAATAGGCCGAGGAGTACAATCATGGCTGAACAGACGAACGACGGGTTCAAGCCCGTTTACATCAACCGCCTCAAGACCCCCGTGGGTCGCGTAGGCTGGCCCAAGCTGGACAAGCCCGACTCGACCGGGCAGTTCGCTGACAACAAGTACAAGGCTTACCTCATCTTCGACGACGACGCCGATCTGCGTCAGTTGAAGAAAGCCTGCCTCGACTGCGCCAAGGAAACGTGGCCGGGCGAGGACATGAAGAAACTCCAGTTCCCGTTCCACAAGGGCGACCCCGACAACCCCTCCGATGTCAAGAAGGGCGAGTGGTTCCTGGGGCGCACGTTCATCAACTGCAAGAGCAAGAACAAGCCCTTGCAGGTCGGGTCCAACAGTCGGCCGCTCGAAGGTGGCATCGTCATCAGGGGTGGCTACTGGTGCCGGTTCGCCGTCAATGCCATGAGCTACATGAGCAGCGAGCGGGTGCGCCAACCCAACGGCAAGGTCGTCACCCAGACCATCAAGGGCGTGACCTTCCTGCTGGAGGCGGTCCAACTGGTGCGCGAGGACGAAACCTTCGGCGGCGCCGGGGGCATGACCACCAACGCTGCGGCAGACTTCTTCGATGATGGTGAGATCGATGATGAGGTCGAGAAGTACGACTTGTCTGAGGAGAACGATCCCGCCAACTACGACGAAGATCCCGCCAACTACGACGAAGATCCTGACGACGGGGAAGAATCGGGCGCCGACCCCGATGACCTCGACGCCTTGATGTAAGGGGCGGGCCGTGAGTGAGCATCCCACGCTCGCGGTCTTCGACGTAGAAACGTACAGCGGCGTCGACCTCACAAAGGTCGGCGCCGCTCGTTATGCGCGAGATCCGAGCACCGACGTTCTCTGCCTCAGTTTCAACAACCCATTCAGTAAGAGCCCCAGTAAGGTCCACCTGTGGGTTCCTGGCGACCCGCCGCCGATCAGCCTGACCGATGTGCCTGCCCAGGGAGGCTACCTCGCAGCCTACAACGTGCAGTTCGACATGAACATCTGGCGGTGGGTGTTGGTCGAGCGATACGGGTGGACATGGCCCGGCATGGATGCCTTCTACGACCTCCAGGCTGATGCACGATGCTCTGGCCTGCCCGGCAAGCTGGAAGAGTGCGTCAGGGAGTTGGATGTCGGTCAGAAGAACATGATCGGTCACAAGCTCATGCTGACGCTGTGCAAGCCGTGGAAACCGATCAAGGCCAACAGCGACCCGAGACGAAAGCACACCCCCGAGGCTCTCGAAGAACTCTACGACTACTGCCGGGACGACACGAAGGCGGAACTGGCCCTGAGCAAGGCGCTGCCCCGCATCAGGCGGCAGGAGAAAGAGATCCGCGACATGGATCTCCGCATGAACGAGCGTGGCATCGGCGTCGACAAGGCTCTGGTCAAAGCCATTCTCGATGTGATCGAGACGATCCGCGTTGTGCGCCGGGAGGAACTGTCAGAACTGACTGACGGCGCCGTCGAAACGGAAAACCAGTTCAAGAATATCTACGCGTTCTCCAAGGCGCGAGGCTACCCGGTTGAGAGTGTGGCCAAAGACAAGGTCACAGAATACCTCGACGACCCGAATCTTACAGACCCGGCTCTGCGCCGGGCGTTCGAGATCCGACAGGAGATCGGGAAGTCCAGCCTCGCCAAGCTCGATAAGATCATGCTCTCAGTCTGCGATGACGGGCGCTTGCGTAACATGATGGGCTACCATGGCGCCCACACGGGCCGGTGGGCGAGCTACATCGTGCAGCTACAGAACCTGCCGCAGGGGGTGTTGAAGTACGAGCCAGACGAAGGCATCAACGAATACGATCTCGCCCGCGAGTTGGTGTTGAAGCGCGACTTCGATATGCTCCAGCTTTGCTATGGCGACGACCAGATCATGGATGTGTGCGTCAGCCTGATCCGAGCCTGCCTGTGCGCCCAGGAGGGGCGTGAACTGCTCGTCTCTGACTTCTCGGCTATCGAGGGCCGGGTGCTGGCGTGGCTGGCCGGCGAAGAGCATGTGCTGCAAGCTTACCGAGAAGGCAAGCGCATGTACTGCGTTGCCGCCAGCGACATCTTCCACCTGCCTTACGCGGAGATATTCGAGCACCGCAAGGGTAAGCACAGCAAGAAGGATAAGATAGGAAAGACCTGTGAACTGGCGCTCGGGTTCCAAGGCGGCTACGGCTCCATGATCGCCTTCGGCGCCGACAAGCTCGGCCTGAGCGACGAGGAGATCGACAACATCGTCGCCGCATGGCGCAACGGGCGACCCGCAACAAAGGCGCTCTGGCACGATGTCAATCAGGCCGCGCTCTCGGCATGCCGCCACAAGAAGCAGTGGTTCAAGGCCGGTAAGATGACCTTCATCCACTCGGGTAAGCACCTCCGCATGCGCCTGCCATCGGGCCGGGTGATGACCTATCGCAAGGCGCACATCAAGCCGAAACCGGCGCCCTGGGACAAGGATCAGATGGTCGATGCGATCCATTACTGGGGCGTCGACAGCTATACCAAGAAGTGGAAGCTGCTCGACACATACGGCGGGAAGCTCGCCCAGAATGCAACGCAGGCAGTAGCCCGAGAACTGATGGCGCTCGCAATGATACGCGCCGAGAAGAAGGGGCTGCACCCGGTCCTGACCGTCCATGATGAGATCGTCATCGACGAGAAGATAGGACGTGTGACATGCGAAGAACTCGATGCCATCATGACCGAGCTACCGAGGTGGGCCATGGGTCTGCCCATCGGAGCCGATTCCTGGCAGGGGTCGTACTACCGGAAGTAGGCACCCACTAGATATCGGTGTTGAATGCCACCACCCCTGGGTATGATATCCAGGCACCAACGAAAGCACCCCGCAGACTAGGGAATGCGGGGTGCTTCGCTCAACTAGGAGAACCAACGTGACGCTGACAAGCATAAATACCCATAGGGCAGAATCAATCACTGTTCTTGTCTCGAAGGACCACCGGCAATCTTGCTCCAAGAAGTATTCCGTACAGGACGACGGAAAGATCCAATCCGAAAACTATCCAAACATCTACACATGGAACGTTCAGACCTTCGACGCCAGAGATACCGACGAACTGCTGGAGAGCGTTCAGGCGATCAGCCGGCGCCGTAATGCCATCGCCATCTTCGGCGCTCTCGTCGACGATAAAGACCCCCGCGCCACCGATAGCGGGGCCGGCGTCAATCGCCGGTACAAGGATCGCCCAAACGTCAAAGCCGACTTCGAGCCGTGCCCTCGGGCATGGGTCGCTATCGACATCGACGAGATGATCGCTCCGAAGAGCATGCTCGGCCGCTCGCCGGCCAGATTGGCAGAGTGGGCCAGGAAGCAACTGCCCGAGCGATTCCAGAAGGCAGCGTGCGTCTATCAGTACACCAGTAGCTATCAGGTCCGGTCGCCAGGGAACGTCCTCTACCTGCGCTTCTGGTTCCTCCTCGACGACGATATCGATGTCTTCCAGTGGCGAGCGTACTGGAAGGCGCACGGCATCGCAGATCCCTCCCTCTACAACCCGGTCCAGCCGATCTACACGGCCCCGCCGACCTTCGGCGAAGGAGTCAAGCCGCCTATCAAGATGCGTGATCGCGTTGGCGCCCTCGACGGCGATGAGCGGGTGGCGATCTCCGATCTGAAAGATTGGATGGTGGCCGAGGCCGAAAAGGTCAGGTCAGCCAGCGATACGGTCGACTATGACCCTGGGTTCGAGCCCAATATGGAGGAGGTATCGCTGGCGATGCACCGCATCGTCAAGCAGAAGACCCAGACCTCCCGGCACCACCACGCCTACGGAGCCGCGCACGAACTGGTCGCCATCGGGTGCCCCGGCGAGAAGATCGTCGACTTCCTCGAAGGTCCGTTCCTCCACTCACGCGAAGAAGAGCGCGACATCAACGCGCCGAACGAAATGATCGACATCGTTCGTGAGGCTGTCGGCAAGTTCAAGGCGGGCACGCTGACCAGCAGCAAACCGCCGTTGTCATCGGTGCTCGGCCCGATTGACGATAAAGCATTGTATGGGGACACGCTCATCGCCGACACGCTCGATAGCGGAGACGTTGAAGACATGCTCGGCTACGGCGCGAGCCCCTACTCGAACGCCCAGATATTTCTCAAGCGGAACTATGACGAAGGTGGGTTGCTCCGGTCGGCCCAGAATGACTGGGAGTGGGACGGCACACGCTGGAAGATCATGGGCGCCGAGGCGCTATGCAGCCGGGTCGTCAAGGATGCTGAGTGCTCGGCCAGCGCCGGTAAGGGCATCACAGAGACGGTCAGGAGCCTCGTCCTGCAAGAAGACCTGAGAATGCCTGGATGGATCAGCGACCCCCACCGAGCGCCGGCCCCGATGGCCGTGTTCGCCAACGGTATGATCTCGCTCGAAGACCTCACCATGGACCCCGACGCGAAGGTCGAGCCGCACGACAAAGATTTCTTCAATACGGTGGTGCTGCCCTACGACCATAGCCCGAAAGCAACATGCCTGAAATGGGAGAAGTTCGTCGACGACTGCTTCGATACGGATGCGGAGAAGAAAGAGTTCCGCAAGTTCTTCGGTTACATCCTGACGCAGCGTAACGACCTTCAAAAGTTCTTCCTCCTCCAAGGCCCGCCCCGCGCCGGCAAGGGTGTGGTCATGGCTGTGCTCAAAGAGTTGATGGGCGAGGAGAACGCAGCCTTCCCGATGCTCTCAGAGCTTGCTAACGACTTCGCCATGCAGCCGCTCGTCGGCAAGCCAATCATCTTCATCGACGAGGCCAATAGCCCGCTCACGGGCCGGGGCCAAGAGCGGGTGATCGACCTCTTGAAGGCGGTAACAGGCGGCTCCCCGCTCCAGATCAACCGGAAGAAGAAAGATCACCTCCAAGGCGTCAAGCTGCCAGGCCGGTTCGTCGTCGCCTGCAACCGGCTGCCGAGCTTCCTGGACCCCTCTGGCGCCATCATCGCCCGCATGATCCCCTTCATCTTCAAGCAATCGTTCGTCGGGCGCGAGGACATCGGCCTGGCCGACAGGCTCAAAACCGAACTGCCCGGTATCTTCAACTGGGCGGTGCAGGGCATGCGCGATCTGATCGAAGACGGGGGCGCGTTCTCCATCACCGATAACGCCAAGGCGATGCTCGAAGGCGCCCGCCGGGCCGCAGCCCCGGTCTACTCGTTCTGCCAGGACTGCCTGACGGTCAGCGGCGTGCAGGATGTCTTGAAGGAAGACCTGTACCGCGTCTACACGCTCTATTGCCTGAAAAATGGTAACAAGCCCCTCGCAGACAATCGGTTCCACTCCGAGATCCAGCAGACCTACAGCACCGTCAGGTCCGAGCAGAGCAGGGCGAATGGGCGCAAGCGCAGTTGGGTCGGCATCGGGCTCAACGAAGAGGGGATGGAGATACTCAACCCCACAGATGACGACAGTTTGCTTGACGACCTGATGGAATGATGCTACAGTTCCATACAGGAGACAACGATGGCAAACCTGTATGCGAACGTGAAGGAAGCGGCCCAGATCCTCGGGTGCTGTGAAGAAACGATCAGACGGATGCTGCGATCCGGTGGGTTGGAGCATCGGCGCCTGGGTCGAGCCTACCGAATCCCGATGTCGGAGCTGTTGCCGGCGAGGGAGGGGGAAGGCGCGGAGAATGACCTGGAGGGGCTCCTGTCATGAACTGCGTTCTCGGGATTGACCCCGGCCAAGATGGAGCGTGGGCGGTGCTCGCCGGTGGCGAGGCTTACGGCGAGCCACTGCCCCTGCTCGGTAAAGAAATCGACGGGGTCGAACTGATCCGCCGTATCAACGAGTTCATCGACCTCCAGGGTTACACGGTCAAACTGGTGCTCATCGAAGATGTGAGCACCTTTGGCCATGAGGCGCCCAGGTCGATGTTCAACTTCGGGTACAACACCGGCATCCTGACGAGCGCATGCCTCGCGCAGCGATGGCCATTCGACCGGGTGCTGCCGAAGGTCTGGAAGAAGGAGGTCATCCCACATGTGCGGGGGCTCCCGCGAGACAAGCAGAAGGCGGGCGCTTGCGCCTGGGTAGCGAAGAGATATCCCAACGTCGATCTCTACCCAGGCCGCAAGCGCAAGCCGCACGATGGCATTGCAGAAGCGGTCTGCATCGCCGTCTACGGGCGAGTAGCATAATCGGTAATGCACCGGGATTTGTTCCCGGTTAGTGCAGGTTCGAGTCCTGCCTCGCTCTCCAACTGGGTTTTACCCAGTATCATTCGTCACCTGCCCCTTGGCCCGAGGGTGGGCGTATCCCCCAGGATCAGGCCCCGAGGATGAACACGCAAGGCGGGAGTAGGGCAGAAGAGTAACCGTCACCTGGGTTCTCCTTTGACATCACAAGTATGCTATATAGCATACGCCGAAGATGGTTGTGGGAGCATGATTGAGGAGATCAATGATGTCGAGATCAGACAATAATAGCAAGACCCCCGCCAAGAAAGGCGGGGGTTATGCTCGGCAGTGTGTCTACTGCGACGACCCAGACATGCGTCGATTGAAGAAACTACTGGCCCGGCGCGATGAAACGCTCTCGCAGTGGTTCCGCCGGAAGGTTCGAGATGAGCTTGCAGATGCCTACGCATGAGCCACTCTCCGCCGGGTTCCGGCGCCAATCAGTCATGCAGTCCGAGGAGAAGGGCGACGGCGGGCCTGTCGACCTCGACGTTCGGGCCGAGGTGCATGGGCCTCGCACCCTGGCCGGGCCGCAATACGGCGCCGCCGAGCGAGCCAAGAACGAGTTGATGCTTCTATACGTCAAGTCGCACGGTGGCGCTGATACCGATTTCGCCGGCCTCCTGATGATGCTGATGAGCAAGGTCGCTCGATTTACGACCAACCCGCTCAACGGCGATAGCTACGAGGACGCTATCGGGTACATCAAGCTCATCAGGGAGTACGCTGCCTCGAAATGTATCGACGACGAGCCCGCGCCTTAGCCTTGTTGTAACGCTTGCGGAGGTTGTCGAGTTGATTCTCGGTGCCTCCGTCCTTGTCGAAGCGCATGGTCTTGAGCACCCCCTCAAACTCTTCGGCTGCGATCTGCCGTAGCTCGAAGTAGTCGTCGCCATCAAGCTCATAGTTGGTCGAGCCGAACTTGAATCGGCTCCCGATGGGGGCCGGTCGCCAAGTGTTTCCGCCGTCTTCGGCAATGTTGGCGTTCGTCTTCTCGATCCAGTTTGCGGCCTTGGCGACATGCTCTTTCGGCTCGGCCCTGACGGTCGCGCCGAAGTTGGTGATGACCGCCGACAGAGCACCGGGCGCCCGGCCCTGAATGGGATCACCTGAGAGCGGTCCAACAAGCTCGGCGCCCCCGCCCATCGTCTCATCGACGAAACTGGTCGGGATGCGGATAGTCGGGTCGACGAACCGGCGAGCCCAGCGGATCGTACCGCTCGCCGGTATCGCGCCCCGCTGGAGGCTGTCGAAGAACATCTGCGGGTTGCTCTCGCCACGACGAGGTGTATCGATCCAGTTGCGGATGCCCTGGGCAAAGTTCTTGTCGAACATGTTGACCCACATCTTCTGCAACAGCGATGCCTTGCGGTCCGCCCAACTCTTGTCGGCCTCCGCGCCGGTTGCCAAGAAGGCATCGCGGGCGTCGGCGACGAGCGTCAGGCCGGTGGCGACCGGGTCCAGGCGCCGGTAGTTCACATCACCGGCGAAGGTGCGAAGCGTTTGAACCTTGTTCTGCGCTTCGAGCATACGCCGCTTGCCCTTCTCGCGGGGGTCGACCGACCCGGTGAGATAGAACTCCTCCTCATCGCCCATGAGCGCCGCAACGGCGAGCATAATCGAGCCGACGATGGACTGCCCGATCATGCGGTGCCCACGTGTGCGATGTATGCCGGCCTTTACCGCATCAGTCTGCTTGCCTGCTTTCGAGAACTCGCGGACTGCCGTCATCGACCCAATGGGGGTCATGTTCAACCCGGTGCCGATGATCTTCACGATGGTCGTGTAGAACGGCAGGATCAGCATGCCGGGTTGGAGCCCGTTGATGAGTGGAGCGATCTTACCGAAGATCGGGGTGTCGGGGTCGATATCAAAGGCGGTCCATGTGCGAAGACGCTGGATACCGTTGAACAGTTTATCGAGGCTATCACCGTCGATATCGCCGTTCTCGTCATCCAACTTGAAGGTCGTCTCGGTAGCATAGGCCAAGGCCCGGCGCTTGAGTTCCATCGCGTCGGCGCTCTCGTTCTTCGGGTCGCCGGCCATTTCGATCAACTCGGTCACACGACGGCCCGCTGCTTCGCCGGTTAAACCCTCTTGCAGGTATGCCTTCTTGGTAGCCTCGGTGGCGATAGCCGCCTGCGCTGCGACATGGTAGAAAAGCTCATCGACCGCACCGATGGGGCGGAACATGTAGTTCTTGATGAACCCCCGAATCCCTTGGGTGTTACCGTAGCGGGCCTGCGCCTCGGCTTCTTTGAGCCGGCCCGAGTAGCCGAGGAGGTCGAGCTTGGTGTGCGATACGCCGCTCAAAAACGACCGCCATGCATACACGATTGCATTCGGCATGGAAGTCATCATAGCGGAAAACGCCGGCCCAACAGCTCTCAGCGTTGGCGCGTCTTCAATCTTCGAGTTGGTGAGGAACCGGGCCAGATCGTAACCGGCAGCGGTGAAGTTGGAGAGAGCGCCTTCCTTTATGAGGTTCAAGAAGTTGCCACCGACGTTGATAGCAATCGTGCCTGGGGACAGAAGGTTCTGCGAGTACAGACTGGTGAGAAGCTTACCTCCCCTCTTGCCCTGTTTGGCGATTTCAACCGCCGAGATAAGCTGGAAGAATGTATCGGGGTCGTCCATATCATCGAGTGTGATATCGGCTGCGCTTGAGATAACAGACCCGCCAACGCCACGTTGAACTCTATTGCCGAAGTATTTATCGACACGGTCCATGTTCGCCTTGGTCAGTTTCACCGTCAGTTCTTGCGCTTCCGCAAACTGCCCGCGAGCTTGAAGCTTCCGAACCTTATCCAGTTGCTTGATTGTCAGCTCGCCATACCGGCGGTCAAACAACTCACGGCGGTCTTCAGGGGTTTGCAGCAGGTCACGACGCGATGCCAGGATCTGCGCGGCCTGGGTGCCGACCATGATGTTCAGTCGAGCAGCCGTACCGAGCTTCCGGTACAATGGCTTCATGTCGCTGGCAATCGAATCCCTGATCGCCTGATTCTTAGCCTGGTTACGCTGCGAGGTCAGTTTCGCAATCTGGGCTGTCGTGCTGCTGATGATCTGGGCGAGCATCTCCTGCTCGCCGATCTCGATAGGAATCGGGGGCGTATAGTTATCAGGATCGTATGCAGTGGACAGTTCGCCGATGCGGCCGGCGGTTTTGAGCTTCTCAACGCCTTCCTCCACCTGCCGGCTCAGATCATCGAGGATCTGCTGATCGCTGCGCCCTTGACGCATCTCCTGGCCGAGGCGCTCAGACATCGCCTTGCTCATGGACGTAGGCTTATCTGCCATCTCCGAGCGGATGCGCTTGAGCATCACCCGGCCGGTATCGGTAACGGCCTGAATGGCAAGGTTGCTGGGGTTGCGCCCTTGCAGTTCCGCCTTCGGGTCAAGATCACCGGGGTCGATGAACTTCATCATCATGTTAGCGTCATCAACCTGCTGACCGGGCGGAAGCATGTCGTTGACGAGATCGGTCGCCCGACGAGCGGCCCGGCGCTGCTGCTGTTCAGGCCCGACCGGGCGCTCGGGGATGCGGATGTTTTCGATGTCGATGCGGAGTTGTTCGATCTCACGCGCATTAGCAGCGATGTTACTGGCGATACGGGCAACCTCTTGCTCGTCCTCAGCCATGTTCATCTCTTGCCGGAGATCAAGGTTCTCCTGGCGAAGGTCTGCGATCCTCTGCTCAAGAGGCTGGCGGCGCCGGGCGTTCTCGGCCTTGAGCGTCGTGACATCTGCCGTCTCGCCGGCCTCGGTGGCGCGAAGGCGCTCTTGCTCCAACTCCTCATAGGCGCGGATCTCATCGCGCTCTTCGCGTGCCAGGTCGCGCTCCTGCTCACGGGCCTGCTCCATCCTGGCCGTGATCTCAGCGATGGATTCGAGCGCGACTTGACGCCCCCGCTCGTTGGAGAGTTGCTGCCGGGCGATGACCTCATCGCGCTCCTCAGCGGTCAGCGTGCTATCCAGCCTCTCAGCCTCACGGGCGAGAGCATCGTAGGCTACTTGCTCGGCCCGGCCCTCCTGCTGGGCCTTCCGCGCCAGGGCTTCATAAGCCGTGACCTCAGCCTTGATCTCCTGCGCTCGCGCACGATCCAACTGCTCGTAGGCAGCGGCCTCGGCCCGGCCCTCCTGCTGGGCCACGCGGTCGGCCCGGCTCGCTTCCTGGCCCTGCCGGCGCCCCTCCTGCTGACGAGCGAGCACCTCTTCCCGCCCCATCACCTCTTCTGGCGTCTGGGGCCTCTGGCGCCTGCGGAACTCACTCAGTTCAGCATTGAGCGCCCGGCGCTCGCGTGTGGTGCGTGCCTCCAGAACCGGGTCGATGGTGCCTTGCACCTGCTCGAACTGCCGGCCCGGCGCGTCTTCCATGATAGCGGCGAACGAGGTGTTCATGGCCGACAGGACCGGGTCGTCCTTGGCCTTGTTGGCGAGATTGTTTGCACCCCTGAAAAAGTCGAGGATGCGACGGAAGATGCCTCGCGTCTTCTCTGCCGGGACCGCATCCCGGTTCGCCAGCCACTCCTTGTAGCGTTGATATGCGGCCTCGACCAGATCGCCGTTATTGCGGCGCTTGCCCTCGGCGATCTCGCCGATGCGGTCCTCTTTCCTAAGACCATCGTAGATCGCATTGATCTCGGAGTCGGTCAGCGCCCGCTGGAACAGGATATGGTTGATCTCCTCCATGGCCGCATCGAACACATCGTTGCCGGTGTCGATGGCCGCGCTGGAGGTCAGATAGACCAACGCATCGGCGTCGATGGGGAGGCGACCGCTATCGGCCGTGGCAATCGTCCATGCCGGCGTTTGAACACCGTTCGAGCGGAGCTTGGTAGCCCGCTGCGCGTCGGTCATGCCGAGCCATGTCTTGAGCTCCTGGCCGGGGTCGGCCTTGAGCTTCAACTTGTCGTTGAGCGCCCGCATGACGGTGTCGCTAGTGGCGCCGGGTAGCTGGGTCGCCATGTGCGCCATCAGGCTGGCCCATGAGGACCGGGCGTTGCGCCGAGCCGAGGCGCTCTTCAACGACTCCTGCTCGCTGGCGATCAGGACCGCGATGTTCCGCTTGCCAGGGAGCGTAATCTGGATGTAGCCGCCCTTGTTGACGACCTTGGCCCCGGTGCCCTCCAACGCCTTATCGAAAGCCGTGACGGCCCGCTCCACCGCCGCTGTGACCTCCTCTGGGCTGACATCGGTCGGAACGAGTGCCGCCTCGGGCACCCGGCCCTCACGCAGATCGCGTGCCGTGTCGGCCACTTGCTCGTCGATCTGAGCAGCGTCAGCCTCATCGAGCGTGCTCTGCCCTTGCCGGGCCTGATTGGTCGCCTCTTGAGCCTTGGTGATCTCGGCATCGAGTTGGTCGAGGATATCCTGCGGGGCGCCCTGCGCGGCCGCTTCATCCCGGCGTTGCCGGAGTTCCTCCAGCGAGAGCGCCTTGGCCTCTGGCGTTGGCCTCTGGCGCTCTTGGACCACATCTTCGTCCATCGGCCCGGCGGTGGCTTCTGTCGCCGCCATGGCCGCTTCTGCGCCCTCTGGGGTGACGGAGCCTCTGATAGTATTGATGGTCCTCTCGACGTTCCTACGCACCGTATCGGGCGTATCATTGGGATCGATCCTGGCGACCATGTTGCGGGCTTCTTGGATGTTGGCCCGATCCTCATCGGTCGTCGCATTAGCCTCTGCCACATCGAGCATGCTGTTGGCCCGGTTCACACCGTCACGGGCGAGCCTCTGGGCCTCCGACACATCGGCGGCATTCATCGTCTCAGGCGTTGCCGGGCCTTCGGTCTGGTTCCGGCCCATCTTATCGAGGCCGGCTTCAAGCTCGCCGAGGCGAGCTTGAGCGTCGAGAACACCGGATTGCTGGCCGATGGAGGCATCGGTCTGGCCTCGCGTGAACGCCCGCTCGAACACATCCCTGACCTTCCTAGTAGATATACTCTGACGGATAGCTTCCAATGCAGTATTTGCATCAGGGGCAGTGGCGACCGCGTCTCTGAGGTCGGTCGTATCGACCTTGGCGTTACGCAGGGCGTCTAGGCCAGCCTGAATTCCGCCCATGACCACTTGGTCATCAGCAGCCCCGATCTGGTCCTGCCGCTGCATCTCGCCAAGCGACATGCGAATCCTCGACATGTTCTCAGCCGTGGCGAGGTCGGCGGCGCCGTCGAGCAGCCCAGGGAGGTCGTTCTCGGTGAGTTGGTCGATCTTGGCGCCTGCGACCTCCGGCAGTTGCTCGAAATACGACCGAATGTCGTCGGACCCCTGCATAGCTGCATTCTGGTCTTGTCGGATCTGTCCGAGGCGCTCTTTGGCCATACCGCGAGCAACGGCTTCACGCTTGCGCTGATTGACCGCGCCTTGCGTCTGTTGAGCCGCCTGCCCGGTGCCGGTGGACAAGAACGTCGAAAAAGCGACATCGGCCGCTTCGCTAGCGATATCATCCCAGTCAGCCTCTTCGGGCCGGATACCAGAGAGGCGGTCGACCATGTAGTTACCGGCATAGATGCTGAGTTCTTCGATCTCCTCACCAGTGACTTGGGCGCCAGCATTCAGAAGCCGTGTCGCTATCGCACCGGCATATTTCCGCATGCCATCTTTGAAGAACGCCTGCTTGGCGCCGGTATCGAAACCGCCCATCCCGAGCTTGTGCATGACCGTCATCATGCCGCCCTCGATGACGCCAGAGGCGATGGCCACACCCTGCGCTTCAAGCTCGCTCAGTCCTGCGTCTCTGGCCTGCGTCACCTTCTGGTTGTAGGCGCCGCTCATAGCGCCGGCACTGATGCCGCCCATGCCCAGGCCCGCGAACGGGAGGTTCGTCAAGGCCGAAGTGCCGGCGACGCGAACACCGCGTAGCAGGCGCTCTGAGCTGACACGGTCCCCAAAAAGCCCGACCAGATTCGCATTCTCGATTTGGCGCTCGGCACCCGCGCCTACGAGATCAACCTGCCGATTCAGGTCGTCTGCCATGCCCGACCCAAAGAGGTCGAGCGGGCGAGTAGCGAGCGAAGTGAGAGAACCAGCAGCCTGGATCGGGATGGACATGCCCTGCGCCGAGAACGGGAGGCCAGTCATCTCGTCAAACTGCTTGAACGACTCAGCCATTTGGCCGATGTGGATATCTTGCGCCGTTTGAGCATTCAGGTCAAACGGGCCGATATCGCCGATGATATCTGTGAGATCGTCGGGCATTAGTTACCCCTTCCGCCGTCCACGCCAGAGTTCCTAAAAGCGGGATTGTTCCTGTTCCTTTTAGTCCGCCTGGAACC
>Ga0307960_1001339_pt1 | contig 14268 bp, 14 predicted proteins | sample OrgLakmetagen542_FD_201832 | JGI IMG/M metagenome (GOLD analysis project Ga0307960, IMG submission 201832) | Saline water microbial communities from Organic Lake, Antarctica - #542 | ecosystem: Environmental > Aquatic > Non-marine Saline and Alkaline > Saline | place: Antarctica: Organic Lake... | reverse complement strand
ACAGGTGACCAGTATTACCAGCAACCACAAGCGTCTGCCTTTGACTACGGAGGAGGAGGAGGAGGGGGCTTTGGCGGGGGCTTTTAGATTTTGTGTGTGTATGTCGAGTGTGAGCATGAGCGTTTATGTGGGCGTTTGAGACTGTGCCTCAATTTGTGCCAGTGATTGTGTGTGTTTGTGTGCGGAGGCCCTGAATGAGGGCAACTGACGGCTTTTTTGGGCTAAAATTAACGGAGAAGGTCGCTTTCAGCCAAAGGCTGTGTATGCTGGACATAGTGCAGTGAAATGCAGGCAGAGTGTTTACACAGAACTTCGAATACTGAACTGGCAACACAAGGGTTCTTGACTTTGTATGGCTATTTGTGCCCCGATCCTTCTCTTCCTGCTTTGTATGTAAAAACATTGGACTGCTTGCATCACCGAGAAGCCTTGAAAAGGGCCCCAGGGATGCAAAAAACACACTTGAGCGGGGCGCGGAGAACGTCTGTGTGCTGCAAAGCACTGGTACCTGCAACTGCACTCATCACCTGCAGGACGATATCTATAATAAGGGCTGTCGTACTAAGGGAAATCCAGCTTACAAGGTTTACAAGAAAAAGCCTTCAGTCAAAGCGTGCGACTGCTAGCCTGCTCAGTTTATGTACAAAAAAATAGCGTTTGTTGTTGTTCTGGTGCAAAAAGTAAGAACATCCTGTGCTCTTGCCTTTGAGAATAAGGACTCATATCTCCTGCGAAGAGACACAGTATGGGGGTGACTGTATGGGGGTGTGTGCAGTGGAAAATAGCATGCTGTTCATCCTGGACATCATCATCAGCTTCACGCAAATCACAGGTAGGGGAGGAGCTGGGGTTCCATGTTGCGGTCTCAAAGCGAAGGGTGTGGACACGCAGTCTGAAACGGCCAACACTGCGAATGACATCTCGTGGGAGGTCTAGGAACGTGCACTTGGGAAGGCTGTAGGGAGAACGAGTAGCCAAGGCTTATTTTGTAATGCACACCATCTGTTATAAGTGTTTTGCTGTTATGCTCTCTTGGGCAGCCATTAGGCAGAGTAGGATGTCCAAAGCTCCTAGTGTCTCTCTCTCTCTCTCTCTCTCTCTCTCTCTCTGAGGTCCCCAACAAAATTCTGAATTGGGTCAGAGAATTGTAAAGACGCATTGTGGCACAAAAACAGTTGAACTGTAGGGGCTCAAGGCCACATTCTCGCATAACGCACCAAGAAGGAGTAGTGTGCGTCCCTGACACCAAGGATTCTTTTTAACACTGTCAACAACTGGGTTGTCCATCTCTTTGCCCTGTTCTAAGAAAGGAGTTGACCAGATCTGGCTTGCGTACATGCTAGCATGAATTGCATAGGTATTGAGGAGCCAAGTGTGAGCATGCAACCTGTTGGTAAGGACATTCTCGTGTACAAACTTTTTTACTCTGAAAGGGTCTCAGCGCTGCATCAACCGCAGTGGTCAGATTAAAATTTTTGTCACACACCGTGCCCAGGTATTTGAATGTGTCGGTGTAGGATAGTTGTGACCGTCATTTTTAGGAATCCAGCAGCATACAGAACCTGGGTCAGCCGGCAAGTGCTAAAAGTTAAGTGGTTTAGGCTTGATTTTATTTCTCCCTGGTCATTGATGATATAGTCACGAGAGTCTAGTTCAGTTTGGATTACTAGTTTGAATTACTAAGGCAACTTCAACTGGGGGATTGGATGCTCACCTCTGCAATTAAGGTTCACCTCAAAAGAAACTAAAACGCAGCTGAAAAGTTCAAATCATTTGCACGAGAGTAGGTAGCATGTCACACCGCTGATTTAGGAAGAATTTAAACTGAAGCGAATATTTGATCTCAAAATGAGGTGTTTGTCGCGTTGATGACTGGCAATATCTTTGTGTCAGTGCTGTCATGGGATGATTGTTCTCCTGGTGGCTGGCGATGCTAATATGAACCCCACCCCTCCAATATTAGTTGGTTGCTTTGATATTTGCGGGGATGATGGGGCGACCAGTACAGCATCCGGACGATTGCAGGTTTTCCTGTTTTTGGCTAAAAACCGGTGGAAAGAGCCACTTTGATACAATCCTAGTTTCAGCTGTATTGGGAATCTGAAGATTTTGCATAGCCAGCCGTTCGCTGCTACTTATACCTATGCAGACAAAGCAGGATCCTAGGGAGCCTGTCTTGCTGATGGCTTTGAAGATCATGCTGCATGCTAAATTGTGTCTCTCAGTGATCATTTTTCTTATTTGCGTGTGTTGGCATCCAGAAAGCATATGCAGAGCACCGTCTAGTTGATGAGGGCAGAGGAAGCAAGTAGTCTAATCGAGCGCTTAATCCATACAGCATGCTCTTTGTTGTGCAGGGTTCCTGTTCTGTACTTCATGCACTTGGTTTTAACAGGGACATAGGATGCTGTTAGGTAAGCGTTGCTAGCGGCTCCATTGGCAGTGCCATTTTTGATGAGGTTCTGGTAGTACCTGGCATTCATGGTAGTTTGCTATGGTATTGGTGTTTCCCAGAGGTGGTTATCTGAGGCCCCAGATGGGGGTGTTTGAAATGTGAATTGAGTAGTGTTCACCCAGCTGGTTACAATCAAGCTCGGAACCCAGAGGTAGCCCTTGCTCTGCCCTACTGATAGCACCTAAGCTTGAAAGCAGCCAGTTCCGGTGCATACGTCTAATTACCCGCGACGTGAACCCTATTTTTCACCACCATTCTCTCATATCTCACCACCCACTGACCTGATTTGTGTCATCCATCTTCATATGAATTGTCTATATTTTTCAATAGAGAATGTCATTGCGACAAAAATGGGGCAAAACGGAGCAGTACTTGGCCAGATACCCCATTTTGGCCCATTTCCATTAATAAGAGCAAAAGGAGTGCCAAAAAGGGTGGAAAACCAAGTTCCACCATATCTGGATTTTAGCATCCCAAACGACTCCTTATCATGTAAGAAGTACTCCTGTCGTGTTTTGAGGTGAAAAGAAGCCCTTGTTAGGGTGCTGTGGCCCAAAATGTGAAATCTCAGTGCCAAAATTTGAACTGAGATTCTGCCCAGGCCACTGGGGAGGGCCATTTTGCCTTGAGCTTTGTAAGGGAGTCCAGTCATATTATTTGAACACGGTTTGCACCAAAATAGTCATATTCCAGGACTTTTGCTCAGATGACCACCTCTTGGTACTTCCTAGTTGTGGAGGGGGTGCATGTGTGCTTGCAAGGCGTCATGGTAATTGGATAGGTACCAGAGCCTTGAGGTAGGTGACTGGGATAAGTTTGGTTGCAAAAATCAATGTTCTCCATGTTCTTTTGCAAGGATATATTGTAGAAGGGATTTCCCTCAGGGCCGGCCGTTTTGATAGAGGTATCCGCAACGTCAGAGTGTTATGATCAATTTTCTAGCAAGAGCGTCAGCATATTCGTCGCCTATATTACCTGCGTGGGATTTGACTTTGTGGAAATGAATGGGTGATGGTGACTGGTGGATTGCTCTGGCAATGGATTGGAGGACATCTCCCTGAATGTAATGGCGGTGGAGGCTTGGGTGAAAGAGCTAAATTTTAAATTTGGTGTAGCAAGGCTAGGCTAGGCTAGGATAAAAAATGCCCTGCCTCTTTGATCCTTTTCTCCTGACAAACTAAATCTGTATTACTGAGACTTTTACATGATAATTGTACAGTGCAAGTAGCTAATTACATTTTGTCTAAATTGTCAGAACAGTGTGGAACGTAGGTACGCATCACACATTAATGCTTGCCGCCCTTTGGGCCACCGTGCTCTGTCTCCGCAGAAAACTTATCCACTTGAGCAGCGTACTCCTCCTGTAACTCTGCAGGACATACAGAGCAGGGTCACAACCAGCTGACTGATCTCGCTCAAGTTGTAATCCCAGCAAATGAGGTTCCATCCATCTGTGCTTAGGACGACAAGGCCATGCAAACAATTCCATCCAGGCCACTTTGCCAGGATGGCTTGATTTGAACTTGGAGCTTGGAGTGTGTGGTTTGCATGTCCCTTTTCCTTATGCAGCATCAACAAAATAACAATGAAATATTTCAATCAAGAAAGTACAAGGGCTGCTTGATCCGTTCTGTTATGTCCAGATGTGACTCAAGTATGCTCAAGTTTGCCTTCAGGAGAGCCTATATTAGACGGGCCTTTTCAACGCATTGCTATAAGCTGTGCCCCTAGCCTTGTTCAGAGCTCAAGTATGCCTTCAGGAGAGCCTATATAAGACGCGCATTTGTAAGCTGGCTTTTCAACACATTGCTGTAAGCTGCGCCCCTAGCCTTGTTCAGAAAACACACTTCTTGCTCACCATTTTGGATATCTGGGCGTGCTCTCTGCTCAGGATCTTTTGTGTACGGAGTTGGAGGAACCTTCTTTACGATGGGCGCGCTGGAAAGGGTAGAAAAAGAGGCATTTCACAGGTTGCTGTATTTAAAACCAATTGAGAGACTGATTTGCTAGGTCCAATAAAAAGAGCCACTGCTTTTTTTGCATTGTTTGCTGAGGAGGAGGATTGAGGCCCAAAAGGGTGTATTTTAGTTGTTCCTAAAGTACGGGCCCATCAATTTGCTAGATTCAATCTGTGCATCAAACCTTCAGGGACAGGCCCTTTGAACCTTACAAATTGGGTGCCTAATATTTCGTAGCTTGAACAAACATGTATGACGGATTACTTAGAGCAACAAACTTGGTGATTTCTTTGTGCTTGAAATCTTCGCTATGCATACATTTGATTGCGACAGAAATGAAGTGAAAAGAACTTGTGGCGGGAGAGATGCACCTTAACACTCTCAATGTCACCCTAGGGTGAAAATTGTTAACTTATGCAATTAGTCCTGTTGGCATCCAAGCACATGCTCATGACCACCATGCACAAGCTCATGACCACCATGCCCATGCACATGAACAGACTAGTCTGTGATCTCAGCTTGAGTTTGAAGCTTGCTTAAATCCAATATGAAGTGACGTAAGTTGTTGCCCCTTGGACCAGAAAAGGAGCATGTCCAGACATTTGCTCGGTCCACCCCCTCCTATGATTTTCAACGACCAGAATGGTACGCAGAACTCAGATAGATGGTCAGCCGTAGCATTATTAAAAAGTCGAACCTTACCTGTGGTCAGGGTCTCTTGCAACCTTCGACCACGCCACCTCCTGGACCTTGGACTCTTCATCAACAAGTGATACCTATGAAGCACCAGCAGATTAAAACATTGTTACCTACAACAAACGAAATACCTATGCGTTTTCCCCAACAAGACCTATAATAGTAGCAAGTGATAGTGCCTGTTTATGCGCCTTTGGGAGAACAGCTTACCTTTCAGATGTTGCGTGAGCTATACATCCTTTTGCCCAAAATTTGTGTGATTATGAGCATGGAGAGCAGTAAAGTTTGTTTGCACTTCAAAAGGAAGCGCCTGTCTTCCAGCACAATGCATGTGTGCTTGATTGTTGTTATGTGCTGAAATGTTGCCAGTGCCCTCAAAATTCTGGGAGCTCCTCTTCTCGATAAGTTGTGGTGGGCTGCCTGTTTATACGCTTACAGGCGGCATGCGTGATATGGTTGTTCTTTGCATTTGGGCAGAAAATTGTATCAATGGTTAAGGAAGGATTGTTCATTGCGGTAAGCATGTTCAAGCAAGGGTATTGTGTAATAACCTTATACGAATAGAGCCAGGAACGGTAGCTCTGTTTCAACAGGTTTAACACGTTTTCAACAGACGGCATGCACGGACCTCTTCTCTTATCATCTTTAAGCGCCCTGATGTTGTGAGTTAGAGCATACGTATGGTAAGGAAACGACCCACACACAGACATCAACTGGAAGCACCGCTGGGTTTCTCCTCATTCAAAAAACTTGCCTTTCCATGCTTCTCATCAATGGTTTCAACCACCCCTTCGTGCAGCTTCCCGCCCTTGTGATAGGCCACCCTACAGCATCCCAAACGTTTTGTTGTAAGTGGCAGCGTCCGTTGTGCACAACCAACGCATCGCAGAGTAATTATTTGCTTCTCATCAGATCTGCTGATATGAAATCCACTCACTTGTCTCCAACGTGGAGGTTCTCCTTCTTGTTGGCGTGCGAAGCCATGATGGTTATGATGGTATAAAAAAATGTCTGCAATCGAGGTTTAAAAAAGCAGAATTCGTCAGGGATAGCGAAATTTGGAGGGTTTCTATGATGCTTTCAGTCCTCATGTCCTGGGGAAAGGAAACTTTTTTGCTCGAAAACTGACTGGAGATTGGGCAACATGCCAGACCAAAGAGTCGTCGTCGTGGGATGGCGCTGGTGCGAGGGGATCCATAGGAAATTGCCTTGCATGTCCAGGCATTGAAGCAATACAGGTACACTATGCACTCTCTTAGGCACGGGTGTATGTGTGGGTGACGGGTTGAGCACGGCTATGGCGAAACCAGCACCATTCCCCCCGCCGAGTGTCAGGCATTTTTATATTAATAACTTTTTTAATCATCGCATTCCCGAAACTCGCTTTCGTGCCTAAATTGCAGTTTTTTAGTCTCTCCCCAGGACCGGACATTTATATTGAGTACGCCGTAACAGCGTAATCTGTAATTTATTTGTTAACAAATCTGGCGGCAAGTTTGCACTTTCCTCGCTCAAGTCCATCTCCGACCTTCCATGTCATTTCTTACAGTTTTTTTTAGTGACTTAGAACTGTTTTTCCTGGTCCATGCATCGGGCAGTCGTAGTCCTCTCCACTTGCATGAAACTATGTCCCTCCGTTCATTAATTTGCAGAATTAGCAGGATTATATAGCTTTTGAACCAGTTCCGGTATTTCCGAAGGTCGTATATAACGGATTTCCGCCCAAAGTCCCTCCCACTAAAGCACGTATAATGTTAAACGTTGCAACGTTGCTAAAGGCACCAAAACAACATGAGCTGCTACCGCCTCGCTTACTAGGGCACGTAAAACCCTCCAAATTAACCTACAAGGAGCGACAGGCACCATGTATCACAGGAGCCGAACAACTAACCCGCTGCAAAGCTTCGGAGTTACCTGTCTACCTGCCACATCACTTGCGAAAAAACAATCCTACATGTCGTCAAATCCGCTACCAAAATCATACAAACCAGATGAGACATCGAACAAACGCAGTCCCCTGAAATATCACAGCAATGCTCCTGATGGTGTGCAGGCCCCAGCCTCCCAACCACCTGATCCCCATTGAAACGACTTTCCTCTCTTTATTCTCAGGTGAGATGTTGTGTGGCTCTGCATCCACTGGGCAGAGCAGAACACAACTTGATCAGATCAACAATTTCAGCTCGGTTGCAAATTGAATCAAATAATCAGCCACAGAATAACAATTCATTTCAAACAACCACCTGAATTAATGTAAATTAACTACTCTTGGTTGATTCAACCCCATTGCAAAAGTGGGCCTTGGTCACTAAAGAAAAAATGGCATTCCCCCTTGACTATGACCCCAAATTTCCCCATTACTGGAGTGAGCACCCAAGGGACAAAGTGTTCGGGGCAAACACCATGTCTTCTCCTCCCAATTTTCTGGGTTCTCCGACTGCCGGGGTAGCTGCCCTGAAAGCCTAGTGGCCCGTGGCAGACCAGACTCTTCGGGGTCACGGGTTCGATTCCGCCTGGTAGCGTGAGTACTTCGCTGTCCGACAGCTCCGTCTCCGTTTCCTTAATCCATGCTTGTGGTGGTATCACCCTTGCGTATAATTTATTTATTATTTCCACTTACTCTCCAGTGCGAGCAGCAGCTTGTGTTGTTTTTAACATTAATCTAACAGTTTTGATTAGGGATAGGGCCCATCTTTATAAATTCATAGGAGCATAGTACGTGTGGTATTGCTTCTGTCTTTCTGGGGGACCAGCGTCTCCACCCCTTGTGTTGCAAGTGTACAATTTCCAATCATCTATGTGGTGGACGTCCAGATCATCATGATAAACGTGTTTATGGCCTCAGTGGGTGTCATAGAGAAGGCCTTGTCTTTCTTGTACTTCCAGAGTTCTTGTTGAATGTGGCTAGTGCGCAAGAGAGTCAGACTCAGAGAGCAAGCTTCCAGTAGTGTTCATGTGAATTTGGAGCAGACCTTGAAAGCGTCATTAGAAAAGTACAGGGCTGAGTGATTTGATTTGATTGACATCTTATTGCGATTCTGTTTGATTGACATCTTATTGTGTGTAGGGCCTAAGCATTGCTGGAAAAAGTGAGAGCCTGACATATTTCATTTTCCCTTCCAAAAACACTCTTACTTCATACTGTTCCACACACTTATTACTATCTGAACGACCATGTTTACCCTTATAATAATAGCTTTCAATGCAGTTGCTTGCTGATAGAGAATACACAAATTGCGTATCTTGTCTTTTCTTTTCTTTTTTTGTTTTAGTACTTCATGTTGTAAAGGAGTGGCGGCTGAGTCCCTCCCGCTGAACTGCCCTGAGGAGGAGCTAGGCCCCAACAAGGGGTCCTGCCCCTGTCTTCTTTTCTTCAAAGATGCCTTGTCCTGGACATGCATGAACATTAAGGACGTGCATTTGCAGCAGCAGCTTGAGGGACGTGCGTGAACACTAAACGTGCATGGACATTAAGGATGTGCATGAACATTGAACGTGCATAAATACTAGACGTGCATGGACATTAAGGAGAAGGACGTGCATTTGCAACAACAGCTTGAGGGACGTGCATGAACATTAGATGTGCATGGACATTAAGGACGTGCATAGAAACAATCTCTCACCTGCTCAGCCTTCCAGGTCTGTCACGGGCTTCAGCTCCTGCTCAGAATACCTTGAGGTGCACGTTGAAACATCTCTGCTCTTTATCTTTAAGACTACATGGGCTCTCAGCCTTCCTACATCCCCCCCTACAAGCTGCTTGCATCCATGGCACCTCCATTTCTTTTGCCCCTCAAATGTTTTTTGATTAGTTACCATGTAATACAAATGTAGCTGGGAGGAAGGAGGAGGGGAGGAGAGGGGGGAGGTTAAAGACAGGCAAAAAACTTCCGTGGCGTGGTCCGTGGTGTGCCGTTTCGTGGCGTGGCGTGGAAAAACGTCACGAAGACCCTCCGTGGTGCCGTGTGCAACCTTGCCATGCACACTTATACACACACATACATACATACACACAAACACTCACACACAACTACGCGTGCCTGTCACACAGGGATTGCCATTGAATGACTCCCCCCCTGAATGACTCAGGGGCGAGCACGAGGCTCCCTTGCCAAAGCTGAGGTCGTGAAATGGTTTCAGGATGTGCCAGGCGTGAAGGATGTCAAATGGCTTCAAAAGCAGAAGCTTCAGGACCTGTTAGCAGCGGTGGGTAGTGGGTTGTGGCCGAGGCCTGGCACTATTTGTGCTTAAAAGCAAATTACCAGTCCCACCAGGCATGCAGGCCACTGCACTTGGGTTACATCTCTTCTCTTTTCAAAGGATTCATCTGCTCCCTCTCCTTTCCTTCTTCCAACACAGGCTGAACATTTCAATGTGACGTTTTCATAATGATTCCCGGCTCGCCGCCGGGAAAACATTATCAAAATGTTGCAGGTGAGATGCTGTCACAAAGCCACGACAAAAAAGTTGACGCGATGCACAAACAGTTTGAGCAAGCTCAGGAGTAATCGATCTACACTTTGCTACACTTTGCTACGCTGGAAACATGGATGGCTGGTCTCTGGGCTAGATTAGGTAAGGTAAGGTTACATGTTACATGTTGCATCACTATATATGCCTCAAAGGGCATCTCAGCGGAAGTTTGGAAAAAGCCTGAAACTACACCTGGCTAAACAAAAGAAACAGAAGCTAGAGGAAACATGAAACAGATGTATGTAGAAGAGAAAAGTGTATAGAGAAAGAGAACATTCGTTTTGAAGGAGCGCGAAGAGAAAGCATCAAGGAGAACGAGAAAAAAGCTGTTGATCTGTCTCAGGATGTGTGTATAAGAAGCCTCAGTCAGAAACAGGAAACAAGAGGCTGAGAGAGCCTCACAACCAGGAGTGCCTGGTTTTGTGAGGCTCTCCTCTCTCCTCTCTTGCTGCCCACCCCACCAGCTCACCCAGCTACAGCAGACCAGTCCGATGCTGTCCTCCACAACTTGCCAATTAAAACCGTGAGCCAGGGCATGCCTGGCCGCAAAGGAAGCCGGTGCCTAACTCGCCAGGAGCAGGTCGCAAGCTATAGTCGGGCCCTTGTTATGACTGCTTGTTATCTAAACCTTCAGCTCACCTTACTCCTTTCGTGTCTCCCTAGTATGGGCTTGTAATGCTGAGAGTGAAGTGTTGGTGCAGCTGCGTTTTTCTGTAGGGGAACTCTCTCTTCTCTTTGGGTTGTGTTTAAGTTGGTTTTGGCGCACCAGTCATCGCAACGGCTTAGCTGCTTTTATCCTGGCTAACCCTTAGCTTCCCTAATTTTTTATGTTGAGTGCCTCGCGGTGGTGTAGCTAGATCGGCCCGTTGCCTTTTTGCTCTTTACTAGCCCTGTTATCCTAAACCTCGTTCTTTCTACGTGGGCGCCAAAGTACGCAGGCTTTCCTTCCTTCTTTCTTTCCCGTGCTTAACCTTCTCGTACACGATCTGCCCCTTCTTCTCATCACCTTGGTTGTCCCCCCTACTTTCTGTTATCGCTTCCAGCTTGCCTCTCTTGCTTCCTCATTATTTATCAACTTTCAGTTTCGTTTCAACCTCGTAGTAGGGAGTATGGTATCTCCCCTGGACCTATGTAATACGCCATCATATACAAAAAAACCCTACACGTAAAGTAAAAGATTGGCGGGATTGGACCTACACTGATGGCAGCCTCCAAAAGGATGAAGAAGGGCAAGACACCGGATCAGGTGTATACCACCCTCACTTAAACGTTTCCCACTATGTAAACCCAAAAGGCATGGGTATAACCAACACCATCTCACGTGCAGAGCTTACAGCTATAGCAGCTGCAGTCATACACGGCTACTCACATATAGCCACAGACAGCCTTACATCACTGCACCAAATCAAAAAGCAGCTGTCACACCCGAATCTCCATCGCCACCACATCCAAGGAGATGTCCTTCAATCCATTGCTAAAGCAATCCGCCAATCACCATCGCCCATCTACTTCTTCAAAGTAAAGTCCCATGCCAGTATTATCGGTAATGAACATGCCGACGCCCTTGCTAAAAAGTCAGCAACCAACTACTCCGACATTGCAGACACCTCCATCAGAACAGCAGGCCCTGAGGGAAATCCCTTCTACAACATCCACTGGCTTGCAAAAGAAGACATAGAAAACCAAACACAAACCCATAATCATACCCATGCAACTAACATGGCCCATTCTCCTCCCCCAAAGCTTTGGTACCTACCAAACCACCGTGACGCCCTTCAAGCACACATGCATCCTCTCCATAATATGGGAATTGCCAAAACTGAAGCGAACTACCATGCGTACTACCAGACCCTCATGAAGGACGGCACTGCCAATGGAGCCGCCCACTAGCAATGCTTAGCTACCTAACATCATCCGATGTCCCCTTTAAGAAAAAATGTATCATTATGAAATACAGAACAGGCACCCTATATAATCAAAAACATGCGGTATTGTTCAAACTCTCAACAAGTCAAACTTGCCCCCTCTGCCCACAAGCAGACAGTGCCCTGCACATCCTTTCTGGGTGCCAACACACGCAAGTAAGGAATATGAACACCGAAAGACACAACTTAGCATGCCGCATGATCTTTAAGGCTTTCACCAAAACAGGTAGGCTCTTTAGGATCATGCGTTGTCTCCGTGGATATTAACAGCAACGAACGGATGACCATGCAAAATCTCCAGATTCCTGAAACAGCCGAAAGTAGGATCGTTCCCAGGCAGGTGGCTCTTCCCACCCCGCTTCTCAGATAAAGACAGGTTGACCTCCAGCCGCCCAGATACTGTGTTGATTACTCCAATCTCTACATAAACACGAAAACAACAAACCACTGCAGGGGTTTGGATTCTTTGGAGTGGCAGGGGACAACTGAGGGAGACTGGGAGCACCCCTGCAGCACCGTCAGCCACCAGCAGAGCCACCAACCCCAGACAGCTGTCTGCAGCACCGACCCTAAGACTTCAGCAAAGAACCTCGTCATGACATCCACCTCGTCGTGACATCCACCTCGTCGAGATCAAGTACTGTGAGGACACCAGACCTCAGAACCAGCTGAACGCCGCAAAGGAACAGCACAAAGACCTTTGCAACATTCTCCAAGGAGCCTCTGTTACTCTCCACATCATTCTTTTGATGATGATGGCGTATTACATAGGTCCAAGGGAAATAGCAAACTCCCTACTACGAGGCCCCTTTTGGGTGTGGGCGGCACCATCTACAACACTCACACTCTGAAGCCTTTCAAGGAACTGGGTCTTAATTCTCAAAGAGTTGAGAAGCTTGCCTCCAAGCTCCATGTGCTCTCTGTAAACTTCGCTGCTAAACTTGTCCATACCAGACGTGCCCTTTCCATTTCTGTTATCAACTCTAATCAGGAGCCGGTTTCAGGCCAAGCCTGCAACCCTCTTGATTCCCATTGATTATTCTTATCCTTTTCGCGATGGAGGAGCTTTACGGTACTCGGTACCAAAGTGGCTCCTTTTCATTTATTAATGTGGGGAGTGGCTTGCACTGCCTGTGTAGTTTTTTTCTTTTTTGTTTCTTTTCTTGTGTGTGCTTTAATCTTTAGCTTGAGCGCGATTACAAGCAGCTTGTTTACGATTTCCTTTCTCAACAGAACAATTGACCATTTCTCTTTATATCTGAGCTTATGGATTCGTGGCTGGCCGAGACCAGTCAGCAGCCGATCAGCCAATTAAATTGGCTGGAAACCACTCCCCATAGAGATCATCGCAACCATTTTCTGTGATGGAGGACTTTACCAGAACTGCTACTTCTCCTCCTTAGTTATTGCAGGGAGTGGTTTTACACTGTCAGTATGGTATTGTATGTTTCCAAGCATTTGCAGACGTCAGAGCATTGGATGTGAACTCATAGCCCTAACGCGTCAGCCTGTTGCCGCAAGTGTAGACTAGAGCTCAGCATGCCTTGGAGGCTCTGCACTTCTATTTTAATCTCAGCAGTGGAAGGACTTCTGAGAGCCTCATCATCATCATCATCACCACCATCATCATCACGCGGAAGCTCCTGCAAAGAAGCAGCAAGCGTGTTCAGTGCTTAGACGGACATATATTCGTACATCACAAAACACCCATCGTGTTGTAGGCAATCAATATCACGCTCGTTGTTTTTTGAAGCAGACAAAGGTGGCAGTTGAAAGACATAAGTAGCAGCTTAAAGGAGACTGTTTTAGCTGCCACCCTCCTTGAAAACAAATGCTGAACGCAAACCAAGCTCAATCTTTTCTGTGCTTTTTTCCTGTGCTGACTGCTCATCCTTTTCCCGTTTATCCTTCATTTGCCCTAGATGCCTTTCTATTTGAGCAAATATGAACAAAACAAGCACTCACCTGACAGCTTTCTGTGCTTTTCTGCTGTGGTGCATGCTCGTTCTGTCGTTCTTGCTGTTTGCTCTGTCGTTCTGGCTGCCCTTGCTGTACATCTGGCTGCCCTTGCTGTACATCTGGCTGCCCTTGCTGTACATCTGGCTGCCCTTGCTGTACATTTGGCTGCCCTTGCTGTACATCTGGCTGCCCTTGCTGTACATCTGGCTGCTGTGAAGGGCCACTAGCTTGATTTACAGGTGGCTGCAACTGCTCCTGCTGTGAAGGGCCACTAGCTTGATTTACAGGTGGCTGAAACTGCTCCTGCTGTGAAGGGCCACTAGCTTGATTTACAGGAGGCTGAAACTGCTCCTGCTGTGAAGGGCCACTAGCTTGATTTACAGTTGGCTGAAACTGCTGCTGCTGCTCCTGCTCCTGCTGTGAATAGGGACGCTGAGCATCCCCACTCTCATCTTTGTGTGAGTGCGTGGTCATCAAGGCTAGGAGTGTGGCTGGAATGTGCACCTAGTTGGTTAAGTGTTAAAGTAAAGTTGTGGTTAAGGCGCGGAGAAAATCAATTTGGAATAATAAGATAGCAAGGAAAATGTGTATAAGCAGCCTTGGATGAGGGATGCATGAGGGCGTAAACTCATGGTCTCCATCAAATGCAATACCACACATTTGAATCATTTGGTGACGCGTTTTTCGTCAGAAGGCACAATTCGTATTACTAGTGCCATTGGAGCTAGAGGAAAGAGTGAGTGAATGAGTGTGAAGAGAGAGAGAGAGAGAGAGCGAGAGAAAGAGAGAGAGAGAGAGAGAG
>Ga0307960_1001335_pt1 | contig 14284 bp, 11 predicted proteins | sample OrgLakmetagen542_FD_201832 | JGI IMG/M metagenome (GOLD analysis project Ga0307960, IMG submission 201832) | Saline water microbial communities from Organic Lake, Antarctica - #542 | ecosystem: Environmental > Aquatic > Non-marine Saline and Alkaline > Saline | place: Antarctica: Organic Lake... | reverse complement strand
GGCCAAACAAGAAGAATAGCTTGTTTGATTTCGATGATGGTGCAGAGTTCCAGTCTTTAAGGGAGAACCACATTCGCGTGACAAATCTTGGCTTTTGTGAACATGTTTTTGTGGCGCTGCACGCACTTGCTGGGAGGCAGACGTGATGGTTGGTGGGGCAGGCTCAGCTGTCATCATGGGTGTCATCCTGCCTTGGTCTAGAGCAGCACCGAAGCTGGGCCCATCCTGCTCCTGATTGACAGGCCAGTTCACAGTACGATTGGCTGACCGGCGCTCGCCTGTGTTCCAGGTTGTTAAGAAAGCCTGTTCAATGTTGAAACGTAGATGCTGCATGTGCACAAGAGCGTTGCCGTGTGTGTGAACTTGTGCATGTGAGCGTGAGTCTGTCTATGATGCTTGTGCGTGTGCGCACGCGTGCGGAGATGCATGTATGTATGTATGTGCACGTGTGTGTATGTTTGTGTGTGTGTATGTGTGTGTATGCGTGTACCGCGTAACTTGTGTGTTTTGTGTGTGTGTGTGTGTTGTGTGTGCCAATGTGTGTGTTCGTGCGCGCGTGCAAGTGTTGTGTGTGAGCGTGCAAGTGTGTTTGTGTGTGTGTGTGTGTAAGTGTGCGTGCGTGCGTGCAAGTGTGTTTGTGTATCTGTGTGCGCGCGTGTGTGTTTGTGTGTGTGTGTTTGTATGTGTGTGTGTGTGTGTGTGAGTGTGTGTGTGTGTGTGTGTGTGTGTGTGTGTGTGTGTGCATGCATGCATGTTTACAAGCGCATGCACAAAGTTGTTTTACCCTTGGCTACAACAGAACGGCATTGCCTGCGGTGGCTTGCCACACTGCCGGGCCTGAAATTTGCCAATTGAGATGGGCTTGCCAATTGGAAATTCATTTTAGAAGAACAGAGTATGGTATCTGATTAATTTAAAGTTTTAGTTGTTTTCTATAGGGCCTGTAGCTTGTTGGCGCGCATGTAAATACACGACTTGCTGGCACATGACTGGCAAAGGCAACTGAACTGAAGTGGGACAGAACCCTACTCGCTGTATGCTGGTAAGTCACCTGTATGCAATTGAATCCTGATATAGGCCAGATATGACGCGTTTTGTGCGTGCAGGCAAAACACGTGGTGAATCTTGGGGACCCACACAGCAAGATACTGCTCGTGCACCCCGTCAAATCACCCTCGATGTAGGCATGCATGATGACAGGCCAGAAGTTACTTCCTGTCCTCTGCCTCATTTTGCTTTCTACCCCATGCCAAGGCGCACGGGCTGCAGCAGAACCTGCCAACAAAATGGTAAGGATACGCACGAAGCAAGGATTAGCGTCGCGCAACCGACATACAGGGCGGTACCGCGTGAGCAAAATTGTAGAAAATCTAGCAGGCACCCTCATGCTTTGTGTGCTGTGCATGAGAATACCATGCTGGGTTATAACCATGTCCGTAGGCAAGCATTCAAACGCTGCTCCAAGACAAGTGGAAGGACAAACGGCCAGATCTCCGAAACGAGGACGGCAATAATTGGGACGCCTTAAGGTGACCTCACTCTTGTTTCAAATTTTGAGAACTCATTTCAGGCAGCACGTGCGGCCAGTGTCTTTCACCTCAGTCAAAACACCAGAAGGCACCACGCCTTGGCCCGACAGACGGTCATTCCCCTTAGTTGCATTCTCAGCATATGAATCCATACATTTTGGGCATGCTAGCTTTTGTTGTGAGGCTCTAACTTTGAACTTCTTTGTCTGAGTCCTAGTAGTAGTTTTGCTTCTGTGACCGAGGTCTTGGAAACTGCTTGCTTAATTGAGCAATGTTGAACCCCTTTTCTGCCAACCCTTTTTCCTGCCAATTCACAATCACCCAGGGCTGAAGCACTGGAGATGTTTCAATTTGGGTGGAAAAACTATATGGTGCATGCTTTTCCCAAGGTACGTACAGTGTTGCAACATCTTGTACGCCTTCCTGAACCTTTAATTCATTTGTGCTTGGACTACTTTTCTGTGCAGGACAATCTGAACCCACTGTCCTGGTACGTCTGACCCTTTGCCTAGTGTATTGGGTGCTGGCATTAGAACAAGCGACTGCATACATTGAACGACACTTGGTTAAACAAACTCCCTTCTTTTTGCTTTTCACAGCAAGGGCACAGATTGGCAAGGGGACGGGATGCAAATAACGCTTTTAGATGCCCTGGATACGCTCTTAGTAAGTACGCATGCAGGTGGAAGCCAAGAGCTATCTTTACTGGTTGCGCTGCCTGCACAGCTAGTTTCTTGCAATGCATCAGTCAGGCACGGGTATCTTGCCCCGAACCAACCCTACATATACATGGCAAAGCATATGCCAAGTCTTTTCAATTCAATGACAAGTTTGTAGAATATGATAAAAGTGCCGAGAGGATTGCTGACAGAGCACGATTCAGCCATTTGTTGCTCTACTGAGGACATGGTGCCACCTTGCGCGGGATGTACATCTGGCTAAACAGGAGAACACACACTGCGTTGCTCTGCAGCTTATGAACCAGAAAGAAGACATGGAAGACGCCTTGAAGAGGATAGAAACTTACGTCAACTTTGACAAAGATGCCAAGGTCAGTAATGACTCGCTACTCTCTAGTTCGTGCATCACTGCTTGTCATGTTTCATGTTTCACATCAGCTTTGCCCTGCAACGTATACGCTGTGTTGCTCCTAGCCGATAAGCACGCTGCAGTCTGTGCAAAATGAACTCACTGCTTGCTTGCTCTCTTGTCGTGCATACGCATGTATGGTGTGAACACGGTGTTTTCAGCAGAGGTCACCATCCGTACAGTCCAAGCACCAGACACGCAATTCTTTTTCTTACAAAATACAAACCTTGAAACAATTGCACGATGGCTGTACAGGTCCATGTGTTTGAGGTGGTCATACGTGTGCTTGGAGGTCTTTTGTCTGGCCACACATTGCTGGAAACATCTAAAGAGGTAACTGCCAAATAAAGGGGAGAGAAGTGAGTGAAAGTTGAATCGCCAGGATGTGAAACAGCAATATTACACACTCTGTTATAAATTGCCGTTTTGGGCAACCACCTCGTACCAGCCAAGTTGTTTTTCTTGCAGGATGTGATTTGTGGAAAAATTCACCGTGGAGGTCACGACTGTGCTTTGTGTTGGAGACATACCTCGCTGACTAGGCTGAAAGCAAAAGATATATTTTCCTGGTGCATGTGCAGGCTTTTCCTTCCTACGATGGCGTCCTTTTGCAAAAAGCCATTGACGTTGCCGAGCGATTGAGGCCTGCATTTGATTCTCCTAGTGGGCTGCCGTATTTGTTCGTCAACTTACGAAAGGTGCGGATCCTTCAGGTTGCAGGAACAATTTGTTCGTGTTGCAACTCGCTTCCTCGGTCACTCCACTAATTACGCTAAGTCTGTAGCAGGGGCCTTTGAAAAGTGGGTGGGAGGGAGGATGCCACAAGGCAGATTTGTTAGGAAGCAAGGCCGAGCGCTCTCTTGTAGGAAGCATGGCAGAGCGCCCTCTTCGTAGGAACCAAGGCAGAGCTCCCCCCAGTCGTGTATGGGATTATGACAGCCATCACTTGCAACCTCTCCAGCCGCAGCTCACTGTGTAACAATTCTGCAGGGCAAGCTTCCAACAGCGCAGAAGCACAGCAATACGACGTGCACAGCGTGCGCCGGGACCCTGCTGCTAGAGTTTGGCCATCTGTCCAAACTGACAGGAGATCCACAATGGGCATCTCTTGCTGACCACGCAGCAAAGGTGAGCTCAAATCAAGCACTTGGGCATAGTAACTCTTGCGTGATGCGCTTTTGCAATTAAGAACATGCTCCCCTTTCATAGCCACCTTTTTTTATTACCTGTGCGTGTGGAGGGGCTTTTGAGTACAGTTCAGAATCTGTAGCATCGTCACGTGTTTCGTTTGTTTGTCCGCCTCTTCTGCTTTTTTGGTTGTGCTCCTCATCCTCTGCCAATTTCCTATTTGCTTGCCATACCTCGGTCCTTATAGGCAATGTACAATCGCCGCTCTAGCCTTGGACTTCTGGGCGGCTCAATAGACGTGCACAACAGTGACTGGATTTCAAAAGAGGCAACAACAGGTACTTGGGTGTGGCCGGAACCTATAGGTAAGCTAAAATAAAAATGAGTAAGTTCATGGCGCCTTTTGGCAGAGATTTCTTCAGGTATACGCTCTACACACATTTACAAAGTTTGACTAACCTGCAAGGTAGTGCAACTTGTTGCACGAAAAGAGGTACAAGGATGGACTGTGCAACTGTCAAACAAGTATGTTGAAGCAAACATAGAGCAGAAAAAAAAGCAGCCGCAACTGAACATTTGTTTTGTTTGTATATTCTCTCTGGTATATTTTTGCTAATTCAGAAATGAGGCCACGCATTTCTTCTGCATGCACTTTTCATCCATGAGTCGTTGCTACAATGAAGTTTGTTGATTTGTCTAAGCTGCCTGCTCACGTCTGACCACCTTACATTTCGCACTTCTATCACACAGGCCCTGGAGTGGACAGCTATTATGAGTACTTACTAAAGGTAATTGCGGAGTAGGAAACGAAATGGGTGTACAACAGTGTTATTGCAGAAATAAGTTGGTTTGCTGTGGCAGCATAGTTGCTAGCAATCTTTATACCAGTAGGCGGTACATTAGAGCAATTTAACTCAAATATGGAAATAATTAAAGAAATACGCACGCAGTGACAGCGTCTGATCACAGCCAAGACCAAGGCCTGCTCAATAGGTCAAATTAATAGATAATTTGGAAGGACAGAACTTGCTTACTCCCTCAGCTTTTTGGCTTACGCACCTCATGCATTTCAGACGATTGACTTCAGATTTGCTGGTGTCTCCTGCCTGGTGCCTCACGCTGCAGAGTTACCTCATGTTTGGCCACAAGGACCACCTGGACATGTTTGCGGACACATACCTCAGTGTCATGCAGCATCTACAGGCAAGCCAGAGATAGTTTGTTGCAGCACTTGAGGATGCAGCTTGTATGGATTGTGCAAGACACATTTTTACGCATTCACTCACACAACGAAGCTCAGCAGTAGGCGTGGTTGAAGTGGTCCTGTTTCAGTCAACCAGTGAGATTTGCAGCTCTGGCAACTTTGTTCCTTTTGCCAATGTGTAAAGCGATGAAACAAATCCTTTGCCCCTACTTGCACACACATGTGAAGCACGCACCCAATCACATGCAGTTCCCCTCCTCCTCCCTCCTCATAAGTGCCCAAATGGATTCAGGTCGGCTGTTCAGTAGCTTTGTCAGTAGCCTGGCAGCATTTTGGCCAGGAATGCAAGCTCTGTGCGGTGAGTGCGTCAATGAAGAATAGCACGTCCTGGGAATGGTGGACCAGAGCACAGATCTGACACAGTTGTCTCTAAGCTGCGCTGCACATGGTGTCTGCCACCCTATCTGTGCGTTATTATGTTTCAAAACCTGCTCATGGTAAGCAGGTCAAGTATGCTGCACAGGCCCGCAAGTAAGAACACGTCCCATTGTTGAGCTACTTAACACAGGCACCAACGTTGCACTACGCTGCTCACAGGTTGGAAAAGGAGTGCCACTGCAATGGCCTAGTTTTGCATGTATGTGTGTTTGGAGGCAGACACGTTACTCAACGCTGCTTGCAGGGTTAGAAAAGGAGGCGATCGAGCTGCACGAGGGCTTCCTTGAGGCATGGAGGGAGTTTGGGTGGCTGCCTGAAATGTTCGACCTGCACCTCCGCCAGTTAAATCCATACGACGGAGGGTGAGCAGAAAGCGGTGCAATAAACAACAGACAAGCTTCTCTCATGTTTTCCATTTTGTCATGGTGATTATTAGCAGCATGTTTTCCATTTTGTCATGGTGATTGTTAGCAGCATGTTTTCCATTTTGTCATGGTATTTATTAGCAGCATGTTTTCCGTTTTGTCATGGTGATTGTTAGCACAGCAAAACGTCTGTGCCGTTCTGTTATTCTACAATCTGAGGGAAGTGAGAATGTGTATGGTCTGGTCATGCATAAAAATGTGCCGAAGCAATATGGTCAGTACGTGCAAACAATTGCCTTGCCCTGGCTTGGGTAGCAACGGAGGCCGATGCGTCAATTCAGACACAATCCCTTCCCGCAACTTTTTGATGGTTCAGTGTGCCAAGCTACAAATACTCGTTGATCTTGGCGAGCAGGTGATCCAACAAGAAACAAAGAAAAAACTATGCAGGCAGTGAAAAAGTACTACCCACATTAATTAAGGTGATTTAACAAGTAATCAGAGCCTGCTATTTGAAGTAACTCTTCATAACTTTTACCCTAAACAACCTCACCTGGCAACAGACCACGTCAACTTTCTTGCCTGACCTCATTTGCCCCTAGGAATGCTCTATGCACCAGCCCTTCCTGATCTTTCATTCTCGCTGCTCACAGGTATCAGCTGAGGCCTGAGTCCATTGAAAGCAATTTTATCCTGCATGCAGTCACTAAGGATCCGCAGGTGTGTGTGTGTGCGTGTGTGTTTGTATGTATGTTGTGTGTGTGTGTGAGTGTGTGTGTTTGTATGTATGTTGTGTGTGTGAGTGTGTGTGTGTGTATGTGTTAGATCGGCCTCAAAAACTTGGTGGGGAGCGGCAGAGGAGGAGCTTCTGCTCCATACAGAGTACCCATTCATGGAAGAGAGCAATATTGTCACAGCCTTCCTTAGATTCTTGTTGCTGTTTTGAACAGCCTTTCTGCACTAATGTTGAGATTAAAAATAGTGTTCGGTATACCCTGTACCTTTTTCCCTGCACTGTTTAAACATAGCCAGGTTGCTACAGCTTCCACCGCTTAAAAAAAACATATACTCACCTTCCTTCCTGCGCAGTATATTGACGCTGCTGCTCGTATCCAGAGCATACTGAATACCCACAACCGTGTGAAATGTGGATTTGCCCCTGTGAATAACGTCACGACAGGTGTGCAGCTATCGGGCCTGTGAGGTGAAGCCGTTGCTGCTACTGTGCATTTTCCTGTAGACCATTTCTTGTGGCAATTCAACAGGACTGGGCTTGCACAAATGATAGACTGGTTTTGAAGTGAGTTGGGGTAACGAACGTAGCGTTACGCTTGCTGAGCACGCCTGACATTAAACACAGGCTTGCTTTCATGCCACCAGGCTTCCAACGCTTTCCATGTCACCATATATCCCTCCAAAACGTGTACCCAGGAGAGCACATTGACATCCAAGAATCGTACTATCTGTCAGAAACGGTCAAGTACCTTTACCTGACGTTTGTCAAAGGCAGCGGTGCACTTTTGGATTATTTCATTTTCTCCACCGAAGGCCACTTGCTGCCCCCCCATCCCCCTGCTACCGAGGTAATGTGTGAAAACCGCATTCTATTCTAGATCAAGAGGATCTTTTGAATTTAGGTGCCTGCCTCCGATCCCTGTGCAAATTTAAGTTGACGTGTACAGTCAAATGTTAGGGACGTTAAATAGATGAAGAAACGATGGCGCTTTGCATGCCGACCTGCGCTTTTTGGGGATTTGCTGTGCTGTCTGCTTACAGCAGCTCCTCAACTCCAATGCTGAAAACCTCCACGCAAGAAGAAAAGTGGTTACTTGTGCTGCATCACTGGTAGCAGCTGCAGCATAGCGTATGACTAGGGTTGGCCAGAACCGTATATACACACCGTATGTGACTGTATATTTGGTGATTTATCTGCCAAAAATACTATATATACGCCGTATATATATGGTTCTAACCAACCCTACGTACGACTGATGCTTACTGTAAAAAGATGATCGAGAGTAAAGACTGCAGGCAATGGAGCCCTCCTGCATCATTTGACGAAAAGGACCTGGAAACCGATTGCAACTGATGCAACACACACACAGGAAGCAGCTGCAGCAGAGACGGAGGATTATCTATTAGCTGAAGCGGCAACAGGGTCTGAGGGTCAGTGTGCCAAGCTGTGTACACCTGCCGACCCTGCCGAGCAGGTGATTCAACAAGTATTCACCACTTAAGTGCCAAGTAACACATTCCCTGCACATAATTATGAGGGTTAGCGTGCCAAGCTTTGTACACCTGCCGACCCTAGTCATACGCCGAGCAGGTGATTCAACAAGTATTCACCACTGAAGTGCCAAGTAACACATTCCCTGCACATAATTATGGTGTCACGGGTGTTGCACAACTTTGAGGCAAGCAGCTGTCGCAATGTGTACTCGCTTTGCAAACCTTTGCATGATGCACAAGCCACCTCCATCTCAGCTGTGACGGGTGCACACACAAGCACGTGCAATGCTGATTCCCAATGGGCAGGCTGAGGCCTTCGTCAAGCTCCAGACTGCATTTCCCTTACTTCGATTCAACAAGGACGACACACTTTTGATCCAGCGCCGTCGATGTGTTGCCTGCACAAAGGTAAGCTACTTTCTAAGGGACATTGTTTGCATCCCTCTATTTGACCAGTTTGCACCGGTCAGGTTGACAATTCTCGCTGCAATGAATTTGCACATGCCCACTGTCACAAGCTGAAGTATAGGTGTTTGTGAATTGCCCTTGCTGATGGTAAAAAAGCAAATTGCTGGTTTGGGAGAAGGCACACATTTTGTTGCTGATCTTCGTTGCTACCTGTCTGTCTGCCTTTCAGGTTGTGGGCCAGTTGCAAGCACAGCCAGCTCGAGAAAGCACAGTGCAAGGGAAAATTTCCAAGCTGTCTTCTTTGCTTCAATTTGGTGAGGATGCATGGATGCAGCTGAGCTTCTATGTATAAAGCACTCTTTTACAAATCAACCTGTGCACACAACGTGCACATCGTTCACGCTCTTTCTTCCTCCCCCAACTTGTACCAGGTCTACTGAAAAGCCAGGTGCTTTCTAACATTCTCTGCACAGTCAAAGTCAGTCTTCAGGACAACAGTGTGTACTGCCACAGACTGCGCATGCTGACGGCGTCTGACTTCAAGGTAAATGTGGACCTGGAATTGCGTGTACAGAGTTAGTGGTGGTACTAGCATCAAGGTCAGGGGCGTCATGGAACAAGGGTCACACACAGTCAGATTGCGCATTTCTTTGGAGATTTACACAAACAATGAGGGCTGTTATAATGAAATGTTGTGAATCGTGGTTTGCTGTGATGATATGAAGACATTCATTTGCTGCTTTGCTTTTGCTGTAATTAATTAACACCTGGTAGTTCTCGGCAGACTGCCGGCTGCTGGTGAATTGCTGCAAGGAACATACTGAATTGAAGTACATATCTTTCCTTTAGACAGAGCTGCTCAGGGCACGCCCTTTGGCATCTTTGAATCAACCCTGCACATCCTGTTCCCACCTTGATTCCCTGGCAAGTCATCCCATCACATTCCTGCATTACAATTTCCTCCTCTGCAGAGTGGTGTTCCTCCAGATGCTATCGTACTACAGCTGTCTTATGTTGTGCCAAAGACGCCTGCCGCTGTGCTGTTTGTGGCTCACAGGGACCCTGGCATGGTAAGCAGTGGCAAGTGAAACTAAATTAAACCCTCTTTAACAATGTACTAATGGGAGCAGCAGCTATTGCATGCTATTGCATAGCATATCAGCCATGATGACGTGCCCTGCAAGAGGCAGATCCAAACTCTGCTTGGCACACACAGGGGAGCACGTTTAGTATGTTTGCAAGCCACTGACATTGAGGTCGTTTGACAACACACCTGCTACCCCACATACCTTCACACAGGCATCTCTTGAGCTACGAGGTGCGGCTGCCCAGTTTGGGCCTGGTCTGGTATACCAGACAGACGCATGTGCCCAGCATCTCTGGGAATTTGCTTCTGCCTCGTCAGACCCAGAGGCGCGTCTTGGGATTGTTGGGGCTACTGATTTGGGCACGGCACAGACATCAACAAGCACAGATGTTGTAGAAGCAGGAGGTGTTAACGAAGCAGGAGGACTAGCATCTGACTCTGGATCAGGGTCATGGATGAATGCAGTCACAGGCAGCGACACCTGTCATCTAACTCCTGCGGCTTCAGCGCTGAACAAGTGTGCAGCCCTCCCCCCTTTGTTTGGACTCCTGCCATTACCTGCGTCTGGGACGAGGCTTGTGTTTGCCCTCCAGCAAATGGCGCAGGAGGCCACAGAACCTGGGCAGCGTTCGAAGCACTTAAAACATGACGCGGGGGGAGATAAGATAGGAAATGGGGGCAGCAGTACACGAGGGCTGTGCTCAGAGGAGCAGCAAGGGCTGTTGGGGGGGGATAGAAGAGGGACTGTGGGTGGGCACATCAGTAGTGAGGGGTTAGAAGGGGGGGTGCCTTTGGGAGGGGGTGTAAGCGAGGGGGGGGGGCAGACAGCGGTTGAAAGAGCAGCACAAGGCTTAGACAAAGGACTTGAAGGGGTGCAATCTTTAGATGACGTGAACCAAGGTACGAAGTTCGCATTTTGGTATAAATTAGAGCACGTGTAGGACTCAAGCACTAGCGTTGTAATGCTTAATTCACATTATCAATACATCTGTGGTATACATCTAAAACAGATGCTTTGAGCTTCATCTCTGCATATGCACACGCATTTGCACGCATACATGCACTCACACACGCACTGCGTACTGCAGGAGGATGTCAGGACAGCAATGCATTTTGCGAGAGCTGGGCAGAAGCGGGGGAGTGTGCAGCAAATCCAGGTGTGAAATCCAGAAGCAAGAACTGAACTAATAAAGCATCGCCAGGCAAGCATTGAACCGTGTAGTTAACAGCATACACAATTTCAAACAAATATGAGTAGTTTTGTTTGCACGCATCCAGGGTGGATGCTCACTGGCTGTCCACGTGCATGTGGGCAATGTACCAAGGAGGGGGGAGGCGGATTTGTGACTGACACTGGGGGTGAGGAAGAGGCTACAGATGCCCCTGATAGTGTGCTCCAGGCTGTTGTTGGCCGTGATGAGATTAGTTGCCAATGGAGGGGAGACCCACACTCTCGTGGGCCGTGCGAGCACGTACCTTTGACGCACGGGTACGTGGGTGCATATGAAAGGTTTCATCTTTGTGCCTGGCGCAAAGAGTGTACAGGATGGAGGTGTGCACCCCTTAATGTTTGTGAAAACCTCTGACTCAGTTTAATCTAATATCCTCTTAGGAAGCTTGTGTTGCCATTTCTTTGTCGATTCTCTGCTTATGAGCATTTGTGTGAGGGGGGGGCGTTTTTCGTTCCATTCATAGGGAAGGCATCATAAGTAGGGTTGGCCAGAACCGTATATGACCGTATATTTGGTGATATCCCTGCCTGAAACACTGTATATACATATATACACCATAAATGTATAAATGTATATATATATATATTATATATATATATTATGTGGTTCTGGCCAACCCTAAGCACAAAGCACAAGCTTACGAGGATATTTTGATTGGGTTTGAGTTTGTGTGGGAATGCATATCCTTCTGGCTGCTGCGTTTCTTTTGGCGGTCCACCTTGCCTGCACGTCCATGTGGACCAAAAATGGTCTTGAAACTGGATAAGCAGACCGTAATCCTGCACTAGAAGCAGTTTGTAGCAAACACATGCCAACACCTACCCAGATAATCACATCTCTGTCCCCCCTTCTCTGTGCTGACTCTGCTGTACCGGTAACTGCATGTGAACCTCCAGATCTATCATTTTGGCAGACCCACTTGATGCATGCGTCTCTGGCTTGTACAACGCTGGAATGATGACTAATGCTGTGGTTGTAATTGTCAGGGGGGGCTGCAGTTTTGAAGACAAAGGCAAGGTGAGCAGGTCTTGCACAAGTCAAACAGTGCGTGCCTGTTGACTGAAACTGCGTTGATTTTGAGGGAGCAAAGTGAAGGAAATCGTGGAGGGAGTTATGTATAGGAAATGGCTCGTACATTGCGTACCTGTTGACGAAAGCTGCGTTGACCTTGAGGGAGCAAAGTGAAGGAAATGGCTTGTGCAATGCGTACCTGTTGGCTAAAGCTGTGTTGATTTTGAGGGGGCGAAGTGAATTGGCTTGGAGGAGACATTAATGAGGAAGCAGTTCAAATAATCAATGGGGTGTCGGGTGCCGGTTAAAGTTTTGAAAGATGTGGTATCAAAATGAATTAGCGCAGCAGCAAGCGTCCTAGGCGACCACCAGGGTGATCAAGCAAACAAAACTTTTTTCGACAGGAAGAGGCGGCTAAAGAAGGGGAACCTGGGCCCGCTTAAATGTGCAATCTGTCTTGAACTCTGACTAATTTTAAGCTCTGTTGCTGGATCTTATTCATGTTAACTAGCTGATGGTGTGTGCGAGGGACACAAAGCACGCTTTCAGAGGTTGACGTGGTAGATGTTCTCAATTTTGGCAGAAATCTTGCTTAGTACCTGGTTGCACAAGCCTGTGGTGAACCCTCAATTGCTCTTTTGCAGGCTGCATCTGCAGCTGGAGCCGCCGCGTTCATTGTTTTGAGCTGGGAGGGCTTTGTTGTTATGGGAGGTGCTGAACAAAGCTCCTCGACAGGTGAAGTGCCCATTCCTGGGATGCTCTTGGCTGGACACCAGGCGTTGCTGCTTTTGATGGAGATGCATGCAGCATTGCTGCAGGCCGCACCGCCTCCTGAAGCTACACTAGCGTTAGACCCTCATACGCAGGGTGGGTGCTCTGCATTTTACTCCGTGTTTCAACTTCATAACTCATTCTGTGTTTGCATTGTATTTTTTGCTAGGCATTAAGCAACCATTTCAGCTGCGAAGCGTGGTAGGCAGGAGCATTCATTCCAGGGCGGTGGAGAGGATAAAAAAGTCCCTGTTTTCACGGTGTTTTGCTTGAGCAAAGTGCTGGCACTGAAGTGCTCTGGAAATGTGTAGGCGGTATGTGTACATATGGTGTCAAAGAGCAGCTCCCCAATGGTAAGCCGCGCTTCCCCCCTGGCACCACAGGGCGTGCTCCTTCCCTTAACAATGCTGGACACGTATTACCACTACCAGCGCCGCCCATTTTCATTCCTTTTTTTTTCTCCGAGTGCGTGTTTAGACTATGACAAAACATCCCGTGCAGCTATGTGAAGTGCCAAGGCGTGCGTGATTTGGAACAAGAGAGGAGCGGATTAGACTGGGAGGTGAAAAATGGTGATGCAGTGATGAGGTATAGTGTTCAAAGCATCTTCATGGTCTTCCAATCTTATTGGTTGCCTGTATATCAATCGCAGACCTTGACCTTCCTGGCTCTCAGAATCTGGAGATGATTGTTCCTCCTGGTTCCGTCGGTTTCATTCAGGTAAGCACTCCCTACAAGAAGCCCAGAGTACAGGATGTGAATCCCTTTAACGCCTGTGGCAAAGGTTTTCTTTGTTCTTTGTATCTCTCAAACCTGAGAAGGTCAATATTTGCCTCTGTCCTTATGTGAGCTATATTTTATGACCATCCACAAGAAAAAAAGCTGCTCCTAGCTAGGCGCCCCCCCAGGAATACCGGCTTCTAAATAAACAATGACTGCATCTTTCAAGCAAGCAACTGGAATTTAGCTGGTGTTTGGATTTTGGGCTGTGGAATGTCGTGATACCAAAATGCGCTTATTACTGTCCTATGTTCAGGGACTCTTGATGTCAAGGGGCAAGACCCTTAACGACGCTCTTGCTGATGTTGTTTCTGATAACGAGGTGCTCCTTCTTCTGCTTCAGGTACGTGGATTTTGCATCAAGATATGGCTCAGGAGGGTTGTCGTTGTTGTGCAACAAAATTGAGGGCTCACGCTCGTGAACAATGCATTTATTAAAGAGCCTGTGCGTTTGACTTGTAAAAGAGCCACCATAATAATCTTTGGTTTTCCTTGTGCTGCACTAGTCCTTTATTGACTTTTTGGCCTCGGAAGCGGCTGCCCACCATGTCATTGCAGGAGCCTGTGCTTTCTTATTTCTCACATTTCTCTTGCTTGCCTTCCTGATTTCAATCCAGATTGCACGTGAGAGCAGGCCAAGCTACCCATATTGGCAGCAAAGGAAGAAAGAAGCCACACATAACAGCGTCCAGGCCCAGGAGCAGCAGGAAGAGGGGGGTGAATAAGTAGCAGGGTCTCTCTGGAATTCCTGCCTGACATTCAACTCTTGAGCAGTTTTTGGAGGACAAGAGGCTAATTCTAAAACAATGCAAGGTGCACCTGGTTGAATCAAATCCGTGAGCTCTGCACTCACAGGAACAGTAACACTGCACTGCAACCGACAATAACTATAACCACTTTGGTGTGTTTTTGGTACCAAGGCTCCGCTCAGCCCCCCCAGACTCATGTCAATTTCTTTCAGAGAAGAAATAGGCTTTGTTGTTGGCGTGTTGGGGGTTGCCTGATGTGGACAG
>Ga0307960_1001327_pt1 | contig 14335 bp, 13 predicted proteins | sample OrgLakmetagen542_FD_201832 | JGI IMG/M metagenome (GOLD analysis project Ga0307960, IMG submission 201832) | Saline water microbial communities from Organic Lake, Antarctica - #542 | ecosystem: Environmental > Aquatic > Non-marine Saline and Alkaline > Saline | place: Antarctica: Organic Lake... | reverse complement strand
TATAAATCTTTATATACCTAAAGTTGGCTCTGTAAAAAGTTTCAAAACCTTTACAGAAAATTTCAAGTTATTTGCTCTTTATTTAATGCATAAGTGTCAATTTTCATAAAGTTGTTTATTAAATATTAAAATCATGCTTTTGGTAAGTGCATTTAATGATACTTATTTTTCTATTCTGCTTCAATTTAAGTTTAACCATTAATTTATTTCTCTTTACTACTTATTATTCCAAGTAACTTCTCCTTAGCTTTAGCAAAATGAGCTTTTAGTTTAGGAATTTCGCTATCTCCATAACCAAGACTTAAACGTTGTTCTGAAACCTCGAGAATTTTTAAGAGCTTTTCTGCTGCTGTTATTTTACTAGTAGCTACTGTACTACCCTTTTCATTAAACCAAATTGGTGAGGTTTCTGCGAAAATAAAACTATCCATCATTGGCCATTCACTCTTAGCACCTGAAACTCTAGCAGTAACCCAGCCTCCTTTTGGTACTTCAATACTGCCAGTATATATTTCACTATTGCCTTTTTTACTTTTATTACTCCAAACTACATCTCCGTTTACAAATACTTCAACTAAATCATAAGCTACTGGTGAATGAACATTTAGTTCCCATTTCAGTTTCTTTTTATTGGAAGTTATAATGTCTCCTACTTCTTTGCCATCAACTGAAAAAATAATTTGTGGTCCATTGCTTACAAAACTCTTTCCGTTTTTTATAGCATCCAAATACGTTTCAAGAGAAAATTCTCCATCAGGTTTAACATAGACCCTCGTCGCTCCAATGGCCATGGTTCTGTATAAATCATTCATGACATCACTTCCTGCTGATAAAGACACCGGAATACCTAAATTAAGAAACTCATGCCACAAGGCAGCTGTACCAATTTCGTCTGTCCAAAGACAGCCTACTTCCAGCATATCTACTTCCCCTAATACTACATCTGCTGTAAGCTCAATGGGTACTGAACTTGCCCCACCTGCCCCAAAAGGATCTTTTACAGAAACAGGATGAACATAACCCCCCAGCCCTCCTTTTTTACTTATAAAACGAAGCGGATCTGCATTTAATCTATCTTCTTTTGCATAAATATCGTAGTAAGGACCCCAAACCCAAGGCCAGTATAATTCGTCTATTCCTATTAAATTTAGATGTCCTAAAAAATGGGAACGCACTTCTTGCCCAAATGATATAATGGGGAGTTCTTTGTCTTTCCAATCCAAAAGTTCTTGTTCAAGAAATCTGTTGCCAAGATTAGCTACCAAAGGAAACGCAATATCTATTTCTTCGGCTTTTAAATCTATTTTGATGTCTTGTGGATTTAATTGGTAAGTTCCACCATAATTAAGATGAAAATGATTATCGGCAGCATACCATCCGTTTTGTTTGGCGTTCCAAATCCTATTGAATTTTATTTCGGTTTCTGTTTTAGCGGTTTTCAACTCAACTTCATGAATTTGCTGTACTGTTGAAAAACCATGAACCGCAGTTATAGTTAATTTACCCAATGGAGCTTCAATTTCAATTTCTCCGGTAGAATAGAAAAAAACAATTCCGTTTTGTCCTTCAGAATGAATTACGCCAGCATCAGGAATAATTGGGTGTCCTTTTTGATCTACAATACTCATTCTCACCGCTTCTACTTTGCCATCTACCATACTGGTTATTTTCAATTTACCAATGGGTTGTCCCCAATCCCATTTCTTTACAGACAATAGTTCGGGTTCTCCACCGTAAACAGAAATCCGTTTCAATTCTGAGGCTCCAATCTTATTGCTTTCAGAATAATACACCCAATCTCCATCAGAACTGAATTTAGGTGATAATGGAAGTCCTTTACTTTTAGTGAGTAGCATCTTGCTTTTAGGTAAATCTATGTTCAATAAGTGTAACTCATAATTATCTCCGTTGGGCCAGGTGTAAGCCAGAGTTTTGTTGTCTGGAGCTAGTGAAAAATTAGCTTGAGAGGTGAAATTTTCTTCTATTAAAAAAGTGGATGTTCCTTTTTCTACATCTAATAATTTAATAGCATCGTAAGAAAAACCTTCTTTATGTAAAAACACAATTTTGCTTCCATCACTTGTAGGAACAGGTAATCGCTCTAAGCTATTTTCTTGAGTTAGGATGCTACTTTCTTCTGTGGAAAGTTTCAACTTCCAAAGGTCAAATGAACCTTTTACTGCTGAAGAATAGTAAATGTGTTTTCCATCATCAGAAAAAATTGGATCAAGGTCTAAGGCATCAGTGTTTACTATTACACGTTCTTTATTGGTTTTTAAATCTAAAAGAACAATCTGAATGTTCAAGCTATTGTCTCTTACAAATACAATTTTAGTTCCATCTGGTGACCAATTTGGTCTAGCATCTAGGTCAGCTGAAAAAGTAATTCTTTTGGCAACTGCGGTTTCAAGATTCATAATCCAAAGCCAACCTTTAGCTGAAAAAACAACCTCCTCATTATTTGGTGATGGTGCAGGATCTGTAGGCCCAGCATTTAAAACTGGCAATTCATAACCTTCCAGATAAACATGGTGTCCGTAACCGCCTACTTTTGGATACCGATTTTCCCATTGGGCGTATGAGAATTGAATTGTTAAAAAAAGAAAGCTAAAAATGAAGTAAAAATTTCTCATAAGATATGTTTTGCGCTTAATATACATTTATCAGACCTTTAGCACAGGTAGATTTAAAATGTATCGTCATCAAATATAAGTAATTAAGCTCTACATTATGAGCTTTGATATGACTGTTATGAAAACACTACAATTTCTTGAATTGAGTAGCTATTTAATAATTTCCATCTCTCCCTCAAAATAGCCTCTTGCATTTTCTTGAGTAAAAATAAACTTGTAGTTATTGTCATTCATTTCGTAAATGGACACTATAGTTGCATCTATCTCTTCATATTTATTATCTTCTTGGTAATTCCAAACTTTATATTGGCAATCGTCAACCCATTCAATTTTTAATTTATACAACTCCCCTTCTACTATTTCTTCCTGGTAACCATCTTGTCTAATCACAATAACTTGATTTCCTGAGCTATCAAAATATCTAAATCTACCTTCTTCAAGAGAAGAACATTTTTTGATTGGTGAATTAAACTTATCTACGAGAGGTTGATCAAATTTAGCTTCAATTTTATTGTACAAATCATCACTCCAGCCTATACCTACATTGGTAGACTCTTTGGCTATAAGAGGAAATTTTTCTGTCATTGCTTTTCCTGCAGGGCTATTGTAAAAATCAACTAGCGCTTCAATTTCTTCAGTGGTAAGATGCTTTTTATAAACAGGAACCAAGCGATTCACCAATTCATCATAATCAATTGCATTTTCTTTAAATTTTTTCCAATTTTCTGACTTGATAAGTACCGTGTCTTGATTTTCTCTGAATGAAAAAACGTTTTCAGAAATACTTATCATTTTTTCTTTTGCACCAACTAACTCAATCAATTTTTTGACTTTAACGTCTTTTGAATAATTCTGAGAAAAACCTACATTACAAATTAGAAATAGGCTTAAAAATATTTTAGATTTCATCTGGTTTAGTTTAATTTATGTTTGTACAAAAATATAGATTTAATTACAATTAAAAATCTATCAAAAGCGTTTATATTTTACTTGTAGTCAGTTTAATCTAGTCTAGTTTCAATTCGTTTTCGTACTTCCTTTTCTAAACTTTCAAAAAAAGCAAAAAAGTAATTTTCTAAGGTATCATGGTGCTTCCGTAGGGTTTTAATGCTGTTTTGTAAGCCTGGTTGATTTGCTGTACGTTTATTCATTTGGAACAAAATTCGCTCAATTCCTTCTATGTTTTGATAGTTCAATAACCAATTTCCACTCACCATATGTGGATAAATTCGCTGAACAGCAAGAGGTAGCTCGGTTAGGTTTTCTTGTAGTAGCTTATAAAAACCTTCAACAAAAACATCTAATTTTACTGTACTGTATTTAGACCAATTTTTAGCTAAAAAATAATCAAAAAGAACGTCTGTAATTACACCGCTATAGTGGCTAAATTCATCAAAAAACATTTTCCTGCATTTTCTTACAGTAGCGTGAGTATCTGTAAAACGGTCTATTTTACGATGCAAATGAACACCAAAAGCAACGTCTTTATTAAATTGGGAAATCGGATTTCCCTTGACAAAATCACCGATGAAATTGCCTATTTTAATTTGCTGATTATCTCCAGATAAATAGATGTGAGCCAAGTAATTCATACTTCACAAACCTAAAATAATAAAAGGGAATGGCATAATATTTTTATAGAATATAAGAAACCCTATCTTAGCCAAAAAAATAATTACCATGACATTAATCAAATCTATTTCAGGAATCCGAGGAACTATTGGCGGGAATCCTGGTGAAAATTTAACTCCCTTAGATGCTGTTAAATTTGCTGCTGCTTACGGGACTTGGCTTCAGAAAGAGCATCCTAATGCAAAAAGTCTTAGCGTTGTTTTAGGAAGAGATGCCCGTATATCTGGAGAAATGATTCAGAATTTAGTATCCAACACCTTAGTTGGAATGGGTATAAACATTGTAGATTTAGGTCTTTCTACTACACCAACTGTAGAAATGGCTGTACCAAATGAAAAAGCGCAGGGAGGAATTATTCTTACGGCTAGTCATAACCCAAAGGAGTGGAACGCCCTAAAATTGTTAAATGAAAAGGGAGAATTTTTAAACGCTGAACAAGGCGAACGTATCTTAAAAAGTGCAGAAAACGAAGATTTTCATTTTGCAGAAGTAGATGACTTAGGTAAGGTATATAGCAATTCAGCATATATAGATTATCATATCGAAAAGGTTTTAGCTCATCCCTTAGTTGATGAAAACAAAGTGAAGAACGCAAAATTTAAAGTCGTTTTTGATGGGGTAAATTCTACAGGAGGTATTAGTATTCCGCCACTACTTGAAGCGATGGGTGTGGAAGTCATAAAATTGTATTGTGAACCCAACGGAATTTTCCCACATAATCCTGAACCTTTAGCAAAACACTTGACCGAACTTTCTACACAGGTTAAAAACCATAAAGCAGATTTAGGAGTAACTGTAGATCCTGATGTAGATAGGTTAGCGTTTATGGATGAAAACGGCAATATGTTTGGGGAGGAATATACCCTAGTTAGTGTAGCAGATTATGTGCTTGGTAAGGAAAAAGGAAACACGGTTAGTAATCTTTCTTCTTCACGCGCACTAAGAGATATTACTGAAAAGCATGGTGGAACCTATTATGCAAGTGCCGTTGGCGAAGTGAATGTAGTAGCGCTAATGAAAAAAGTAAATGCAGTAATTGGCGGAGAAGGAAATGGAGGAATTATTGATCCAAAATTGCATTACGGAAGAGATAGCTTAATTGGTGTAGCTTTATTTTTGACTCATTTGGCTGAAAAAAACATGAAGGTATCTGAATTACGTGCCACCTATTCCGCTTATTTTATGGCGAAAGAGAAAATTGAACTTACTCCTGCAATTGATGTTGATGCTGTTTTGAAAAAAATGGCAAAACAGTACAGCAATGAAGAAGTTAGCACCATTGATGGGGTTAAAATCGATTTTCCTGAAAACTGGGTACATCTTCGCAAATCGAATACGGAACCTATTATTCGGGTTTATACGGAAGCCAAGTCACAAAAAGAAGCTGATGCGCTAGCCGCAAAAATTATTTCCGAAATAAAAGATTTGACACATTAAATCAAGATTTAAAATTTTATACGGAAACTAAAAGGAGTCGTATGAATTTCTACAAAAAGAAAATAACTGAGTTCAGTTTCAAAATTGAACTCAGTTATTTGTTTATTAAATCATTTCTTGGTTATCGAAATAGATTAAAAGTAAATTCAATGGATTAATTATTGAATACCAAAATCACTATTGAGAGGACTAACATAATAAATGCAGGTAATGATTTTTTGGGTGCATCTTTAATTTTAATGTGCATACCAATAGCTCCTAACATTAAAATTATAATCCCTATTGCCGATGGCGTAACGGTTATTGGATAAGCGATACCTACAATTAAACCAATAGCAAATATTACTTTTAAGCCACCTACTACTAACATCATATAAGAAGGCAGACCATAGGCTTGAAATTCTTCTTTCATACTAGAAGCATTTCCACCTCTCCAAGTAGTGGGCCTACCAAATCTAAGTAACCAAACGTTTAATATAGTAGCAGCAACTGCAATTTGAGCAATCAGTTGCACGTAATTTAAATTATCGTAATCCATAGTATCTTTTTATTTCAAATATAGGAAGGTATTTGCATTAGTCTTCTGTTTTGTTACTATTTTAATGATATTTTAAAGTATTATGATTTAGATTGATGTTATTAATTAGTATTTTACTAAAAAATATAATAATGGAAAATATATTAGTATTAGGTGCAAATGGTAAAACAGGAACACACATCGTAGATATTCTAAATGAAATAGATCGCTATCATGTTCGTGTAATGCTTAGAAAAGAAGAGCAAAAAGCCAATTTTAATGAAGATAAAGTAGAATGTGTAATCGGCGATTTAGAAGAAAATTTCGAAGATGTCTTCAAAAATATAGATAAAGTAATCTTTGCTGCTGGTTCAGGCGGTTCTACAGGAGACGAAAAAACTCGAGCTGTTGACAGAGATGGGGCAAAAAAAGCAATTGATTATGCTGTGCATCATAATTTGAATAAATTCGTCATGCTAAGCAGTATAGGAACGGATAACCCAGAAGAAGCAGGTGATTTACAAGAATATTTAAAAGCTAAAAAAGCAGCTGATGATTATTTGGAAAGCAAAGCAATAAATTATAGTATTGTAAGACCTGGTGCGCTTACAAATGAAGAACCTACTCACCAAATTAAAGTGATTGATGGACTTGAAAAAGGAAGTATAAACCGAAAAGATGTCGCTTATGTTCTGGTAAAAACTCTTGAAGATAAGATTTGCAAAAACGGAAAAATTACTTTTATATCTGGAGATAAAGACATCGATCAGGTTTTGGAAACTTATTAAACTAATAAAGCCGTCTGAAAAGACGGCTTTTGTATATTCACATATTCAAAAAAATTACTTTTTGAATTTGTTGTATCTGTTCTTAAATTTATCAATTCTACCCGCTGAATCAACCAATTTGGTTTTACCAGTGTAAAAAGGATGAGAAGTTCTTGAAATTTCTAGCTTAAGCAATGGGTATTCAACACCATCCACTTCAATTGTTTCTTTTGACTCTGCAGTTGATTTAGTTAAAAACACATCTTCGTTAGACATGTCTTTAAAAGCAACTAATCTATAATTCTCTGGGTGTATACCTTTTCTCATTGTTTTAATCTTTCAAATTTTCAGTGTGCAAATGTAATTAAAAGCAATTCATCTAACAAAATAAATCAATAAATTTTACAAGAAATTACATGCACTATCTAAGCTCAGCGAAAATAACATTTTCTACCTTCTTAAATGCTGAAATTACTATCTTTGTGAATTATTAAATCAACAATGGAAAATCAAAACTTAGTAAAATCACTTGGTCTGAAATACGGCGGATTTTATGCCATGCTGTATATTTTAATATTAGTAATTGAAGAAAGTTTCAGTTTAGAAAGTCAAGTAGTCTTAAGCATTGGCGGAATTATATTGAGTTTTTTAATCATTTGGCAAGCCACCAATGAATTTAAAAGTTTGGGTGATGGCACTCTTGATTTGTCTTCCGCTTTAAAAATTGGTCTTGCTATTGGAGCTATAGGTGGAATTGGTTATGCTGTTTTTTTGTATGTAAATTACAATTTCATCAATCCAGATTTTATTGAAACACTGAGAGAACAAGAACTTCTAAAGTTACAAACAGCTAGAGATGCTGGTCAAATCAAGACAGATGAGGAAGCAGAAGTAGCTGAAAAAGCAGTTGTTATGTTTACTTCCCCATTTGTTTTAGCTACCATTGCTTTGCTCGGACAACTCTTCAAAGCCTTTATTTTTGGGCTAATTATAGGATTGATTAATCGAGGTAAAAAATCCTAAATGAAAAGCCTTCAACTTTCCATTGTAATTCCACTGCTCGATGAAGCAGAATCGCTCAAAGAATTATTCAACTGGATTCAAAAAGTGATGCACGACAATCAATTTCAATATGAAATTATTTTTATTGATGATGGCAGTAGTGATTCATCTTGGAAAATCATTAAAGAATTAAGTGAAGCATCTGAAAATGTAAAAGGCATTCAGTTTTTAAAAAACTATGGGAAATCACAGGCCTTACATGCCGGATTTGCAGCTTGTAAAGGAGAAGTGGTCATTACTATGGACGCTGACTTGCAAGATAATCCAAAGGAGATACCAGAGTTGTACAAAATGATTACCCAAGACCAATTTCATTTGGTTTCGGGTTGGAAAAAGGTAAGACACGATTCATTTTTCTCCAAAAACCTTCCTTCCAAATTATTTAATGCCGTGGCAAGAAAAACTTCTGGTCTAGCACTACATGATTTCAATTGCGGTTTGAAAGCCTATCAAAAAAATGTGGTTAAAAACATACAAGTAACAGGAGAAATGCATCGCTATATTCCTGTATTGGCAAAAAATGCAGGTTTCAATAAAATAGGTGAAAAAGTGGTACAGCATCAAGCTAGAAAACACGGTAAGACTAAATTTGGTTCAGAGCGATTTATGAATGGCTTTCTAGATTTGATTAGTATTTGGTTTTTAAGTAAATTTGGCAAAAGACCCATGCATTTTTTTGGCGCTTGGGGAGTCACCATGTTTATAATTGGTTTAGGATCTGCAGCTTGGATTGGAGGCGTAAAATTATATAAAGTATACCTTCAAAAGCCTGCTATTTTAGTAACGGATAATCCTTGGTTCTATATAGCCTTAACTGCTATGCTGATGGGTTTACTTCTATTTATAGCTGGGTTTTTAGGAGAATTAATTATATTGAATGGCAACAACAGGATAAATTATAAAATAAAATCAACTAAAAACATTTAAATATACTATCATGGAAGATATTTTGAAAAGGGCAACTTACTGGTTATCTAATTTTTTTGATGAAGAAACCAGAAATGAAACCCAACACCTCATAGATAAAGACCATAAAAACTTAGAAGAAAGTTTTTACCAAAATTTAGCTTTTGGAACGGGTGGAATGAGAGGAATTATGGGCGTTGGAACCAACAGAATAAACAAATATACACTAGGTAAAAACACCCAAGGAATTGCCAATTACCTAAAGAAAAGCTTTCCAGATAAAGAAGAAATTAAAATTGCCATAGCCTACGATTGTAGAAAAAACAGCGACACCTTAGCTCGAATTGTTGCTAATGTTTTTGCTGCAAATGGAATCAAAGTATTGTTGTTTTCTGAATTAAGACCTACTCCCCTACTTTCTTACACCGTAAAAAAGTTCAATTGCCAATGTGGAATTGTGCTTACAGCTAGCCATAATCCGCCAGAATATAACGGCTACAAAGTATATTGGGAAGATGGAGGACAATTGGTTCCACCACAAGATGGAGAAATTATAGCTGAAATTGAAGCACTTCAATTTGACGAAATCCAATTCAAAGGCAACGAAGAACTAATTGAACTGATTGACCAAGAAGCAGATGAGGCGTTCATTAAAGAATCAGTAGAAAACGGAACTTTTGACGTTGCTGCAGAACATCGAAAAAACTTAAACATTTGCTATACTCCATTGCATGGGACTTCTATTACCTTACTTCCTAAGACTTTTGAAAAAGCAGGGTTCACACAAGTGCATATTGTAGAAGAGCAAGCAAAACCGGATGGAAATTTCCCTACGGTAAAATCGCCAAATCCTGAAGAACCAGAAGCCTTAAGTATGGCTGTCGCACTTGCTGAAGAAAAAGGAAGTGATATTGTAATAGGAACGGATCCAGATGGTGACCGTTTAGGGATTGCTGTGAGAAATGCAAACAACAAAATTGAATTGCTCAACGGCAACCAAACCATGATCTTAATGACTTGGTATTTATTGGAAAAATGGAAAAAACAAAACAAACTTACTGGTAAAGAATTTGTAGCTTCAACCATTGTATCTACCCCAATGATGCGAGTTTTAACGGAAGCTTACGGAGTAATCTATAAAGAAGGCTTAACTGGTTTCAAATGGATTGCAAAGTTAATTGTAGACTTCCCTGAATTGAAATTTATTGGAGGCGGAGAAGAAAGTTTCGGTTATATGGTAGGTGATTTTGTTCGGGATAAAGATGCAAATACCTCTATTTTGCTTGCTTGTGAAATGGCAGCAGAACTAAAAGCAAATAACAAAACCATGCTAGACCAGCTTAAGGAATTGTATGTTGAGCATGGTTTCTACCAAGAACACCTAGTTTCTTTAGTAAAAAAAGGATTAGATGGAGCCGAAGAAATCAAACAAAAAATGATTGATCTAAGAAATAATCCACTTACTGAAATCAATGGTGAAAAAGTAGTTTTAGTGGAAGATTATGCCACTTCTGAAGCTAAAAATTTCCAAGAAAACAAAACACATCAAATTGATCTTCCTAAAGCAAATGTATTGATTTATTATACTGAAAAAGGAACTAAAGTTGCAGCAAGACCAAGTGGTACTGAACCAAAAATAAAGTTTTATGTCAGTGTGAATTCTGGTTTAGAAAAGGTTGAAGCTTATGAAGAAAGGAAAGCAGAGACTGACCATAAAATTCAGCAAATTTTGAATGAAATGGGAGTTTAAAAACTTCTGAAAAAAAATTGAATGAACTATTTCAAGAAAATTCTTCGTTTTGCGAAGCCTTACAAATCTTACGCTATTTTGAATATCATTTCAAATGTGTTTTTTGCATTATTTAGCACATTATCAATGCTTTCATTATTTCCTTTACTGAAGATTTTGTTTGGTGAAGACGTGCCTGTAAAAGTAAAACCACAATGGGAAGGGATAGATAATTCAAAAGTATATATTGAAGATTCCATCAATTACTTTGTTACTCAAAAAGCAGAACAAGGAGTTGATGATGTCTTAATATATATGGTAGGTTTAGTGATAAGTATGTTTTTACTAAAGAACATATTCAACTATCTAGCCATGTATTTTATTACTTTTCTTAGAAATGGAGTGCTTAAAGATGTGCGTAATGCAATGTATAAAAAAACAGTAGACTTGCCCCTTTCGCATTATTCAGAAAAGCGGAAAGGAGATACCATTGCAAGAATCACAAGTGATGTTCTTGAAGTTCAACATTCTTTTCTGTCCATTTTGGAATTGGTAGTTCGTGAGCCACTTACCATTTTATTTACCATTGGGGCTATGCTCTACATCAGTTGGGAGCTAACTATTTTTGTTTTTATATTTATACCAGTTTCTGGAATTGTTATCTCTAGAATAGGTAAATCTCTAAAAAAGAAATCTGATCGAGTTCAGCGAGAACAGGGGATGTTTTTATCCATTTTAGAAGAAACTTTAGGTGGGCTAAAAATCATAAAAGGTTTTAATGCGGAAGGAGTTTTCAACCGAAAGTTTAAAGCATCTACACAAGAGTTTTATAATTTTTCCAATAAATTATTGAATCGTCAAAACTTAGCTTCTCCTACCAGTGAATTCTTAGGTATTGGTGTGATTGCTATTTTGCTTTGGTACGGAGGAAGAATGGTTTTGATTGACGGCACCTTAGAAGCTAGTATGTTTATTGCATATATGGGACTTTCCTATCAAATTTTGACTCCTGCTAAAGCTATTTCTAAAGCCTCTTATAGTGTAAAAAAAGGCAATGCAGCTGCTGAACGAATTTTAGAAATTTTGGAGACGCAAAATGACATTGAAGATAAACCAAATGCTGTTGATAAAAATAGCTTTTCAACTTCCATTGAGATTAAAAATATCAATTTTAAATATGAAGATCATTATGTGCTGAAAAACTTTTCTGTGACAATTCCCAAAGGGAAAACAATAGCCTTAGTTGGTCAATCTGGTAGTGGGAAATCTACCATTGCTAATTTATTGACCCGCTTTTACGATATCAACGAAGGTGAAATTCAAATTGATAGTGTTCCAGTAAAAGAGATGAAGCTTTCTAGTTTACGTGGCTTAATGGGATTGGTTACACAAGATTCCATATTGTTTAATGATACCATTCGAGAAAACCTTAAAATTGGTAAAGAAAATGCAACTGATGAAGAACTGATTGAAGCTTTAAAAATTGCAAATGCACACGATTTCATCATGGAATTACCAAAAGGTTTAGATAGCAATATAGGAGATAGCGGAAACAAATTAAGTGGTGGTCAAAAACAAAGGTTATCTATTGCTAGAGCAGTGCTAAAAAACCCACCCATCATGATTTTAGATGAAGCTACCTCAGCATTGGATACAGAAAGTGAGCGTTTGGTTCAGGAAGCACTAGAAAACATGATGAAGAATAGAACTTCTATAGTTATAGCACATCGACTTTCTACCATTCAAAATGCAGATTTAATCATCGTTTTACACCAAGGTGAAATCGTGGAACAAGGAACTCACAAAAGTTTAATTGAAAAAAATGGCACCTATCGGAAATTGGTAGATATGCAGAATTTAGCTTAATTTTATTTTTTCTAATAAATAGCTGAACACTTTTAAATAGCTGAACACTTTTCTTAATCTAAAAAAATGAAAAAAATCTACGTCATTATTTTAATTTGTAGTTTGATAAGTTGTAGCTCCTCCAAGCTGCCTACTGAAAAGTACAGTCAGTACACCACAAATCATTCTTATAATTTTGAGGATAATCAGCTTAAAGTAACACTTCAAAATCCGCTTCCATGTCCTATCCGAATTTGGATTACTAGTGATCAAGATTACTTGCAAAACAAATTCAACAAATTGAATCCTATTGAACTCAACAGTAAATTAGATACTGTTTTAGTATTTCAAAATATTGAAAATCAAAATCAGATTATAAATTTCCCTTCCCGTTTGGGAAGTGTTTCCAAAATTATAGAACCAATTCAAGTTGAATTTCCTTTTGTTAAAAACAAAGAATACAAAATAATTCAAGGGAATAACACCAATTACACACACAACAGCAAGTATTCAAAATTTGCAATCGATTTTAATTTAAAAACAAACGATACTATTTGTTCTGCCACAGATGGTTTTGTAGTTGGTGTAATTGATGCCTATGAATTTGGTGGTAAAGGAAGTCAATGGAGACCTTTTTCTAATTTCATAACAGTCTACAATTCCACTTCAGGAATTTTTTTTCAATACGCTCACTTAGTTAAAAACGGAAGCCTGGTAAAGCTAGGAGACAAAATTGAAGCTGGACAAGCCATTGCATTATCTGGGAATACGGGTCAAAGTGACGGAGAGCATTTGCACTTCAATTGTTTAAAACCAGTAAATACGAATGCTGGATTAGAATCTATACCTATAGAATTTGTAGATGGGCAAAGCGGAATAGATTTAAGGAAAGGAGATCGTGTGATACAAGAATAATACAATAAAGCTTTATGGATTCAGCAAGTTATAAAATATAAAAATACCCATAGCAACGAGAAACCAACCAAAACCTTTTTTCAATTTTTTGCCATCGATGAATTTGTTTAACCAAATTCCTATAAAAATGCCAACTGCTGCTAGCGAAGTGAAAATCCCTAAGAAAACCCAATCAATTTCGTAGTTCTGGACATCTCCAAGAAACCCAATTAATGATTTTATAGATATAATTAATAATGAGGTGGCTACTGCTTTTTTCATGGGTAATTTAGCAAGCAAAACCAAAGCTGGTATAATTAAAAATCCTCCACCCGCTCCAACAATTCCTGTAATTACCCCAACAATGACACCTTCTACAATAATTAATGGATAGTTGTAAGTAACCTCTTCTGTTTCAGTTTGTACAGTCGTCTTTTGGTTACGTATCATAGATACAGAAGCCAACAGCATGATGAGTGCGAAAAACGCCATAATGGCTATATCTTTTGTAACTTCAAAATCTTCGATATAAAACAAACTTTCTGGTATGGCAGGCACCAAATACATCCGTGTAGAGTATACTGCTATAAAAGCAGGAATGGAAAATACAATTGCAGTCCTAAAATCTACTAACTTCTTCTGAATGTTTTTTATGGCACCAAATAAAGAAGAAATTCCAACTATAAATAAAGAATAAGCCGTTGCAATTACTGGGTTTATAGAAAACATATACACCAAAATTGGAAGCGTTAAAATGGAACCACCTCCACCAATTAAACCAAGCACGACCCCGATAAGTAGCGCTCCAAAATAACCAAGAATTTCTAATAACTCCATGAATAAAATTTAATCATCTGCAAAACTAACTCAAATCAAATCCTTTTAAGGTAACCTGTGTTACAATAGTGATTTA
>Ga0307960_1001308_pt1 | contig 14436 bp, 9 predicted proteins | sample OrgLakmetagen542_FD_201832 | JGI IMG/M metagenome (GOLD analysis project Ga0307960, IMG submission 201832) | Saline water microbial communities from Organic Lake, Antarctica - #542 | ecosystem: Environmental > Aquatic > Non-marine Saline and Alkaline > Saline | place: Antarctica: Organic Lake... | reverse complement strand
GGTCCGACAGGGTTTGTCAGCGCTCTTTGGCGGATGACGCATGTGCCCATGAAAGGTAAGCTTGCCATATGAACTTCGCGTTTTACGATCTCGAAACAACCGGCATCTCGCCCGCTTTTGACCAGCCACTGCAATTCGCGGCCATTCTTACGGATGGTGAATTCAGGGAGGTCGAGCGGGTAAATTTGCGCTGCCGGGTCGCGCCGCACATCATCCCGTCGCCGTGGGCGTTGGCGGTCACAGGGCTGCGCCCAGAGCAATTGATGGATCCGGCGCTGCCGACCCCGTTCGAGTTCTCGCAGGAGATCGGGGCCCTCATTGACCGCTGGTCGCCCGCGATCTGGACCGGGTTCAACAGCATCCGCTTCGATGAAGAAATGCTGCGCCAGGCGTTTTACCAGAACCTGCAGTCCGACATCTTCGCGACGCAATTAAATGGCAATACGCGGTTTGACATTCTGACGGCTCTTTATGCTGTCTGGCACCGCCAGCCCGACCTGTTCGACTGGCCCGTCGATGAAACCGGCCGTGTGCGCTTCAAGCTTGATCGCATCGCTCCGCTGAACGGCTTTGTCGGGCACGATGCTCACGACGCGCTCGGGGATGTCGAAGCGACCATCCACATCGCGCGCCGGATCGCCCAGCGGGCTCCGGCACTCGGGGCCGAGCTGCTGGGCAACCGTGAAAAGGCCGATGTGCAGGCGCGGCTCGAGACCTTCCAGCCCATGGCACTGGTCGAGCGCTTCAGCGGCGGCCCGCCGCGGGCAACGATCGGCTGCTTCTGTGGCACCTCGGCCAGCAACCCCAATCAGGCCGCATTCTTCGATCTGGAGGCCGCCAATCCCGATGATCTGATCGCCGGCGATGACGCCGCCCTCTTCGCTGCTGTTGACGCCACGCCGAAGACCATCCGGACCGTGGCGGTCAACAAATCGCCGGCGCTACTCTCAGAGCCCGTGCCCAGCGCCGAACAGTTGCGTCGTTCCGAGGTGATCGCCAATGCGCCCGAGTTTCGGGCGCGTGTCGGACAGGCTCTGGCGGCGCGCTTTCCAGAGGACGCGGGCGCTCCGCTGCCCCCGGTCGAGAAACAGATCTTCGGCGGGTTCTACAGCCATGCCGACAAGGCCCTGCTTGCGAAGTTCCAGCGCGCGGACTGGCTGCGGCGGCAAGAGGTCGTCTCGGCGCTCGGCGATGCCCGCCTGCGCCAGCTAGGCCGCCGCCTTGTAGCGTTTCATGCGCCGGTGCTGCTCTCGCCTGACGAGCGTGCGCAATATGAAGCGTGGCGGCACATGCGCTGGTCAGCAGCAGATGCGCCCGAAACCGAATGGACGGGCCTAGCGAGGGCGCGGCGCGCCCTTGATGAAATACGAGCGGGTGAGGCGTTCGATCCCGAACTGATCAACGAGATCGAAATCTACCTGCAGGGGTTCGATGTGCCGGCAGGCTAAACTCTGTCGCCCGTTGCCCTGTCGGACTCATTTTATTGCGAGGGACTATTTATTGGGTCTATAGTCGGCGAAAGGACAATAAAGGAATCGCGTGCCGCGCAAGAAGATCATGCAGCTGAACTGGAGCGCGGAGCAGCGCAGTGCGTTCATCGAATTCCGGGTTTTCTGGCATGGTCGGATCAACCGCGCTGACCTGATGGACACATTCGGTATCTCGCTGCAGCAGGCCTCGATCGACCTCAGCCGCTACGCCGATCAGTGGAAGCGCAACCTCGTCTATGACAAGAGCCGGCGCGCCTATGTCCGGGGCCGGGCGTTCAAACCGCGGTTCATCACGCCCAGCGCCGAGGATTATCTTGCTCAGCTGCGCGCTGTCGATCAGGGCCTGGTCGCACGGGAGCAGAGCTGGATCAGCATGTTTCCGGGCTATGCGGCGACACCAACACCGGTGCGCGGCGTGGCTCCGGAGACACTGCGCGATGTCCTTGCCGCAATCCACAAACCCGCGGCTCTTCACGTCACCTATCAATCGATGTCCCGCCATGAACCCGGCGCGCGCTGGATCGAGCCACATGCGCTGGCCTTCGACGGCTTTCGCTGGCATGCGCGCGCATTTTGCCAGAACGATCAGGTGTTCAAGGATTTCCTTCTCTCGCGGATCGTCGAGATCGGCAAGCAGGGGCCGATCACCGCCGATCCATACGACGATACTGACTGGCACGACGAGATCACGCTGGAGATCGGGCCGCACCCGGAGCTTTCGCCCACGCAGCGCCGCGCCATCGAGATGGATTACGGCATGGTGGAGGGAAAGGCGCACATCCCGGTGCGCCGCGCGCTGCTGTTCTATACCCTCAAGCGTCTCGGCCTCGACACCAACTCCCCAGCGCGGCCGCCGCAGGATCAGCAGATTGTACTTCTCGGTCAGGAGGCGTTGTCATGAGTGCGCTTGAGGAGATCAGGCCCGGTGGGCAAGTTGCCGGGCTCGTACCCGGCACGTCGGTTGATGTCGTATCCGTTGAATGGATCGGCGACCAGGCGATAAACGTCGTTTACAGAACATCGATCGGCTCGGTCACCGAAACAACGCTGTATCGCGATGACGAGCATCGGCTTAGCATCGAAAGTCGGGGGCGCAAGTGGTCGTTCGACGCTGATGGCGCACTGCTGCGCCTTGTAACCGAGGCGAACCGCATCAAACTGGCCCATTTCTTCGATCCCTATCTCGCGATCCACACCAGCCTTGTTGATCCTCTTCCGCATCAAATTTCCGCGGTATACGGCGAAATGATCCCTCGCCAGCCACTGCGCTTTCTGCTGGCGGACGATCCTGGCGCCGGAAAGACCATCATGGCCGGCCTTCTGGTCAAGGAGCTTATTGCTCGAAGCGATCTTGAACGCTGCCTTATCGTGGCCCCCGGCAGTCTTGTCGAACAATGGCAGGATGAACTCGGCGAAAAATTCGGCCTGGAGTTCGACATCCTGACTCGAGACATGATCGAAAGCTCCCGGTCCGGGAACCCGTTCAACGATCACAATCGGCTCATTGTGCGGTTGGATGTTTTGGCTCGCAACGATGAGCTGCAGGAAAAGCTGTCAGCCTCCGCTGAATGGGATTTGATCATCGCCGATGAGGCCCATCGAATGTCGGCAACCTATTTCGGAAACGAGGTCAAGTACACCAAGCGTTACCAGCTTGGTCAGAAACTCAGTCGAGCGTGCCGGCACTTTCTGCTGATGACAGCGACCCCGCATAACGGGAAGGAAAAAGACTTCCAACTTTTCATGGCCCTGCTCGACGGAGACCGTTTTGAAGGCCGTTTCCGTGACGGAGTTCATGTCGCAGACGTAGAAGACATGATGCGGCGGCTGACAAAAGAAGAACTTCTTCGTTTCGACGGCCGTCCTCTTTTCCCTGAGCGGCGCGCATACACGGCGAGGTATGATCTTTCTCCGCAGGAGGCGGGCCTGTACACTGCTGTTACCGAGTATGTGCGCAACGAAATGAATCGAGTTCAGCGTTTTGCTGAAGAGGACGGAAGAAAACGCAATAATGTAGGCTTTGCGCTCCAGATTTTGCAACGTCGCCTAGCATCCAGTCCTGCGGCAATCTCCCAGTCATTGAAACGTCGTCGCGAGCGGTTGGAAGGCGAATTATCTGAGGCTCAATTGGCCAAAAGAGGTATACGTTCGACGCAAGCAACTATGTTGTTAAATGAGGAGATGCTTCGAAACCTTGATGAATACGGCCAAGAAGAAGTGGACGACCTTGAAGAACTGATTTCCACAGGAGCAACCACTGCGGAAACGGTTGAGCAGCTCGAACTGGAAGTCAAAACGCTCAAGGGACTCGAGAATATGGCCCTCGATGTCCTACGCTCGGGCAAAGATACGAAATGGAAGCAGCTTGATCGCATCCTGGACGATGATCTGATGCTAGACCCGGATGGATACCGGCGCAAACTCATCATTTTCACTGAACCCAAGGACACGCTTGAATATCTGAGGGGAAAGGTGGTCGCCCGGCTGGGACGGCCGGATGCGGTGGAAGTGATCCATGGTGGCGTTTCCCGAGACGACCGCCGAAAGATTGTCGAGCGGTTCATGCAGGACCGTGATTTGCTTGTTCTTATCGCGAATGATGCTGCCGGCGAAGGCGTAAACCTTCAACGAGGGCATCTGATGGTGAATTACGATCTGCCTTGGAACCCGAACAAGATTGAACAGCGTTTTGGGCGGATCCATCGAATTGGCCAAACAGAAGTATGTCACCTCTGGAACCTCGTGGCCAAGGATACTCGCGAAGGCGAGGTCTATGCTCGCCTTCTTGAAAAACTCGAGGCAGCTCGGTTGGCATTAGGCGGGCGTGTCTATGATGTTCTTGGGGAACTCTTCGATGAGCGGGCGCTGAAGGATCTGCTCTTTGAGGCAATTCAGTATGGTGAGCAGGAAGACGTCAAAGCGCGTCTCTTCCAGGCTGTGGATGGCGCGGTCGACCAAAGCCATCTGCTCCAACTGCTGCAGAAGCGCCAGTTGACGAGCGACACCATGCCCGAGGCGCGTGTCCAGGAACTGCGGCTCGAAATGGAGCGGGCCGAAGCTCAGCGCCTCCAGCCCCATCATATCCAGAGCTTTTTCATAGAGGCCTTCCAGCGCCTCGGTGGCCAGATCAAGCGCCGGGAAGAGGGGCGATGGGAAATCACCCACGTCCCTTTGAGTGTGCGAGAGCGCGACCGCCAGATCGGCACCGGGGCGCCTCTCCAGAAGAAGTACGAGCGGATCTGCTTCGAGAAGGGCAGGATCAACCAGCAGCCCGTCGCGGTCTTTGTCTACCCGGGACACCCGCTGCTAGACGCCGTCATCAGCCTGGTGCGAGAACAGAACGACCACTTGATGAAGCAGGGCGCCGTCCTGGTCGATGACACCGACGACGGCACCGACGTCTCCGCCCTCTTCCTGCTCGAACACAGCGTGCAGGACGGGCGGCCGACCAGTTCGGGCAACGCCAACCTGATCTCGCAGAAGCTCCAGTTTGCCGCGATCGACGAGGCGGGCACCGTAACCAATGCCGGGATCGCGCCCCACCTCAACCTGCGCCCCGCGACGCCCGAGGAAATCGCGGGTGTGGAGGACATGCTGAATGCCAACTGGCTGAGGAACAACCTCGAGACAAAGGTCGTCCAGTTTGCCACGGTCGAGCTTGCCAAAGGCCATGTTGCGGAGGTTCGCGCGCGTCGCCTGCCGGAAATCGACAAAATCGAGCAGGAGGTGAAGGCGCGCCTCAAGAAAGAGATCAACTACTGGGACGCGCGTGCGTTCGAGCTGAAGGAGCAGGAAAAGGCCGGCAAGAAGACCCGCCTCAACTGGCAGAACGCGCAGCGCCGGGCGGAGGATCTGGCCGAGCGCCTCAAGCGTCGCCTCGAACTGCTCGAGCAGGAGCGTTTCATCTCGGCCCAGCCGCCGCGTGTCCGTGGTGGAATGGTCGTCGTGCCCCGTGGCCTTCTGCGGGACCGCATGCCCGGCGAGATGACCGACGCCAATTCGGGCTTCTCCGAGGATCCGGTGGCGCGTCGCGAAATCGAACTCAAGGCGATGGAGGCCGTCATGTCCGCGGAGCGCGAGCTTGGGAACGAGCCGCGGGACGTGTCACACCAGCGTGGGCTGGGCTATGACATCGAGTCATTCGATCCGGCGACGGGCCACCTTCGCTTCCTTGAGGTCAAGGGCCGGGTTGACACAGCCGACACGGTCATGATTACCCGAAACGAGCTCATGGCCTCCCTGAACAAGCAGGAAGATTTCTACCTGGTTTTCGTGCCGATCACCGACGGCTACGCGCAGCGGCCGGTCTACCGCCCCGGGCGGCTGATGACGCGCGAGCCCGAGTTCGGCCAGACCGCCATTCAATTCGCCATCAACAGCCTGCTTGAGCGAGCAGTTCAAAAGCGAGAACATAATTGAGATACGCGGAAAAGAGTTTTGAAATCAGATTTTGTGCGGCGCTGAGCGCTGCCATTATGCCTTTCAACCGGAACCCAAAGTGGTTTGGCTTGACCCAGGCTCAAGAACGCAAGAAGGGGATTGATGCCGCTCTGGGGCTTGGTGGCAGCTTGGTCCTTTTTCAGTTCAAGGCCCAATCGAATAGCCGCGTCAAGATTGAGCGTGACCAGCTGAACAAGCTGACCTCCGTCGAAAAGACGTACCCTAACAGCACCTTCTATGTGTTTCCGGAAGCAGAGGATATTCATGCCGCAGCGCTTCCCGATTGCATGTTCACTGAGGCCTGGTGCTGCACGCCGTCTGCCCTCGACAAAAAAGTTGGTGCAACGGCGAAATCGGCTGCTTTCACGCTTGATGCAAAAGCCTCGACCCTCTCTCAGGCTCGACCAAAGAAATCTGTGGCAATCAAGAGCACATGCAAAGGCCTTGGTTGCTTTTGCTGTCCTCCCCATCCAAGTCGACAAGACCCTAGATGGTTATCCCGCCTCATTAACTTCTATCTTTCGAGCAGTCGGATCGACGGTGAATTGCTGCATCCTTCTTTCGCAGAACGTGGAATCGGGATACCCATCGGTCAGGATCTGCCGCGCGGTTCCGTGGACCGCGACGAGGACACGGATAGAAGAACAATAACAAGCGCAGAGATGTTTGAAGAGCTGCTCGGGAAAGGTGCGCACGAGAACCTTGGTCCCGGCCTTCAGGCCCTTTTCATCGCGCATTGAACTTAGGGATTGCAATGACCACGACCTACAAAAAGAAACTCATCGAAGTCGCCATTCCGCTGGAGGCGATAAACGCGGCCTCGGCGCGGGAGAAGTCTATACGGCATGGGCATCCCTCGACGCTGCACCTGTGGTGGGCGCGGCGGCCGTTGGCGGCGTGTCGGGCGGTGCTGTTCGCGCAGCTGGTGGACGACCCGTCCAGCCATCCGGACAAGTTCCCGACCGACGAGGCCGTGGAGGTCGAGCGCAAGCGGCTGTTCACCATCATCGAGGAGCTGGTGAAGTGGGAGAACTCGACCAACGAGGAGGTGCTGGAGCGCGCGCGGGCCGAGATCCGTGCCAGCTGTGACGGCGAACTACCCCCGGTCTATGACCCGTTCTCGGGCGGCGGGTCGATCCCGCTGGAGGCGCAGCGGCTCGGGCTGCCCGCCTATGGCTCCGATCTGAACCCAGTGGCGGTGATGATCGGCAAGGCGATGATCGAAATCCCGCCGAAGTTCAAGGATATGGAGCCGATCCATCCGGGGCTCAAGGAGCGCAACCACTACCGCAATGCCGAAGGGCTGGCGGAAGACGTGAAATACTACGGCGAATGGATGCTGCAGAGAGCGAGAGAGCGGATTGGGCATCTCTACCCGCAAGTGGACCTCTCTGGCGAGTACGGCGGGGACAAGGCGACCGTAATTGCTTGGATTTGGACGCGTACAGTGCCCAGCCCAGACCCGGCGTTTTCGGATGCCCAAGTTCCGATCGCGTCGAGCTTCATGCTAAATTCAAAGAAGGGGCGAGAGGTCTGGGTCGAGCCGATAATTGATAAGGCGGCGAAGTCTATTGAATGGCGGGTTCGCTCTGGCGGCACGAGGGAAGAAATCGAGCACGCTTCTTCTGGAGCCAAATCTGGTCGTGGCAACTTTAGGTGTCTGTTCTCAGAAGCCGCAATTACTGGTGATTACGTTCGGAAAATGGGGCAAGCTGGGAAACTGGGGTGCTCGATGATGGCCATCGTCGCAGAGGGTAAACGCAGGCGTCATTACCTCGCTCCTTCGGACTCTCAAATTTCTGCAGCCATGATCGAGGGCCATATAGGGAAAATTACGGATTACCGGGAGCTTCACCTGTCCGGCAGCACGCCGTCAAAGCTTACTGGTGGCACCGCCTATAACTACGGGCTTACTACATGGGGAGACCTGTTTTCTGATCGCCAAGTTGCCGCCATGCGATGTCTCATTCAGCAGTTGGACGACGTTCAGAAAGAAATCCAAGCAGACATCGACGCACTGGCGCCCCATGAAGATGATACGCCCATCGCTGACGGAGGTGTTGGTCTTGTTGCCTACTCGGAAGCGGTTCGCACTTACCTTGGACTAGCCATCAATCGAGTTGCAATGTCGGGTAATACTCTTGTTAGATGGAACCCAGTAGGTGAGAAGGCTCAGCATATATTTAGCCGCCAAGCCATCCCGATGCTGTGGGATTATGCGGAGACCAACCCATTAGGATCCGCCACGGGCGCCTATAGTGCGGCCATTGATATGGCAGCTAATGGCTTGGCGACTTTAATGGGGGATTATGGCGAAATAGTCCAAGCCGATGCACAGACGGTACAACTTCCGCCTGGAGCCATTCTCAATACAGATCCACCATACTATGATAACATCGCCTACGCGGACCTATCGGATTTCTTTTATTGCTGGCTAAGGCTTTCTTTGAAGAAGATTTTTCCGAGCATCTTTGGAATTATTGCAACGCCTAAAGCAGAAGAGCTGGTTGCAACACGTTATCGACACGCGACTAAAGAAAAAGCCGAGAGCTTTTTCTTGGACGGTATGTCACGCGCCCTTGCCAACTCACAGCGACAGATCACGAGCAATTTCCCGGTGGCAATTTACTACGCGTTCAAACAGAGCGAAGTTTCGCAAGAAGGAATAAGCTCGACAGGTTGGTCGACCTTTCTCCATGCTGTAATTGATGCCGGCTTTTCAGTGGTTGGCACGTGGCCTGTACGTACCGAAATGCGCACGAGACAAGTTGCAATGGGGACAAATGCCCTTGCGAACTCGGTGGTGCTTGTCTGCCGCAAGAAGGAAGTGACCGCAGAGACAATCACCCGCGCCGAGTTCATCCGCACCTTGAAGCGCGAACTACCCCCGGCCATCGCCGAGCTGCAGTCTGCCAACGTCTCCCCCGCCGATATGCCGCAATCGGCCATCGGCCCCGGCATGGGCGTCTTCTCGCGCTACAAGGCGGTGCTGGAGGCCGACGATAGCCCGATGACGGTCAAGACCGCGCTGCAGCTGATAAATGCCGAACTCGACGAGTTCCTGAACGACCTACATGGCGAGTTCGACGCCGACACGCGCTTTGCCGCCACCTGGTTCGAGCAGCACGGCACCGACAAGGGCGACTACGGCGCGGCCGACAACCTCGCCCGCGCGCGCGGCATCTCGGTCCAGAGCGTGAAGCATGCCGGGATCGTCGACAGCTCCGCCGGCAAGGTTCGTATCCTTAAGCGCGCCGAGCTGGACCCGGACTGGGACCCGGTCAGCGACGATCACCTGACGATCTGGGAAGGCTGCCAGCACCTGATCCGCGTGCTGGAGAACGATGGCGAATACGCCGCCGCGGAGCTGATAAAAAAGCTGGGGCCGGACCGCGTCGAGATGGTCAAGGACCTCGCCTATTACCTATACGACATCTGTTCGAACAAGCGAAAAGACGCGAAGGAGGCGACCTCCTACAACGGGCTGATTGCCGTGTGGACGGACCTGACGCGCCTGGCCGCGGCGATCCGGATCGATGATGTGAACCGCCAGACAACGCTGGATATTTAAGGGGTTTTTGATGGCAAAGAGCGCACGCCAGACCGTTTTCGAGGGCATGGAACTATTGCCCAAGGGCTTGCAGCCCTTCGTCCAGCAGCGGCTGGAGGCCGCATTGGGCAAGGGGTGGCCGCAGGAGGTGGTTTCACGCTTCCCGCAGTGGCGACCTGAGCAAAGTGGCAAGTTCAACCTAGACACGCAGAAGCTGCTGCAGATCATGGAGCGGCTCTGGAACGAGGCATTCCGCGACGTGCTGGACCGCACGCATCGCTCTATCGTCAACGAGCTGGTCGATGTCCGCAACAAGCTCGCCCATGACTGCAAGTTCACCTACGACGACGCCGAACGCGCGCTGGATTCGATGCGCCGCCTGCTGGAGGCCGTGAGCGCAGGTCAGAGCGCTGAGGAAATCGGCAAGATGCGCGACACGATCCTGCGGATGAAATACCGCGAGCTCGCCCGGTCCGAAGAGCGCAAGGGCCATACTTCATCCATTTCGACCGAGACAGTCTCGGGTCTGCTGCCGTGGCGGGACGTGGTGGAACCGCACCAGGACGTCGCGACCGGTGAGTTCCAGCAGGCCGAGTTCGCAGCGGACCTCGCCAAGGTCCACAACGGCAGCGCGCCATATGAATACAGTGATCCGCGCGAGTTCTTCAGCCGGACCTATCTGACGGATGGTCTCAGCAATCTGCTGGTCGGCGCCGCGAAGCGCATGATGGGCAAAGGTGGCGATCCTGTCGTCGAGCTACAGACCAATTTCGGCGGCGGCAAGACGCACTCGATGCTGGCGCTGTACCACATGGTCGGCACGACCGCCGTGAACGATCTGCCGGGCCTCGACCAGTTGCTCTCCGAGGCAGGGCTGACGGTCCCGGACGGGATCAGCAGGGCTGTTCTGGTTGGAACATCATCGGGTCCGTCCGATGTCGGGCAGCGCGAGAAGGATTATGGCCGTCGGATCAACACAACATGGGGTGAGCTTGCCTTCCAGCTTGGTGGGGAAGATGCCTACCAGATGATCGCCGAGAACGACGAGAAGGGCATCGCACCGGGGTCCAACCTTCTTGAGGCGATTTTCAAGAAATGCTCTCCCTGCCTTATCCTGATCGACGAGTGGGTCGCCTATCTGCGCCAGATCTACAAGATCGAAGGGCTGCCCTCAGGTTCGTTCGACGCGAACCTCTCTTTCGTGCAGGCCCTGACCGAAGCGGTAAAGGCTGCACCTCAAACACTTCTTGTCGCCTCCCTCCCGGCCTCGCAGATCGAGGTGGGAGGCGAAGGTGGTCAGGAGGCGCTCTCGCGTCTCAAGCAGACCTTCAGCCGGGTCGAAAGCTCGTGGCGACCGGCGTCGCAGGAAGAAAGCTATGAGATCGTTCGGCGTCGCCTTTTCAAGGAAATACCCGGCGACAAGTACCGGCATCGTGACAACACTCTGAAGCAGCTAGCAAAGCTCTACCGGGAAAACCCGAACGACTTCCCGCAAGGATGTGCGGACGAGGACTATCGACGAAAACTGGAAAAAGCTTATCCGATCCATCCCGACCTGTTCGACCATCTTTACACAGCGTGGGGATCGCTGGACAAATTCCAGCGAACCCGCGGCGTACTGCGTCTTATGGCGCAGGTCATTCACGAGCTCTGGATGTCCGGTGACCCATCGGTAATTATCATGCCCGGCAGTGTGGCGATCAGTTCTGCTCGCGTCGAGCCGGAGCTTCTTCACTACCTCCCGAATGCGTGGCAAGGAATCATTGCGGGCGACGTGGATGGAACAAATTCTACCCCCTACAAGATCGATCAGTCAGCGCCGAACCTTAATCGGTACTCTGCGACTAGACGCGTAGCGCGCGCAGTTTTCGTTGCGACGGCACCTACGGAAGGTCAGCAGAACAGAGGCATCGACGATAAGCGGATCAACCTCGGTGTAGTGCAGCCTGGCGAAAAGGTTGCGATTTTCGGCGATGCGATCCGCCGTCTGACCAATCAGGCGAAGTTCATGCACAGCGACCTTGGTCGCTATTGGTATTCGATGTCGGCGAGCCTGAACCGCGTTGCTTCGGATCGGGCCGGTCAGCTGGAAGAAGCACTCGTTCTCGTTGACATCGACAAAGCCTTGACTGCGTACATCAACGGTTTGGCCGACCGCGGGCATTTTGATGCCGTTCAGGTGGCGCCTGATGGCTCGTCCGAAGTGCCAGATCAACCCGGCGGCGTCAGGGCTGTCGTGCTTGGTGTTGCGCATCCGCATACAGGCCGCGATGGGTCTGATGCGATGGGCGAAGTAAAGGACATCCTGCTTCAGAGGGGCGCTACGCCACGTGTATATCGAAATATGCTCGTGTTCCTCGCGGCCGACAATCGACAGATTGATAACCTGAAAGAGGCCATGCGTTCCTCGCTTGCATGGGATGGAATCGTTCGTGATGCAGACACGGGACGTCTCGACCTGAAGACGAGCGATATTGCGCTTGCGAAAGACAAGGCGAAAGAGGCCCGCGAAACCGTGCAAACGCGGCTCAAGGAAACATGGTGTTACCTGATCTATCCGTATCAGGACACCGCACAATCAGATATGGAGATTACATCCGCCCGGATTGCTGCGCAGGATGGTGTTCTTGGCCGTGCCAGCAAGAAGCTTGTAAGCGATGAAGCATTGCTTCCTGAAATCGGCCCCGAACGCCTGAACCGTGAGTTGGAGAAATATATTTGGAACGAAAAACATCAGCTCCATCTAAAGGATATCTGGGAGTATTTGAACCGATACACGTATCTCCCTCGTTTAAAAAATCGTGAAACGTTGATCAAATCCGTGCAATCGGCAGTAGGCGGCATGCTGCCAGGCCCCTTTGCCTATGCCGAAAGGTGGGATGAAGCGTCGCAAGCCTATGCAGGTCTGGCGATCGAAAAATCCTCGAACAGCCTAGTGTCAATCGACAGTGACTCCGTCATCATCAGACCAGATATTGCGGAGGCGAGCCGTCCGAAGCCCGCTCCCGCGCGCGAGCAGAGCGGACTAGGGGCTGGAACTGATGTAACAAAAGATAATGGAGAGGAAACTAACGCTTCTCCAATAGGTAACGAGACTGATCATCCAAATGTTGAAGGCAAGCCAGAAATCGAGGCCAAGCCAAAACGGTTTGTGGGTACCGTCATGCTCTCAGCGGACCGGCCCGCACGCGACATGCACCAGATCGTAGAAGCTATTGTGGAACAGCTGACCACGTTACCTGGAGCCGAGGTTTCATTGAGGTTGGAGATTGATGCCGAAGTCGCCTCAGGCTTCGACCGCGCGAAAGTTCGAACGCTCTTGGAGAATGCCAGTACGCTGGGTTTCGTGGATAAGTCGGTGAGATAAGGTGTCCTTCCGCTTCTGGCGCCGCATTCGTCTGGCCCCCGGGGTTACGCTGAACCTGTCGAAATCGACGGCGTCGCTGTCGCTTGGCCCGCGCGGCGCGAAATACACGATCAGCCCGCGCGGCAACCGGGCGACGGCGGGGCTGACGGGCACGGGCCTGTTCTACACCGTCCATGACAGCAAGCGGGCCGGTCGGGGTGGGGCGGCACCTGCAACGACGGTACCGCAACGCGACAAGCTGACCCTTGGGCGCGCATAGTCCAGTTGAATATCAGTGGGTTTGCCGCGGGTGATGACAGGCCCGCGCCTTCGGTGGCGAAACCACAGCGGTCGCGGTCGATGCATTGCAGCGTTATTCAGCGCCGCGACTGATCATCCGTTGATCGATTTCTGGCTCGTCCCACTTGCCTGCGACGCCCATCCAGCGTTCGATCTGTGCCTGAAGCTTGGGATCGTCAGCGCAGAGATGGAATGTGTACAGGCGGTTGACGATTTCGCGCATCAGGTCGCGCATTTCATCCTCGTCGATATGCGAAACGTCCGTCCAGGGAATACGCCGGCCCTCGGCATCCACGACAAAGACATCCGAATAATCGCCGGTTCTTGTAATCGGAGTCTTGCCGGCATGGATGGTCTCAAGATGCGTGTTGCGCACGCAGAGCATGGCCATGATCCTGGCCAGCTTCGCCGCGATGCGCTTTTCGTCGTCCCTGTTCATCGCCCGAGAATAGCCGCAACCGGGCGCCCGCGCCACAATTCCGAATGGCGGTTCCAGCTCATCGGCCTGCACAGGCCCGCGCCTGGTCGCGCAGCACCGCATAATCCGCCAGCCATCCCACGATTACTGTTCCCTCCGGCAGCGCCGCCACTTCGTCGGCCACGCGTGCCTGTTCGGCCTCGCTGTACGCCACCACCGGCGGGCAGGCACTGGGCGAGGTGTCAGAACCCACCCCCGCGCAGCCGCTCAAGAAGAGCGTCGCGATCGCGAGGGCGGTTTGCGGCCGCGTCCAGCATCTGGCGGTGAATGGCATCGGTGCGCTCCAGGTTTTCCAGCCGTTCGGAGGCGCGACCCGCGCGCTCGCCCGTCCGGCGGAGGTTGAGAAGAAAGAGGGTGATGGTGAGCCCGGCAAGGGCCAGACTTGCCGCCTTCCGCGCCAGTGGCCGGGCGAGGATCCCGGCCAGCAGGGAGCCCCACATCAGCGCCGCCCCTTGCGCCAGTCATCGACGCGCGCCCAGACGGCGATACCGATCCCGCCGAGCGCCAGCGCGATGAAGACCCAGCGGAGCGTGTCGAGATACGGCACAAGGGGCAGGACGGCGCCCTGCGCCTCGGCCAGAACCTCCTGCGCGACCTCGACCCCGGCGGCGCCCACGGTGGCGGCACCCGCAGCACCCGTGCCCTTGAGCGTCCGGCTTTGCGCGAGAACCTCGCGGGCGGGCGGTGTCTCGGCGGCAAAGGCGGTGGCGCGCTCCGGAAACGGGTCGCCCCAGGAGCGCGCCGGCCCCAGATTGCGCATTCCGACACATCCGATCAGGTGTTCCGACAACATATGATCAGCCATTCCGGAGTATCCGATCACCCCGAGATG
>Ga0307960_1001300_pt1 | contig 14464 bp, 13 predicted proteins | sample OrgLakmetagen542_FD_201832 | JGI IMG/M metagenome (GOLD analysis project Ga0307960, IMG submission 201832) | Saline water microbial communities from Organic Lake, Antarctica - #542 | ecosystem: Environmental > Aquatic > Non-marine Saline and Alkaline > Saline | place: Antarctica: Organic Lake... | reverse complement strand
GCGCCAGCCACGTCAAGGCTATGGCGCCCTGTCACGAGCGGATCGATGCGCTGGCCGAGCGTACGCGCCGTCTTGCACATCTGCGCCGCGCCGAAAATGCCGACAAAAACGTGGCCGTGGTGCTTTACGGCTTCCCGCCGAATGCCGGCGCGGTCGGCACGGCGGCTTATCTCAGCGTCTTTGAATCCCTGTTCAATACGCTGACGAAGATGAAGTCTGAAGGGTATGACGTCGAAGTTCCCGCAACGGTCGATGATCTGCGCAAGATCGTCCTCAAGGGCAACGCCCAGCAATACGGGCAGGAGGCGAATGTCGCAGCCCATGTCAGCGCCGACCGGATCGTGGCGGAAACGCCTTGGCTGGAAGAGATCGAAGCGCAGTGGGGTCCGGCCCCCGGTCGGTCGCAATCGGATGGCAGCGGCGTGTTCATCCTCGGTGCGCAGTTTGGCCGCGTCTTCGTGGGCGTGCAGCCTGCGTTCGGTTACGAAGGCGACCCCATGCGGCTGCTGTTCGAGCGCGGGTTTACCCCGACGCACGCTTTCAGCACCTTCTACCGCTGGCTGCGTGCCGATTTCAAAGCCGACGTATTGCTGCATTTCGGCATGCATGGCGCGTTGGAGTTCATGCCGGGCAAGCAGGCGGGTCCATCGGGCAACGACTGGCCCGACCGGCTGATCGGCAACCTGCCCAATGTCTATCTTTATGCCGCGAACAACCCGTCCGAGGCCACGCTGGCCAAGCGTCGGTCGAACGCGATCACGGTCACGCACCTGACGCCGCCTTTGGCGCAGGCGGGGCTTTACAAGGGTCTGATCGATCTCAAGGACAGCCTGACGCGCTGGCGTGAAATGGCGCCGACCGACGTCAGCCGTGACGATCTGGCGGCGTTGATCGTCGATCAGGCCGCACTGGTCGATCTGGATGGCCGCGATCCTGCCGCGCTTTGGCTGAAGCTGCTTGAGACCGAAGCAGCGCTGATCCCTGACGGGCTACACATCGTCGGCAAGCCGATGCTGCCCGAGGCCCGCGCCCGCTATATCGCCGCAATGGAAACCGACGCCGACACCGCCGCGCGCGTCGAGGCCCTGTTGTCCGTGGATCACGAATTGCCCGCGCTGATGAATGCGCTGTCGGGGCATTTCATCGCCCCCGTGCCCGGTGGCGACCTGATCCGCCAGCCCGATATCCTGCCGACGGGCCGCAACATTCACGCATTCGATCCGTTCCGCATGCCCACCACCTTTGCGCTGCTGTCGGGTGCTGCACAGGCGCAGCGGTTGCTGGATACGCAAGAGACGCTGCCGCGCACCGTGGCACTGGTGCTTTGGGGATCCGACAACATCAAGTCCGACGGTGGCCCAATCGGGCAGGCCCTGGCACTGATGGGGGCGACACCGCGCTTTGACAGCTATGGCCGTCTGTGCGGCGCCGACCTTATCCCGCTGTCCGAGCTGGGCCGTCCGCGCATCGACGTGGTGATGACGCTGTCCGGTATCTTCCGCGACCTGCTGCCGTTGCAGACCAAGTTGCTGGCCGAGGCCGCGCTGAAGTGTGCCATGGCGGACGAGCCGCTGGAGCAGAACTACATTCGCGCCCATGCGCTGGCCTATGCCAAGGAGAACGACTGCCCGATCGAGACCGCTGCACTGCGCGTCTTTTCGAACGCAGAAGGCGTCTATGGTGCGAACGTCAACCAGCTGGTCGACAGTTCCGCCTTCGGGAACGAGGACGAACTGGCGGATGCCTACGAATCGCGCAAGTCCTTTGCCTATGGCACGGATGGCAATCCGACGCAGAACGCAGGCCTGCTGCAGGCGACGCTGAAGACGGTCGATCTGGCCTATCAGAACCTTGAAAGTGTCGAACTGGGTGTCACCACGGTGGACCATTACTTTGATACGCTGGGCGGTATCGCCCGCGCAGTGAAACGCGCTCGTGGCTCCGAGACACAGGTGTTCATCGGGGACCAGACGCGAGGCGAAGGCACGGTGCGGACCCTGCGTGACCAGGTCGCGCTGGAAACGCGGTCGCGCAGCCTGAACCCCCGCTATTTCGAACCTCTCTTGCAGCACGGCCACGAAGGTGTGCGCCAGATCGAGGCCCATATCACCAACACGGTGGGATGGTCCGCGACAACGGGACAAGTGGAACCCTGGGTCTATCAGAAACTCTCGGAGACATTTGTTCTGGACGAAGAAATGCGCGAGCGACTTGGCAAGCTGAACCCTGCTGCCAGCGCCCGCATGGCGAACCGTTTGCTGGAAGCAAGCGACAGGTCCTACTGGACCCCTGACGACGAAACTCTTGCCGGCCTGAGACAGGCGGCAGACGCGCTGGAAGACCGGCTCGAAGGAATAGCGGCCGAATAGGCCCTGAAAGGACTGAACATGGCTTTGGACAGAACCATCCCCGACCTCAAAGGTCTTGACGGCGACGGCTCGGTGCAGGTGCACCAGCCCGAAGACGCGCAGATCGAGGGGGCAAAGGTCTTTGCCGTCTACGGCAAGGGCGGCATCGGCAAATCGACGACCTCGTCGAACCTGTCGGCAGCGTTTTCGATGCTGGGCAAGCGGGTTTTGCAGATTGGCTGTGACCCCAAGCACGACAGCACGTTCACGCTGACCGGCACGCTCGTCCCGACCGTCATCGACATCCTGAAGGACGTGGATTTCCACGCCGAGGAACTGCGCCCCGAAGACTTCGTCTTCGAAGGCTACAACGGTGTGAAATGCGTCGAGGCGGGCGGCCCGCCTGCGGGCACCGGCTGCGGCGGCTATGTCGTGGGTCAGACAGTCAAGCTTCTCAAGCAGCATCACCTGCTGGACGATACCGACGTGGTGATCTTCGATGTGCTGGGCGACGTGGTGTGCGGCGGGTTCGCCGCGCCGCTGCAACATGCCGACCGGGCGCTGATCGTCACGGCCAACGATTTCGACAGTATCTATGCGATGAACCGGATCATCGCGGCGGTGCAGGCGAAATCCACCAATTACAAGGTGAGGCTTGCGGGCTGCGTCGCCAACCGCAGCAAGGATACCGACGAGGTGGACCGCTACTGCCGCACGGTCGGTTTCAACCGGTTGGCCCACATGCCCGACCTCGACGCGATCCGCCGGTCGCGGCTGAAGAAGAAGACCCTGTTCGAGATGCCCGACGACGAGGAAATCGTCCAGGTCCGCAAGGAATACATCCGCCTTGCCGAAACGCTGTGGAACGGCACGCTGCCGATGGCGCCAGAATGTCTGCCCGATCGTGAGATCTTCGAGCTTCTGGGATTCGACTGATGGCTGACGGCGGTTTCCAAAGCGCACCTGCACCGAGCCTGACCGGGGGTCGCCCTGTGGCGGCCCACGACGGCTATCGTGACACGCGCGACCGCGTTGAAGACTATTTCGACCGCACCGCCACCCGCACATGGGAGCGTCTGACATCAGACGCGCCCGTGTCGGGGATCCGTGCAACCGTGCGGGCCGGACGCGACCGGATGCGGGCTGTGCTGCTGGACCAACTGCCTGCCGATCTGACCGGCTTACGTGTGCTGGACGCGGGTTGCGGCACTGGCGCGCTGTCGGTGCATCTGGCCGAACGTGGGGCCGAGGTTGTGGCTGCCGATATCTCGCCTGCGCTGATCGACATCGCGCAGCGCCGTTGCCCCGCCCATCTGGCGGACCGGATCACCTTTTGTGCCGGTGACATGCTGGATGATCGCCTGGGTGGCTTCGACCACGTCGTCGCGATGGACAGCCTGATCTATTACGACACGGCCACGGTCGCCGGGGTGCTGGATGGTCTTGCCCGCCGCACGACCGGTTCGGTCGTCTTTACCCTTGCCCCGCGCACGGCGCTTTTGATGCTGATGTGGCGCGCGGGCAAACTCTTTCCCCGTGCCGACCGGTCGCCCGTGATGGTGCCGCAGGTGCCGGCACAGGTCGCGGCCCGTCTGACCGCTGGCATGCTGCGCGAAGTCGAACGGATCAACGCCAAGTTCTATATCTCGACCGCTCTGGAGGTCCGCCCATGCTGATCCCCCGCCGCACGATCAAGGGATTGACCACCCGCATGCTGCCCTTTGCGGATGCAGCCAGCGAAGGGCTGCCGTTGGGCCAGCTTTTGCGGCTGTCGCTGTTCCAGATTTCCGTTGGCATGGCGGGTGTCATGCTGCTGGGCACGCTCAACCGCGTGATGATCGTGGAGTTGTCCGTCTCGGCGATGCTGGTTGCCCTGTTCATCGCGATCCCTGTCCTGATCGCGCCCTTCCGTGCGCTTTTGGGCTTCAAGTCTGATACCTATCGCTCTGCCATCGGCTGGAAGCGCGTGCCCTACCTGTGGTTCGGCACGCTGTGGCAGTTTGGCGGACTTGCGATCATGCCGATGGGATTGATCCTGTTCACGGGTGATCAGGCAATGGACATGCCCTTTGCGGCAGAGGTCGGTGCCGGTCTGGCGTTCCTGCTGACCGGTCTGGGCATGCACATGACGCAGACCGCCGGTCTTGCGCTTGCTGCCGACCGCGCCGATGACGAAACGCGCCCCCGCGTCGTTGCCCTGCTTTACGTGATGTTCCTGCTTGGGGTGCTGGTCTCGGCCCTGATCGTCGGTGCGTTGCTGCGGGACTTCAGCGAATTGCGTCTGATCCAGGTGATCCAGGGCACTGCCGTGGCCACGATCGTTTTGAATGTCATCGCCCTGTGGAAGCAGGAAAAGATGGCCCCGATGACCCGTGAAGAACGGGACGCCCCGCGCCCTGCCTTCCGCACGGCCTGGGCGGATTTCGCCAAGGGCGGGCCTGTCAGGCGTCTTCTCATCGTCGTCTTTCTGGGCACGATGGCGTTCAACATGCAGGATGTGCTGCTTGAACCCTATGGCGGTGAAATCCTCGGTCTCAGCGTGGCCTCGACAACATTGCTGACCGCGATGTGGGCCGTTGGTGCGTTGATCGGCTTTGCCTTCGCCGCCCGATGGCTTGCACGCGGCATGGCCCCGTCACGCATGGCGGCCCGTGGCGTTCTGTTCGGACTTGGGGCGTTTTGCGCCGTAATCTTTGCCGGACCGCTTGATTCAGTCCCTTTGTTCTTTCTGGGCGCAGGCTTCATCGGGTTCGGTGGCGGTCTGTTCTCCGTGTCGACCCTGACGACCGCCATGGCGCTCAAGACGTCCAGCCTTGCGGGCCGTGGCCTTGCACTTGGGGCATGGGGGGCGGCGCAGGCGACGGCGGCGGGACTGTCCATCGTCATTGGCGGCACGATCCACGATGTTGTGGGGCATGCGGCCACCAGTGGTGCGCTTGGCCCGGGTCTGACCGACCCCGCCATTGGCTACTCGGTCGTTTATCACATCGAGATCGCCCTGCTTTTCATTACTCTTGTCGCTTTGGGGCCGCTTGTGCGGCACCGCGCGGCCTCATCTTCGGCCCGGCCTTTCGGCCTTGCCGATTTTCCCACCTGACCCGCGGAGGACACCAAAATGGTTGGAATAGAATTCTTTGGCAACGTCGATCTGGCCAGTGTCGCGATCTGGGCCTTTTGGCTCTTCTTCGCGCTGCTGGTTTATTATCTGCAAACCGAAAACATGCGCGAAGGCTACCCTCTGGAAGAAGAAGACGGCAGGGCTGCCGCCAACCAGGGCCCTTTCCCCTTGCCCAAGGACAAGACCTTTATCCTGCGCGATGGCCAAGGCACCCTGACGCTTCCAAGCGACGCGCGCGGTGACCGTACGGATATCCCGATGGTCAAGACCGAGGCGCACTACGGCGCACCTTTCGCCCCGACCGGAGACCCGATGCTTGGCGGCGTCGGACCTGCAAGCTGGGCACCCCGCAAGGACGACCCCGAGCTTGACGCGCATGGTCAGCCCAAGATCAAGCTGATGTCCGAATTGCATGACTTCCATGTCGCAGCCGGTCGCGACCCGCGTGGCAAGGCCGTCGTCGCCGGTGACGGCGAGGTCATTGGTAGGGTGGTCGATATCATGGTCGACATCCCCGAGCAGCTGGTTCGCTATCTGGTCATCGATGTGAACCCTGAAGGCACCGGCAAGATCCGGTTGGCTCCGATCACGATGACCCGCGTCAAAAGCGACCGTGTCACGGTTCGGTCGCTTTACAGCGGGCAGTTCGACGATATTCCGCAGACCGCATCCGCCAGCGTGGTCACCAAGCTGGAAGAAGACAAGATCATGGGCTGGTTCGGGGGTGGCACGATGTATGCCGATCCGAAGCGGGCCGAACCCAAGCTTTAATGCTCAGAGGAGGGGACACCATGAGCCACGATGATTTTGCATTCGAGCCCGTTCGCGGATTGCCGGAAGCCCTGCCAAAGGGAGAACACATCCTTTGGCAAGGCAGCCCGGACCCGTGGCGGCTGGCCTGTGAGGCGCTGAAGCTGCGCTGGATCGCGGGATATTTCGCAGTGCTGACGGTTTGGCGGGTGGTGGTGTCCATGGACACTGCGCCACTTGGTGAAGCGCTGATGCATGGTGTGCCGTTTGTGCTGGCCTGTGCTCTGGTCTATGTCGTCGCACGGGTTCAGGCCCGTTCGGCGGTGTACACGCTGACCAACAAGCGCGTTGCCATGCGGATCGGTGCGGCGCTGACGATGACGCTGAACCTGCCCTACACGCAGATCGGCAATGCTTCGCTTGAAACAAGGCGCGGCGGCACCGGCACGCTGGCGTTCGAACTGATCGGGGAAAGCCGTATTTCCTACCTGATGTCATGGCCGCACGTGCGCCCGTGGCACACCGCCCGGTGTCAGCCCGCCCTGCGCTGCGTCCCCGATGCCGCAAGGGTCGCTGCCATCTTTGCCGATGCCGCCGAAGCGCGCGTGTCGGAGCCACGTATCGCACGCGCGACGTCCGTCGCCGTCGCAGCGGAGTAAGCCCATGACACAGATGACCAACCAGATGCGAGACCGCGACCGCGAGATGGTCCCGCGGATCCTTGTTCAGGCGATGTTCGCGCTTATGGCCACGTCGCTGGTTCTTGTCGGCCTTGCCGTCTGGACCGACCGTGATCACGTGGGCACACGTTCACCCGCACAGATCGAAACGAGCGTGACCTACATTCTTGATGGAACACGCGACGGGACCGTTTCGGTGGTTGCCGAAGACGGATCGGTTGTCGCAAACTCCAATAGCGATATGAATGGTTTCATAGGCGTCATCTGGCGGGTTCTGGCCCGCGAGAGGATGCTGCAAAATGCCCCGGAGAACGCACCCATTCAGGTCGTTCGCCGGCTCAACGGCCAGATCGCCATTCTCGACCCCGCGACTAATACCGCGATCGAGCTGGTCGGGTATGGCCCCGACAATGTCGCCGCTTTCGCCAGGCTGGTGCCGTAAAAACCCATAAGGAGGGAACTATGGGATTCTTCACACGAACACGCGAAACTGCCCCCTGCACGGTGGAAATCAGCCACCGCTTCGAGGAGCTTTCAGCCCATGTGCGCCTGAACAACGGGGCGGTCATCCACCCCGGTGATACCGTTCAGGTGCAGGGCCCGGAAATCATGGCCGCCTACGGCGAAGTGATCCGGGAAGACCGCACCGCCACGATCACGCGGGCGTCCGGGCTGGAACGGATCTGGACCCGCTGGACAGGCGATTTCGAATTTATGGAACTCTGCGAGTTCTCGTTCTCCGAGGAGGTGTTGTCATGAACATGCACTCATCAGATGCCGCCACCGCAGAAGAGGCTATCGCAGCGCAAGAAGCGCTGCCGCCGCTGACCAACGACGCGGCAACCGCCGTCGCCATGCAGAACACGCTGCTGACGCCGCGCTTCTACACCACCGATTTCGACGAGATGGATGCCATCGACGTCACACCCGTCCGCGAAGAGTGGGATGCGCTGATCGCGCAGATGAAAAGCGACCCCAACAAGGGGCATTTCAAGAAGACCGCAGATTGGGATGCCGATTGGGAGAACATGGACCCGGCACTGAAGTCCGAGTTCATCGACTTCCTGATCTCGTCCTGCACCGCTGAATTCTCGGGCTGTGTGCTTTACAAGGAAATGAAGCGGCGCGGGTCGAACATGGACATCACGACGCTGTTCCAGTTGATGGCACGCGACGAGGCGCGGCACGCGGGCTTCATCAACGATGCGCTGCGCGAGGCGGGGATCGCGGTGAATCTTGGCTTTCTGACACAGCAGAAGAAATACACCTACTTCCGTCCCAAGTTCATCTACTACGCGACATACCTGAGCGAGAAGATCGGCTATTCCCGCTACATCACGATCTACCGCCACCTCGAAGAGCATCCGGACAAGCGGTTCCACCCGATCTTCAAGTGGTTCCGTGAATGGTGCAACGACGAGTTCAGCCACGGCGAAGCCTTCGCCCTGCTGATGCGCACCGATCCCAAGCTGACGCAAAGCCGGATGAACCGTCTGTGGATCAAGTTCTTCCTGACGGCTGTCTATGGCACCATGTGGGTGCGCGACCACCAACGGCCCGAATTCCACAAGGCACTTGGCGTCGATCCGGCATGGTACGGACAAGAGGTTTACCGCAAGACCTCGGAAATCTCCAAGCAGGTGTTCCCGATGACGCTGGATATCGATCACCCGCGCTGGCGCAAGGGTCTGGACCGGTTGCAGGTCGCATCGGTGCAGGTCGCCCGCGCCAAGCAGCGTGGCGGCGTTGGCGGGATGCTTTCGCGGATCGGCGGCATGACCAAGGCGACGCTGGCTTTCGTGTCGCTTTACACCATCCCCGCCATTCCGAATGAGAACCCCGTGTCCAGCCGGATGGAGCCAGCATACTGATGGTCTGGATGGCTGCCCTTTTTGCCTGCTTTGTCTGGTGGTTTTCGACCGGCGCCTTGCTGCTGATCGTGCGTCGCGCGGACAGGGCAGGCGGGGCGGCCCATACCCGTGCGGCCTGGATGGCCGTGCCGATGGCGGCGGCGGGGGCGGTCGGCATCACGATGCTGGACGCTCTATCGCCGGTTGCGGCCGCCTACGGCGGTTTCGTCGCGGCCCTGGCGATATGGGGCGCCATCGAACTGACGTTTCTGACCGGCGCCGTCACCGGCCCGAACCGCAAGGCCTGCCCCGTCGGTGCGACCCCGATGGGCCGGCTGACAGCTGCGTGGACAGCAATCTATTGGCACGAGCTTTTGATCGTTGCGGGGCTTTTGCTAATCGTCGTGCTGACCAGCGGCGACATCGCCCATGTGGCGACAGCGACATATCTGGTGCTGTTCCTTGCGCGGATCTGCGCCAAGCTGAACCTGTTTTTCGGCGTGCCGCGGATCAACATCGAGTTCGTTCCGACCTCTTTGGCGCATATCACCAGCTATTTCCGTCAGGGTCCGGTCACCATTGCCTTCCCGCTGGCGATTTCCTTTCTGACCTTTGCGACCGCCTGTTTCATCTTCCAGATCGCACAGGCCGAGACCGCCGGGGTCGCCGCCACCTATTCCCTGCTCACTGCCATCGCCGCCCTTGCCCTGCTGGAGCATTGGCTGATGGTTCTTCCGCTGCCCGACGCCGCCCTTTGGCGCTGGATGCTGCCCAAACCGACCCAAGGGCCCCCGGTGCCCGAAGTGACCGAAAGGTAAGCCCTTATGGACTTTGACATGCTCTTTTCCGCCCAGCTTGATCAGCTCAAGGCTGATGGCAACTATCGCTACTTCGCCGAGCTGGAGCGGAAGGCGGGCAAGTTCCCCCATGCTGCCAAGTATCAGGACGGTGAAGTCAACGATGTGACCGTCTGGTGTTCCAACGACTATCTGGGCATGGGCCAGCACCCCAAGGTCATCGCCGCCATGTGCGACGCGGTGCAGCGCACCGGCACCGGGGCAGGGGGCACGCGCAACATATCGGGCACCAACCACGATCACCTGCTTCTGGAACGTGAACTGGCGGACCTGCACGGCAAGGAAGGCGCCTTGCTGTTCACCTCGGGCTACGTGTCGAACTGGGCGGCCCTGACGACATTGGGTTCCCGGCTCCAGGATTGTGTGATCCTGTCGGATGCTGGCAACCACGCCAGCATGATCGAGGGCATCCGCCATTCCCGCGCGCAAAAGGTGATCTGGCGTCACAACGACGTGGCCGACCTTGAGGCGAAACTGGCGGCGTTGCCTGCCGACGTGCCCAAGATCGTCGCCTTCGAATCGGTCTACTCGATGGACGGTGATATCTGCCCCATGCGAGAGATCGTTGAAGTGGCCGAGAGATACGGGGCGATGACCTATCTGGACGAAGTCCACGCCGTCGGCCTTTACGGTCCCCGCGGGGGTGGCATCAGCGAGCAGGAAGGTCTGGCTGACCGGATCACGCTGATTGAAGGCACGCTTGGCAAGGCTTACGGCGTCGTCGGGGGCTATATCACTGGCTCTGCCGCGCTGTGCGATTTCCTGCGGTCCTTCGCCAGTGGCTTCATCTTTACCACAGCGCTTCCGCCCGCCGTGGCTGCAGCGGCCCGTGTTTCGATCGTGCACCTGAAGGAAAGCCAGTTCGAGCGCCACAAGCAGCGCCGGCAGGTCGCCCGTTTGCGCGCGCGGCTCGATTCGGAAGGCATCCCGCACCTGATGAATGACAGCCATATCGTGCCGGTCATGATCAAAGATCCGGTGAAATGCCGGATGCTGTCGGATTATCTGCTGAAGGAATACGGTATCTACCTGCAGCCAATCAATTATCCGACAGTGCCCAAAGGCACGGAACGGCTGCGGTTTACCCCGTCACCGCTTCATTCTGACGCGGATATCGACCGTTTGGTCATGGCGTTGAGCGAGTTATGGCAGCAGTGCGCGCTTTCGCGCGCGGTTGCATAGGCAGTTGCATAGAAAATTGATTTGCCTTTCAGATACACAGGCTAAATCTTAAACGCAGACGCTCGGTAGTTTCACTGGGCCACAAGGAGGATTTATGAAACATTTTGCAATCGCAGCAGGCTTGGCACTGTTCGCATCCCCCGCTTTTTCCGAAGCACACACCTCGGGCATGGAGCTTCAGGGCGACGCTGCTGCAGGTGAAGAAGCGTTCAACCGTCAGTGCGTGGCGTGCCACGTCGTCGTGAACGACGATGGCGAAACGCTTGCAGGCCGCAATGCCCGCACCGGCCCGAACCTTTATGGCGTAGCGATGCGCACGCTCGGCGCCGTCGAGGATTTCAGCTACAGCGATGCGATCATCGATCTGGGTGAGCAAGACACTGTCTGGACCGAAGAGAACTTTGCCGGTTACGTGCAGGACCCGACAGGCTGGCTGCGCGAGACGCTGGACGACCGTCGGGCACGCGGCAAGATGGCCTTCCAGGTCCGGTCCGAGGAAGACGCATACGACCTGTATGCCTACCTTGCGGACATCGGCCCCGAGATCGAAATGGAAGAGGCCGAAGAAGGCACCGACAGCTAATTTCGCCTGCTTCACGCGCCACTGTCGAAAGGCCCCGTTCTCATGGGGCCTTTTGTTTTGGCTGACTGCTTGAGGAAGGCAGGGGACCAGGCAGGGAAGTTTGCCCCCGTCATCTTGCCCATGGTGCCGCTTCCGATTTAAGGGTCCGGTTCATTTGACAGCACCGGCTTGGTTTCAGGCCGGTTTGACTGTCTTTCGGGGAACCAATGAACAAAAAGCTAATTTCTGCGGATCACCAGATGCCTGTCTTGTTCGGGGCAATTCTTGTGTCCGTCCTCATTGTGACACCGCTGACGGGCGGGCTGGCTGCCTGGAATCAGGAAAGCGGTGCGATTGAGGTTCTATCCTTTCTGCTCTGGATGTTCTGTCCGGTGCTTTTCCTGTGGCTTTTCGATCCACGGGCATGGCTGCTGTATCCGCACATGGTGTCGCTGACGCTGCTGCTGGCCTTTCGAGAAGCCCCGTTCGATGTCTGGATCGTTGACGAACGCCTGTTGCAGCCGGACTTCTACGCGGCGGAAGGGTTCACCTTCGATGCCATCCTCGGCGGCGTCATCGCGGTCTTCGTGCTAGCAAGCGTTGTTGCACTTTTCGTCTTTGGTCTTCCGTCCATGTGGCGCGCGATGCGGGCAGGGCGAAGCTGGCCGAAAATGCTGATTCTCGGCGGGGTTTTCGCTGCTGTGGGGCAAGCATCCGAAGAGCTGATCCGGCCCATTGCTGCAGTGATCGGCTCGTGGTCGGCCGTCGTGTCGGAAGAGCTGTGCGAACTGATGATTGCCGTCCTCGTCGTGGCCGCGATCCTGTCGGCAGCGCGGGCCCGCTCTGCTTGACCGAAGCGAAAAGGCCCCGCCGGATGGCAGGGCCTTTCGTTTGTTTAATCCAGCCTTCAGCTTGCCTTGGCGACGCCGCGCTTGGTCATGACCTTGATCAGATGCGCGCGGTATTCGGGCGATCCGTGCAGATCGCCCATCAGGTCCTCGGCACTGACGGACAGTCCTTTGATGGCGTCGGGGCTGAAGTTGGATGACAGAGCCTCCTCCGCCTCGGTCCAGCGGAAAACACCGTTGTTGGACGCGCCCGTGACGCCGACACGCACACCGTCCGCGTGTTTGGCCACAAAAACCCCGACCAGCGGGAAACGTGAAGCGGGCTGTTCGAACTTTTGGTAGCTGGATTTTTCCGGCACCTTGAGGGTGACAGCCGTGACAATCTCGCCTTCGTCCAGCGCTGTGGTGAACATGCCCTGAAAGAAGTCATCCGCCGCGATCGCGCGCGCGTTGGTGTGGATCGTCGCGGCACAGGCCATGCAGGCGGAAGGGTAGCAGGCCGCAGGATCGTTGTTTGCGATAGATCCGCCAATGGTGCCCCGCGCGCGCACAGCAGGATCACCGATCTTGCTGGCCAGCGTGTGCAAACCGGCAAAGCTGCCCTTGGTTGCCTCGGCGACCTCGCCGTGGGTGGTTCCGCCGCCGATCTTGAGCGTGCCGGACCCTTGGGTGATGCCCTTCATCTCGTCGATCGCGGTCAGGCTGACCAGCACTGACGGCATGGCCAACCGCTGTTTCAGGGTCGGGATCAGGGTTTGACCGCCCGAAAGCGGCTGTGCCTCGTCCGCTGACAGGGCCTTGACGGCCTCATCAACAGTCGTGGGGCGGGTGATGTCGAAGTTATACATCCGGTCTTTCCTTTCAGGCGCTTTGCATCGCTTTCCACACATTGTGTGGAGAAACGGGCATATCGACATGGGTGACGTTCTTGCCACCACGTTGCAGGGCGTCCACCACGGCGTTCACGACCGTGGGTGGCGATCCGATGGCACCGGCCTCGCCGCAGCCTTTGACGCCAAGCGGGTTGTGGGTGCAGGGCGTGCCTTGGCTATGATCTACATGATACATCGGCAGGTCTTCGGCCAGCGGCATGGCGTAATCCATGTAGGATGCCGTCTCGAGCTGCCCGTCCGCGTTGTAATGCGTGTTCTCCAGCAGGGCCTGCCCAATCCCCTGTGCAAGACCTCCGTGGACCTGACCGGTCACGATCATCGGGTTGATGACGTTGCCGAAGTCGTCGACCGCCGTCATGCGGTCAACGCGGACCTTGCCGGTTTCGGGGTCGATCTCGACCTCGCAGCAGTAAGCGCCCGACGGATAGGTGAAGTTTGCAGGGTCGTAAAAGGCCGTTTCCTCCAGCCCCGGTTCGATGTCTTCGATGGGGAAGTTGTGCGGGATATAGGCCTTGAGAGCGACCTCTCCAAAGCCCACCGACTTGTCGGTGCCGGCCACGGTAAAGTTGCCGTCCTTCAGCTCGATATCGCCCTCGGAGGCTTCAAGCATGTGGGCCGCGATCTTCTTGGCCTTTGCGATGATCTTTTCCGTCGCTCGCACGACAGCCGAGCCGCAGACGGCCAGGCTGCGTGAGCCATAGGTGCCCATGCCGAAGGGGATCTTGGATGTATCGCCATGCACGATGTCGATGCTCGCGGGATCGATCCCCAGCATCTCACCCACGACCTGCGGGAAGACCGTTTCGTGCCCCTGGCCGTGGCTGTGCGCGCCGACCATGACCGACAGGTTGCCGGTGGCGTTCACCCTGACGGTCGCGGCGTCGTAAAGTCCGACGCGGCTGCCCAACTGGCCCACAAGGTTCGACGGCGCGATGCCGCAGGCCTCGATATAGGCGTTTACGCCGCGACCGCGCCACAGACCCTTGGCTTGCGATTCCTTCACGCGCGCATCAAAGCCCGCGAAATCGGCGACGTCTTCCATCTTGTCCATCAGGGCGTCGTAGTTGCCAGAGTCGTATTCCAGACCGGCGGCGCTGGCATAGGGATACTGGTCCGGTTTGATGAAATTCTGACGCCGCAGCGCGATCGGATCGCGCCCGATCTCGCGCGCGGCCTTGTCAATCACACGCTCAAGCGAATAGGTCGCTTCGGGGCGGCCCGCGCCGCGATACGCGTCGACGGGGGCGGTATTGGTGAACACTGTCTTTACGTTCACATAAACGTTCGGAACCGTGTAGTTTCCCGCCATCAGCGTGCCGTGCAGAAAGGTCGGCGTCGCGGTCGAGAAGTTCGACAAGTAGGCGCCGACGTTGGCC
>Ga0307960_1001298_pt1 | contig 14479 bp, 15 predicted proteins | sample OrgLakmetagen542_FD_201832 | JGI IMG/M metagenome (GOLD analysis project Ga0307960, IMG submission 201832) | Saline water microbial communities from Organic Lake, Antarctica - #542 | ecosystem: Environmental > Aquatic > Non-marine Saline and Alkaline > Saline | place: Antarctica: Organic Lake... | reverse complement strand
TGTGTGTGTGTGTGTGTGTGTGTGTGCACCTGCTATCATAGGTCGCTTTGTCAACGGATGGAGTAGCCATCCTTGCTGTACGAAGGTCCCTGCCCGCAGGCACCCGCAAGCCCGCTCGGCTGAAAAATACGGCTGCCAGGGTTGCTAATAATGTGATGTAAAAAATGTAAATACAATAAAAAGACGTAGAACAGGCCAACCTTGTATTACCACGTAAGACCAACGTAATGCAAATTTTACCCAATATTTATACGCATTAATGGTTTTACTTAAAATTTGTCGCTGTGCGCTGGTAGTTTCGCGTCAAATCTTGACGGGAATAAGCGTGGTCTTTGTTCAGAGCACGCGATGCGAACGAATGCCGTTCCTCCTCCCAACTTTTTCTACAGCGGTAACGCAGTTGCTTGGAATGGTGTTCCCTGTTTCTAGCGTTTTTTTGGTTACAGGCTTGTATCCAAGCTTCCGCTCAGATGCCCACCAGAGGCATATATAGCGATTTAACCTTACCTTACCTTGGAAATGGTGTCACATTTGCCACGGCTAGAATTAGAAAGTGCGCTACGTTTTGCTTCATAAAGACAAGGAGGATGCGACGTAACTTTGCTACGGGAAGGGTTCACGAGAAAGTATATATACATCACAAAAAGCCACGTGCTCAAAAGCTGAACGGGAAAAGTATCTGCACACTACTTCAGCATTTTCATCAGCCACTCCATCCCCTCCGTTAAACCTTCACCCTGTTTAGCTGAGCAGGCCTGGATCTGCCACGGCCTGTCACGGATGGCAACCAGGTTAAGTTCATCGGCAATTTCATCTGCTGACATTGCGCCCACCAGGTCTTGCTTGTTGGCAAACACGATGAGTGGGACGCCGTTCATCTTCTCCTCCTGAATGCGTAGACACAAATTGAAGTAGTGAGAATTGCTGATAAGTAAAACACATCTCAAGTGGTCAAGGGATCAATGAAAGATTGAGAACTGCAGAGCAACCACTATTGGCACCATAAGGTACTGTAGCAGTACAAGTCAAAGGCATTTTTGTGATACATAATTGGAAGTTGTAATCCTGTATAAAATGTAGAGTTCGTTCCACCACTTGCTTGCATCCTCAAATCAGAGTAATTTATGGGTGAAACGGAAAACCTCTCATGACAATCTATACAGGAAAACAATTTCCAACATACATATTGAGAAAAGCAGGGAGTAGCATTTGTTCATTTGTTCGCTACAGATATTTAGTACCTACAAGGCTATACAAATGTGATCCGCAGGTACGAATTTCAAAACAGCAATTTTAGCAAACGCACAAATTCAGGGCAGCATGCCAACCCGGCACCCTCTAGTTGCTCTCAGCCCTTTGAACCGCTGCTAGGAATTGCAATTGATTATCATCCCTTCCTCTAAGATCGTCGTGACGAGCTGGCATTCATCATTTCAAAAATCGGTGAGAGAAGTAATAAGGTGCCTCCCCCTTCTTACATGTACCAACAAGCCCACGAATACCATGAATGATTGCAATAACTTATAGGCTGTGCTTTAGCCTGGATCCAGCACAGACCCACAAAACATGCATTGCCTCTTCATGAAATCAGTGAGGAACAGGCTTTGCTCTGTTTTCTGGGAATACCCACGCTCTTGCTTCTATAATTGACTCCAATTATCTGCCTCTTTTGACCACTGAAGAAAGGGGTGACATGATTGCCCAAGCTCGCGAGCTCTCGCCATGTAATACTCACGACCACATGGAGGGCTAAAGTAGGCATGCTGGTACACGTTGCCTCAATAAAAGGGCTAGCATTCTGAAGAGGAGGAAACACATGCTTTTCATGCATAAACCCTGGTAGAGCACAATCCCTGTCAGCTCCATACCTCCAGGATTATATCCAACTCTGATCCGCTCTCCACAATGCGCTTTCTGTCAAAGCTGTCAATCACGTAGACCAGAGCGTCAGTGGCATCAAAATAGTTGCGCCTGCAATGCAACGGCAAGGTTAATGCTAGTGAGGGCCTCTTGCAAGCAAGCTCTTATGAGGAATAAATTTATTTTGTTTCATATGAAAAGCGCTGAGCGATAACAGTAGAGGTTGATGGAGCACGGTGCTCCATCGTTCAGGTTGTAAAAATGGACCTCTACTAGGGCATGGCATGGCCTACAGTTCTGGCCAGCCTCACCCAATCCCCTGGAATTGAGTAGCAGGCGTACCACACATGCGCACCAATATGGTCGGATGGACTTCTGGCCGCCAATATCCCAAATTTTGAGGTTGAAACCGTCACGAGTCAACGACTTGATGTTGAATCCCTACGCACAGGTGAAGAGGAGGTGTCTGTGTGCTGTAACAATCATGGTGTATACAGTTTGCTGCCCATTATAACTCCCTTAGTCCCTTAACCGTGGCATACCAAAACAGGACTCTGCATTGACCAGGGAGCCCGCACCTGTGTAGGAGTGATGGTCGTGATATCCTCCTCGCTTAGGCATTTTAAAATCGTGGTTTTGCCCGCGTTGTCAAGTCCCAGCACCAGGATACGCGCCTATGAATTGTGCAAGTCAAGGAAGGACGTTTGATTTTGCTGTTGCTACCATGTGGGCACGAGCGTTGTGGTCTAGACCACAATTTTAAGTGCAGCTCTGTGATTGCTGTTTGCTCCTTCATCACAGGACTTTTAAACTGCCTTTAAGCCAACACACGCTTGCATGCACTCTTTGTGCAAGTGTGCAAGTGTGTTTGCAGCCTTAGACGCCTCACTGATGCAACGAGGCCAGGACGCATACCTCTCCCTCCTTCTTCTTCAGGCTCCTGATGAGAGAGAGGAGACCCTGCGACACAAAAGCAAAGTTGCAAGCGCACGTGGAACACATAGTCAGCCCCGCTCTATTGCGTGTAATTTGTGTGTTGTAATAAGGATGGTGATGTGTATCATACTGTAACAAGGAGGGAGAGCTATGTTTGCCAGGCACGCATACCATGCTCTTGCAAAGTCAAAGTGTAGCGAAGTGTAGCGGCAGACGATATGTAAATATCAGGAATATAAGTAAAACTAATTATTAATTACGTGGAGAAGAAATTGGGCTCTGTTTATGTTAGCACAGCTTACACATGGGTAAGCGCTGCCTGGCCAAACTAATCAGGGGCTCCATCCCCGATGGAGGACAGCAGGAAAAGAAGCACAAAGCAGGCCATTTGGGCCGCCATCCCGCAGCGCGCCCAGCACCCTGCAGTTCGAATGGGCCGCAGCCTGTCCAGGAGGATGGGGGACTTGAGGCAGGGGGGAGTGGTGATGCATACAGCGCACTGATGGGCATGCTGAGCGCGGGGCAGGGCGAGGTGTCTGAGGCGCTGCGCAGGCGCAGGAGGGAAGCAGACGGGCAGGACAGCGAGAGTGAGAGTGGAGGTGGGAGCGAAGAAGACGGGGCTTCCTCTCAGGAGGGAAGCGGGCGTGACAGTGAGAGCGAAAGTGAGATTGCCTTGAAAGCTGGCAAGAAAGGGAGAAGAGGGAAGGGCCCTGGTCTGCGTAAAGGGGAGGGATCTGGCAGCAAAAAAGTGGCAACAGGCACGGAGGTTAAGGAAAGCAGAGGAGAGGGCAGTATGCGTGGCAGTGAGCTAGGGAGCGAAATGGAGGAGGAGCAAGGAGGGGACAGGCATGGAGTTCACATAGAAAAGGTGTGCGCTTTTAAACGTCCTCTGTCCTATTGGCCTGATATTCCAGTGTGTGTAAGCGTGCAATTGTTTGTGTGTGGGTCTAATTGCTACTCGTTGCAGCTTTCCTGCGAGGCATGGGTGTGGGTAGTCCAAAAATGTGGGCATGTCTATTTGGGCTGCACTAGAGGTACAACACCCGTGCGTGTGTGCATTGCGCGCACGCGCACGCGCACCAATTATTCGACTACAAGGATGCTTCTGGCAACCTGTGTATGTATATTACGCAGTACCTTTTTCAACTGTGCTGTTTTACTAAAGCAAGCGCAGGGAGGAGGCCAGGCTGCCGCTATCAATGGCCTTGACCCTCAGGGAAATGCAAGCGGGGAGGGGGCTGCAGTCACAGCGGAGCAAGGGGGGCCCGGACAGATAGTCCTGCTCCCTCCCCCCTCGGACACTTGGGACCAGCATATGGAGCGTGTGCTTACCGACGCACAGGTGAGTGTGGGGGAAAGGGGGAGGGGATGCGGATAAGATGTGGGTGAACGTTTGGGTATTAGTTACGTGGGTGATTCTAAGGGTGGGAGGGGGAACGTGTTTTGTGCTTGCATAAATCCTTACTTTTATGAGCAACTTAACTTTCATCTACCAGCAATACCAGGGATTCCTGGGCTTTTTGTGCACCATGTAGAGCTCAGCGCTCCTTACTGCACCGTGGCACGATTCATATCAAGCTTACCCTGTACTCCTCCCCTCTCAGCGGCAACGGTCATAGGTGTTGCAGATTTCAGGACTTTAAGACATGCCCTGGAAATACACCTAGGATTTGACAGGGCCTACTGTAGATTGTTCGCGGCATGCGGCATGAGCATGAGATCACTCCCGTACCTGTGTTTGGCCTTTGGCCTGCATGTTCAGTCTACTGTACAACCTCCTATAGTTGTAGTATACTGCTAGCGCTTTGGTTTCTTGCTTACTGCAACAATGGCTCCCGGTGTAATGCGTAGGTGCAAGAGCTGCAAGGACAGAGCAGCCGGCCCAAGTATGTTGATGTTCATCATCCAGACCATCAGGTGAGGAGGGGGAGACTCGTATGATGCACCAGGGCAAGCGCTCAAACACAGCCTGTGCGCACAGACACATGCTCACAATTACGCAAATACTAGTGCATACAACTAACTCACACACGCACGTACACACTCACTCACACACGCATACGCACGAACATACTCAAACACGCAGGGTGTGCTGCCTCCTCACTGCCATTGGCAAGCTGCCCAACGGGAGGGCCTACCCCCAGCACCCCACACCCTAGATGCGTTTCACATCAAGGATCGATTGCAGGTGCGGTGTTGTGTGCTTGCACGTATGCTAAACGTTGCACATGGGTGGAGTGTTCGTGTGTGCTAACCAGATTTGTGAAGACGCTTCAGGCTAGATGCATGGGGGGGAGTGTTTGTATGTGCTCACCAATTTTGTGAAGACGCTTTGGGCTGGATGCGTGGGGCGGAGTGTTTGTGTCTGCTCACGAGGTCTGTGAAGACACTTCAGGCTGAGTGCTTGGGGGAAAGAGTTTGTATGTGCTGACCAGGTTGTGGCGCGACAGGAGAGCGCCAGGGTAAGTAAGTTACTTACGAGCAACTGCAAGTGAGGGGTTTGTTACATATATTTGCCGATGAAGTCAGCTGGAACTTCGATGAAATTGAGAGGGTGAAATACTAGGGTTGGCCAGAACCGTATATGACCGCATGTATGGTAACTTCCCTGCTAGAAGTACCATATGCGCACCGTATATGCGAATGGGTGTGTGGTTCTGGCCAAACCTATGCAAAATGCATGCGGGCAATTAGTCAGGTTAGCTGTGAGTGTTGATTGTCAGTACGAACGACCTCTGTCCATGTAACATGGTCCGCCAGTGAATTCCATGATCACGTCCTGGCACGTGGATATGGTCTTGGCCATGTCGGCAGGAAATGCTTTGGAGAGGCAGAAAAGAAAGCAGCAGACAGTGTGAGTTGAACAGGCAGATCCATAGAGTGTGTACACACGTCTGCACAGCTGACAAGGGGTACATGGCCAGGATGAGAGGGCGGAGATAAGGAAGGAGGCGTAAATAGAGCATACATGCATGTGCTTGCTGCTTGCATGTACACAGGTCCACTGGGGAGATGTACACGGTCAGAATGGGAAGGAGCAGATAAGGAAGGAGACAACACAGCACATTCGTATTCTTGCTGCTTGCATGTACACAGGTTCGCTGGCGAGAGGTTCACGGCCAGGATGGGAAGGAGCAGACAGAGGCAGGAGCCAGCAAAGCAGCAGCAGAAGCGAATGGTTCTGGGGGGGACGAAGGTCTTCAACAGGGGGATGGTTCACACGGGAGTGGGGATCGAGGGCAGAAGCTGCGTGGGCTGCGTCCAAAGGAGCAGCAGCAGGAGCAGCGGGTATGTTCGGAGTGTTTGCATTACTGTTTGTGTGTGTGCGTACATGTGTGTGTGTGCGTACGTGTGTGTACACGTGGACATATTTGTGTATGTATGAATGCCTACAGACTGTGCCTGCAGGTAGGCAGCTGGAGTGGCAGGTGTTTAGAAGTGTGCATTTGGGGGGAGTGTGCGTATGAGTGTCTGTGAGGATAAAGGTGGGAGCGAGTTGGGGTGGGTTGTGTGGGCATAATGTTGTGCAAGCATGCAAATACAGACGCGTGAGTTATGTTGTATGTTGTGGGTTCTCCGGATGCGGTCTGAGGACGAGGGTGTGAGGGAAGAAGGATGGACCTTGATTGGGCTGCAGGGGCTTGTCACTTAAACATAGGAATATACAAAGCTCTCTTGTATCACTCCTACACGTACGTACACGCACGTATGCGCATACACGTGCTCACACACACATACGTACACAAACACACCAGTACGTGCACACATACTTACACACACAAACACACACGTCACGCACGCATGCAAACACAAACACATCACAGGAGCGCAATGAAGAAGAGCAACGCATCGCACAGGGGTTAGGAGAGGCAGGCAGGGGCAGTGGGGGTGCCTTTGTCAGTGACTGTCAGCGCTCCGTATTTGCAGCAATGCACAGCTATGCTGACGTGACCATGCCGTGCCGTGCCTACCCTACTAGCATGCGAGATCCTGGTGAGTGAATGTTAGAAATAAAACCTGAATGTGTGTGTGAGTGTGTGTGTGGAAAGTGTGTTCATAATGCTTTCTGCTAAGCTGATGTAACCATGCTGTGTCGTGCCTACCATACTAGCCATGCGGGAGCATGGTGAGTGAAAGAAGGATGTGAGCGTAAATGCATGAGCGTGAATGCGTGCGTGCGTGCGTGTGTGTGAGAAAGTGTGCTCATATTGCTTTCAGTTATGCTGATGAGACAATGCCTTGTTGTGCATGCCCTCCTAGCATGGGGGAGCATGGTGAGTGAAAGAGGGTCGTCGAAAGAAGCAAGTCAGCGCGGGTGTTCATGTGTGTCTAAAATGCTCTGCGCTATGTTTCTGTGGCGACGCTGGCCAAGCATGTACCTGTGTGAGCATGCAAGAGCCTGTGTCGTGGAAAGGAATGTGATTGGTGGTTGTGTGCCTTGTGCGTGTATGTATGATTACTTCATAAAACTGGCCAAAACTTGAGCAACATTTCATTCATACAATGGCCTCTCTGTCTAGTTATGATGTATGGACCAAGTTGCCAGTGTGCTGTTTGTTGTCTGACAAGAGCATCTGCAACGTGTAATATCTGCGTGCTTTAGCCACAACACCTCTCAAATTTTTGTACACTTGCCTCCTTGTCACACTGGCATATTTACTTGCTCAAAACAGCAGTGTACACACACGCACAGACGCACATGCATGCACACACACATACACACAAAAACAGGCTCACAAACATACACACAGACACACAGACACACATGCATGCACATACACATACATACACACATGCACATAAACTTACACACAGACCCCACAATGGATGCACACACACACATACACACACACTCACACATACACACACACACTTGCACATAAAACACACACAGACCCCACGATGAATGCATACACACGATTGCATATAAACACACACACAGACCCCACGATGGACGCCTACCTGCTGCACTGTTTGAACCACGTGTCCAAGACGGCCGACCGTATCAAGCGCAACAACACACGACTAGAGGCGGCAAGCAAGCAGCAGCAGGCAGAGGGTCAGGCAGGCACTGCCAGTGTGGAGGACTTGCCACGGGATCAGGTGGGTTGCATCCCACACCTAATGCACCACCTCTCCTTGTCTGTTCTCCCCCTCTCCCTCCCTTTCCTCTTCGTAGGGATTCACACGGCCATTGTTCCTCATCTTAGTGCCCACAGTAGTTCTCCTCGTCTGCCCTCTCCTACTCCCCTCTCTCAGGAATTCACACAGCCATAGTTCCTCATCTTAGTGCCCACAACAGTTCTTCTCGTCTGCCCTCTCCCTCTCCCCCCCTCAGGAATTCTCACGGCCAGAGTTCCTCGTCTAAGTGCCCACAATAGTACTCCTCGTCTGCCCTCTCCCTCTCCCCCCCTCAGGGATTCACACGGCCAACAACCCTCATCTTAGTGCCCACTTAAGTTCTTATCGTCTGCTCTTTCCCTCTCCCCCCTCAGGGCTTCACACGGCCAAAGGTCCTCATCTTAGTGCCCCAGCGCAACCTAGCCTACAAGCTGGTGGTGCGCTTAGTGGCGCTGGCCATGAAGGAGACACGTGCAGACTCTGTGCAAGGCAAGGAGCGTTTCGTGGAGCAGTTTACAGACCCTGAGGTGCGTGTCTGTGTGTGTGTTTGTGTTTTGTGCGTGTGAGAACCCGCATGTTGGGTCATGCATGCAAGGGTCATGCATGCAAGTAAGTATACTAATGTGTACAAGAAGGTGGTGGTAAGAGAAATATGCGCACTGATAGGCAAGAGGCACCAGCACAGACCTTGCTACTTCACCTTGTGGTCAAGCCCTCTATTATGTGCACAGACAAGAAAGGAAACCCAGAAATCAAATTCAGCTGGATGGCGTGCCCTCAAACAAGTGATTAAGGCTGAGAAGTATGCTCTGCATGTTTCCTTTAGGCAGAGGAGGAGAACATGAGAAGTATGCTTTGCATGTGTCCTTTAGGCAGAGGAGGAGAGCATGAGAAGTATGCTCTGCATTTTTACTTCAGACAGAGGAGGAGAACGAGGCTAAACATGGATGAGGCTGAAAAGTATGCTCTGCATTTTCCCTTTAGGCAGAGGAGGAGAACATGGACGAGGGCACGCGCACTCGGCGCATGGCCAAGCCTGCTGATTGGCGCGCCCTTTTTACGGGCAATACAGACGATCACTTCAGGCTGGGCATCAAAATCACCAGGGGGGCCATCAGGTGCGTGGCTATGTGTGTGTGTGCGCCTATGTGTAAATGTGTGTATGTGTGTGTGTGTGTGTGTGTGCGTGTGTGTGTGTGTGTGTGTGTGTGTGTGTGTGTGTGTGTGTGTGCATGCACAGTATTTAAAGGGTGCGCGCAAGATGTCACTTCAGAATCCACTGTTTGCAATGAAACGCAATGCACTGACACACTGGGTTTAAATTATCAGTGTATTGAGGTCATCTTTACATCATTCTTTCTATCAAGCTATCTGATTGCCTCAGCCAAACTTGTCGTGCTCGACCTGATCCGGTCCGATCTCAATCAAAACCCAGGCTGTTTGCTGACCTACTCCTTTCTGGCAGTTGTTTGTATATGCACATATACACGGTCTCCCACTGATGCCTTTTGCATACCCTAGCTGAACATGATCACTCCGTCCAAACCCAGGCTGTTTGCGGACCTGTTCCAGTCCGACATCATTGTTGCCTCCCCTCTTGCTTTGGCCACCAAGTTGGCGGAGGACAAGCGGCGTGCAGCCGGCAAGGGCGACCGTGGGAAGCACGCCTCAGCTGCCGCTGCCAAAGCTGCTAAAGCGGCGGGGAGCGGGGGAGAGGTGAGTGCTTGAGTGTGTATGTGTGCGTGTGTGTGTGTGCGTATGTTTGTGCTTGAGCGTGTATGTGTTTGTATGCGTGTGTGTGTATGTTTGTGCTTGAGTGAGTGTGTTTGTGCTTGAGCATGTATGTATGTATGCGTGTGTTTATGTTTGTGCTTGAGTGTGTATTTGTGCGTGTCTGCGTATGTTTGTGCTTGAGCGTGTATGTGTATGTATGTTTGTGCTTGAGCGTGTATGTGCGTGTTTGTGATTTAGTGTGTATGTGCGTGTGTGAATGTTTGTGCTTGAGTGTGTATGTGTGCGTGTTTGTGTATGTTTGTGCTTGAACGTGTATGTGTGTGCTTGAGCGTATATGCGTGCGTGTGTGTGTATGTGCGTGCTTGAGTGTGTATGTGTGTGTGTGTGTGTTTGTGCTTGAGTGTATTCGTGTGTACGTTTGTGCTTGAGTGTGTATTTGTGTGTGATTATGTTTGTGCTTGAGTGTGTATGTGTGTGCGTGTATGTTTGTGCTTGAGTGTGTATGTGTGTGCGTGTATGTTTGTGCTTGAGTGTGTGCGTGTCTGTGTGTATGTTTCTGCTTGAGTGTGAATGTGTGCGTTTTGTTTGAGTGTGTTTCATTTGTGTGAGGGTTCACGTTCGAGATCTTGGCTCTGTGACCACACTGGGGCTGTGGCAGTGACACGTTTGCCTGGCCATGTCTTTTTCCTGCCCTCACTATGTACAGAATATATTGCCAAGCCTGATGTCCAGTGGCCCACGTCTGTGACCTCACCGAGCGGCCAGCATTGACATACATGCAAACAATTGTCCCATACCCTCTGTTGTTTCTGTACGCTATGAAAGCGAAACCTAACGCTGCGAATACCTGTGTTTTTCTTCTGTCTTCCCTGTCTTTGAACATTAGCACCCAGCCTACAAATCCCCGGTCTCGCGTCTGTGCCCACAGGCTGGAGCTAGCAGCGACTTCTTGAGCAGCATTGAGGTTCTGGTCATGGATCGTGCGGATGTTATGGCGATGCAGGTGTGTGTGTGTGTGTGTGTGAGCATGCGTGCATGCACGCGCGTGTGTGGGTGTGGGTGTGGGTGTGAGTGTGGGAGTGAGATGTTATGGTGTAGGCTTACTAAACTATAAACAAGCTTAGTACAAATAGGAGCCTCTGCTGCCGTGCAAGTATTGGCGAGATTGAAAACGTACTCCTTAATGTTCAAGGGTGGTCAGAACCTGGCAGGTATGATGCTCATGCGTCAGGAACGTTGTGAGGGGGGCCTTGTGCGTTGTGTGTGAGTGTGTGAGTGCAATGCATGCGTACAGTAGCGGTCAACCTGATAGTTCTGACCACCCCTACACGTGACTTAAGCACCTGCCACCTTTCTGAAACAGAGCACTTCAGCTAGCCTTGCTCTTGTCGAAATAAATTTTTTACTAGTGTGAGTTCGTATTCAAACTGTGTAGTTGACGCGCGTGTTTGAACTGCGTGGTGGGGGTGCGTGTTCAAACCGCGTGGTGGAGGTTTGCTCTCAGATTGCGTGGTGCAGGTGTGAGTCTTTCTTTTAAACTACCAGCAGACTAACCACTGTGATGTCTTTACCTTTTTTGCTTGCGCACACAGAACTGGGCGCATGTGGAGACTGTGGTGGAGGCTCTAAACCAGCTGCCACGCCAGCAGCACGGTGTGGACATCATGAGGGTGCGAGAGTGGCAGCTGTCAGGCTGGGCAAAGCACTACAGGTGAGGGAATGATGGGGAGTGGGTGCTGTTGTGATCAGAGTTATGATCAGTGTGGATTGTGTTGTGATCAGAGCATGAGGTCAGTGTGGAGTTTGTTGTGATCAGAGTTATGATCAGTGTGAAGTGGGCGGCATGAAGGCAGCAAGCAAAAATGGGCGGCTGCGGCTTGATATGATAGCGAGGATTACGAGGAAAGAATCTATAACTGTAAAGCCATGGACTTTCCCCTGAAGACTGAGAATAGGACACGCTTGATAAATATCAGACCCCCATCTTCCCCTAAAAAATAACATGCACACAATGTTGTTCATTGAAGCCTCAGGAAACAGGTTGGCTAGGACGCAAGGCACGTGCGCACACATAAACATGCATACATGCACGTTCACGTAAACACACACAGGCAGAACATCCTCCTGTCCTCCTTCCTGACGCCTGAGATGAATGCACTGGCAGGGGGGGCAATGTGCGCGAATCACGCAGGCCGCTTGAAAGTTAGACAGGAGGAGCAGGGCCTGCTGTCGAGGGTGGTGCCACAGGTAAAGGATGAAAGAGAGTAATGTTGCTACGCTGATAAGGACCGTGGGAAGGAAGGTTTGACACGTATAAAAATATTATCTGACTTGCTGTGTATATCCTAAAGACAAAGGTAAGGACCGCAGGAGGTAGAGGTTTACATCTTACGATGAGATGGTAAGAACCGCAGGACGCAGAAAGAAGAAGAACCGCAGGACGCAGAAAGAAAAAAGGCAAGGTTTAATCCTTGCTGGTTGTGTTAGCACCATCTGCGTTTTTCTTTGTTCTTCTTAGATCCGCAGGACACACCTGGAGGTTTTGAATGTATAGGATGTAGGCACTAGAAAAATACCGTAGGTTCACAATCACTTCGTGACACCAAGTAATATAGTTCGTAGGGGGTCTGGGGATTAAAATTTTTAGTTCGAAGGGACTTCGGGAGGATCCTGTCAAGAATAAAATCGTAATTTTGAGAGCCCACTGCCGGCTGCTGCTGCCTGTGTAGTGCTGCTGCTGGTGGGTGGGCAGCCTGCCCATTGGCTGCATGGGGAAAATGACAGCTGTGGGCGCTTGTACGTGTGCTTCCCTCAATCAGAGAAGCAACCTTCTCTTACCCACTTGCCAGCAACACTCACTCTGGTTGGATGCCCCAGAAAAAGAGCCTGAAGGGGCTGTGAGAGGAGGAGGCTTGTTCTTGGAGCCGCGCGAGCGCCCCACTCAGTCTCACGTGCACACAACCACACAAGTGCACTCCTCAACAGCACCTGCCCCCCTCTTCCTCTGCCAGCTCCCTGAGCTGCCTCTCCCTCTGCAGCCTCTCATGGTCTCTCTGCTGAGCGGCCAGCCTCTCAGCTGGGGACAGGGGCTTTAAGAACAGGGCCAGGGGTTCACACTGGCACGCTGGGAGCTCATTTTTTGAATCACCCTGAAAACCACTAAGTATAATTGATTTATCATTTCGAATACAATTCGGAGAGGGGGCTCCAAAAAATATTAAAAATTGTGTTTTTGCCAAAACTATGTATTTCCGAGGTGATCGTGAGCCTACAATATACGGCTTAGCATATAGGTATCCCATAAAGTCACTAGTTTTTTGCACAGTCAAGTGCGTCTAGAGCAGAGGTTTAGGGTTGACAAAAGGGGTAGCCAGTAGCCGCTTGGTAGGCTGTTGGCCTTTTGTGCTGGTCCCAGCCAGCACTAAAACAAGCGCAAAAGGAAAAGAGGGGTTGACTGGAAGTGCGTCAGGAGCAGAGTTCAAAGCGCCCTGGGCTGTGCCTGTGTGGTACTCTGAACATGAGCAACTCATGGCATTGATGAATTATAAGCTAGGGACATTTGATTGAACAAAAAGCCTGGCTTGCGGCGCAATGCAATAGGGGAAGTCGATCATATTCTGAATGTGCACCCATCCATCTCTTCCAATTCAATTCCACGCACAAAACCTAGTACATAGGCGCTTCAAAGCGTCATTGACCCTGTTTATAAATTCTATTTGATAAAGCCTGTTTCATTGCTCTGCACGAATGCACGCAGTTCCGTCCATCTGTTCAGGTTCTACGTGTTTGAGCATTTCATAGCAACAATTGCTAGCAGGTGTACGTTCTGAGCACAACTCACATGTACAAATCTACACGCACGCACACATGAGCACATGGACACAAACACAGTCACACGCATAGACATACATAAACAGATACACATAGACACACTCATTGTCACTCTTGTTGTTTGTGCAGGTCCAACAGGTGTTTGAACGGTTTAAAGCGTCCTCCCCTGCCACCATGGCGGATGCACGCTTTGAGCACTTCACGCACGTTGTGTGGCCACGCCTAAAGGATGCGTGTGGGAGTGGAGGGATGCTGCTATTTGTGCCTAGCTACTTTGATTTTGTGAGGTGAGGGAGCACGTGTGGGAGTGGAGGGATGCTGCTATTTGTGCCCAGCTATTTGATTCCGTGGTGAGGTGAGGGAGCACGTGTGGGAGTGGAGGGATGCTGCTATTTGTGCCCGGCTATTTTAATTCCGTGAGGTGAGGGAGCACGTGAATTTGTCCAGCTACTTTTGGGTGATGCCTTGGTCACATATTGGGTGTGTGCTGTCCTATCCTACGTACAACTTGCACTGGGCATGTGTAACACAAGTTGCATACCTCTGTGCATGAACTTAAGATGCATACCTCTGTGCATGAACTTAAGCAGATGCATACCTCTGTGAACTTAAACGCATACCTCTGTGCATGAACTTAAGCTATGTGTCATATGACTCATATGTCTATGCAGCATCACGTAAATGTATTTATGATTCAGGGCCATCCAATTTGGAGCTGCGCACAGGCAGAGGTGGCGGACAGCAGACGGGTTCACACCACAAAAGCCACGCTGAGCATGATTGCCGGTTACACACCTGCACGTTAACTGGTTCTAATTCTTCTATTTCAAGTTGCCTGTGACGTCTTTTGCCAAGCCTAGCTGATTTCCTTTCCATGTTATCTATTGCCTGTTCCAGATTCTTTGCACGACCCATCCGACCTCCACTCCCTTTATGCCAGCTTCTTTTGTTGGCAATACTTACCATGTACTCACCATGCACTTGATTAAAAAATCAT
>Ga0307960_1001289_pt1 | contig 14499 bp, 9 predicted proteins | sample OrgLakmetagen542_FD_201832 | JGI IMG/M metagenome (GOLD analysis project Ga0307960, IMG submission 201832) | Saline water microbial communities from Organic Lake, Antarctica - #542 | ecosystem: Environmental > Aquatic > Non-marine Saline and Alkaline > Saline | place: Antarctica: Organic Lake... | reverse complement strand
GCGCTATATATATGCGCTATATATATATGCAGAGCTTCTGAAGGTTGCCTCGCCACTACACACGCCAGCTTTAACATGACACACACCAAGGCCAGCAGCCTTTTCACTAGCACCTGTGGAGTGCGCTTCATATATATATAAATATATGCAGAGCTTCTGAAGGTTGCCTCGCCACTACACACGCCAGCTTTAACATGACACACACCAAGGCCAGCAGCCTTTTCACTAGCACCTGTGGAGTGCGCTTCATATATATATAATACATATATGCAGAACTTCTGAAGGTTGCCTCGCCACTACACACGCCAGCTTTAACATGACACACACCAAGGCCAGCAGCCTGTTCACTAGCACCTGTGGAATGTGCCGCCTGCAGAGACTCAAGGAGCTGACTCATAACCAGACCGATGGTCGCTTGCTTGCGCCTGGGACCTTTGGGCAAACGCAGCTCTCGCTCAAGCAGAAGGGGCTCCAGGTTGAATGGGAAGTCCTGCGTTTTGTATGCGCACGCACACAGGAGCAAAAAGAGTAAACCCTGTGGCTTTCTTGGCGTACAAAGACTTCACTCTAAAACAGGAGAGGCTCTATAGCAGGAGGGGCTCTATAACAAGAGGGGCTCTATTAAAGGAGGGGCTCCAGGTTAAAGGGGAAGTCCTGCGCTTTGTACGCGCACACACAAGAAAAAGAGGCCCTGTGGCTCTTTTGGCGTACAAAAACAACACTCTATAACAGGAGGGGCTCTATAACAGGAGGGGCTCCAGGTTAAGAAGGAAGCCTTTTGTTTGGACGGTTTCACTCTATAACAGGAGGGGCTCCAGGTCGAGAAGGAAGTTTTTGTTTGAACGGTTCAAGATGAAGATGAAAGCGCGCCCTTCACTGCATGTAAAAAAAGCACATACACACACACTCACACGCACGTACACGTGTTTACAAACACACGCACACACATGCATGTGCGTACACATACACATGCACACACCAAAACACACATTCACATGTGCACACAAACCTTGGCTTCCATTAGATCTGACAATGTGTTGTCGCCCTCATACCTGCACGTAGAGGACGTAAATTCAAGGGGGCGGTCACACGGGATTTTTTTTATCGCTTTGTTTTTATCTCGATAAATGTTTTTAGCAAGAATTTTAGCGGTCACACAGGAAAAGTAAAAAAATTTAACTCGACAATTTTTTAGCAATCTCCAGAGAGCGATTTTACCAAAATATTTTAAGCCGGGGCAACATTCCAAATGGTTGGGGAGTGTTCCAGGAAGATGCCCCTGGCTTGCAAACCCAAAGAAACTTGATAAAAATAAGAAATAATTATTATGGCCAGCAGGCCTGCTTCAGCAGTGCCAATTGGCATGGGGCTCCTAAAAGAAAAAAGGGCAGAGGTAAAGGGCCAGAGGAACTGGCTGATGATACTCAGGGGACAGCTCCTGTGTGTGTGTACGATGTTGGGCTCAGAGTTCACTAATCAGTGTGTGTGTACATGATGGTGGGCTTTGAACTCTCTGATCAGTTAGTGTGTCCAGCAGCAGAGGGCTGCGTATGTCAGAGAGTTTGGTGGTAGTGGGCCGCCAGGCTGGGGGGAGCCAGGCTGGCAATCCTTTGCAAGCCCTTGCGCACGCAGCAGGGGAGGCACAGCTAACAAATCAGTGCATAGTTAAACTTGAATTGCGTCCTGTTTGGATTCAGAGTTCTATAGCACTTCATTACAGCAGGGGACTACAGGGCTAAAGCTAAATCTGCACAGATGTACGGCTTCATCACAGTTCCATCCATCGCCACATTGCGGAAATGTGGAGGTATGTAAAGCAAGCCAAGAACCACTCAATTTGAGCCTTTAGTGAACTGTGATTTCAGACGTGGGCATCACCGACTTGCCCTGCCAGCACTAACATACATGAACCTGCCACGCGCATCAACACGTACGAATAGGATAATTGCCATATGCTTCTTGTAACAGTAATAAGTATCACCCCAATTGTAGGGCTTCTCAATTTTCATGAACGTCCCATCCAGGCTCTCTCTCGCTCGCAGTTTTTTTGGTACGGGCCTGTCGAGGTCATTCCCGGAAAAGCAAGCATACCACAAATTCTTTACACAAACTGAACTTCATGGATTATGTTGCAAACTGCAGCCTTACTAACACCGTATGTGCGTGCTAGGGTCTGATTGGGAGACCCGCCAGAGCTTGCCCAGTCCAAAAATATAGCCAGTCTCTTTGCAACAGGAATGGCACTGCGCATGATCGTGTTTTGCTTAATTAGTGCAGCACAGTACCTATGCAGCAGGGTATTGAAGGCTGGTTTGCTCAAACGGAAGGCTCTGCGGAATCGTTCCGCCTCGTACTCAGGGTGTGTCTGCCCCTGCCGCGCCCAGCACTTGCTTCTCCCAGAACCCATAGGAAGGGCTCCCTTTTGAGGAGGGGGAAAAAGGAGAGGAGGGTGTGAGGAGGGAGAGGGAATCATCACTCACATGCCCAACCCTTTTTGCTGCAACAGGTCAACAACCAACTTGTTCATGATTTTTTTTCTCAGCAGAACAATTTCTTTTTCTTTCTGAGCTTATGGATTACCGTACCAAAATTTAATCATCCCGCACCCCAAAAAAAAATATTTAGTTTTGCAAATCCGCAACCAATCCGCACCCCCTTCAATATTTATTATAACCCAGTCCGCAGGCCATTTTTAAGCCATTCTCACCAAATTAGGCCATTTTCACCAGTCCGCAGGCCTAAAATTATTTATTTAATTTTCTGTCCGCACTTAGCCGCACCCCTCAAAAACATTATTTTTGCGGGGTGATATAATTTTGGTACGGTAATTTGTGGCTGGCCGAGACCAGTCAGCAGCCGATCAGCCAAACAACCTGGCTGAAGGTCGCCCCCCATGGTAACCATTGTAACCATCACTCACATGCGATGCTGCAAGCAACATTCAGCCAACACTCAGCCAGTGAATGCTTCAGAATGCTCTTGCCTTGCTGCCAAGCCTCACATGCCCTTGAACATGGACCAGGGCAAGGCAAGCCCCGAGCTGGAAAGCCCCCTTCTAAGAGCAGCTGGATGGTCGTGATGGCCCAATTGAGGAACTCTGATTGCTGCTGAGGCATCAACTGTGGCATCGTGGCCAGCCAAGCAACTAGTATCACAGCCCACGTCATCGGAGGGGCAGTGGAAATGGTGTGCGAGATGAAAAAATATTCTAACAGTATTCCTGAGATAAATAAAAAAATGATAAAAATTTTGCGTGTGACCGCTGCTTAACGAATTTTAGCACTTGGGATAAATTTTGCGTTAAATCTTTTTTAGCGTGTGACCACTGTGTTAAGATAAAAATTGCTTAGTTAAAAAAGTGATAGAAATCCCGTGTGACCGCGGCCTAAGGGAAGACAAGGTTTGTTTACATTCGAAATGTGAAATGTGTGTGGAATGCCAGTGTCTACAAACTGGTATTCAGATAGGCTTACGGTAGTTCACTTCTTATTTAAAGATTAATTATATATATTCTTGCAGAGTTACTTGGTTTGAAAATCAATGGTTCTGGCTAGTCTGTGTCCTCTATCAGTGAAACAGACCAGTAAGAACCTTGACCACACAAAGAACAAAGAATAAATAAGCACAAATGGGCCGTGCACTCGTGTACACGCGTGCATGTGCGCGCACCCCACTCAAAGACCCTCATATACACACACAACCACACACACGCACACACATGTACGATCGTCTACACGCCTGCATGCCCATGCACACTAACCTACACACACACATACATACATATACACAACACAAATACAAGCAGGCAGTACACACACAAATACAAGCAGGCAGTTAGACTTGCAAGTCGGCTGCTCATTTTAACTTGGCCCTAGAATTGATCTGACTTCAGCCAAACATTCAAGATTATGGCCAACTTCCACACGAGCCACACATCCTTGTCTTTTAGCGGGCTGTTTTTTTTGTTTACCATGAATTATTGCTAATTGCGTCATGAATTGAAAAGGCTACCCACTTCTAAACAAGCCACAAAATTCCGTTTAGAGGGCCATTCTTATTGTTGTGCATGTGATTTTCATTTAAATGTCTAGGGATTGCACAGCTACTCACTTCCACACAAGCCACACATTGTTGTCCAGCAGACTGTCCTATCTATTCCGCACATTTTTCTGCCAATGTGTTCAACTTTTCAAAGGCTACCCACTTCCAAACAAGCCATACATTGTCACCAAGGGGGCTATTGTTCTTGAGTACATGGTTTTCATTCAGATGTCTGGAAAAATAACAGCTACTCACTTCCACACAAGCCACACGTCGTTGTCCAGCGGGCTGTTCTTTTGCCTCTTGCCACCTGAGGACCCCCCATCAAAGGCCGTGATGAACTCTGCCACACTTTTGCCGGAGAAGCGCATCATGCGCTCATTCATCCACGCCTCTGCTTGGCCAAACTCCTTGGCCTGCGCTTGTGCAAGTGTGTGTATTTGTGTGTATTTGTGTGTATTTGTGTGCATTTGTGTGTGTGTGTGCGTGCGTGTGCGTGCGTGCGTGCATGTTTCCGTAAAGCGCATCATGCGCTCATTCATCCACACCTCTGCTTGGCCAAATTCCTTGGCCTGTGCTTGTGCAGGTGTGTGTGTGTGTTTGTGTGTATGTTGTATGTGTGTGTGCGCGCGTGCATGTCCACACAGCTTCACCCAGAAACTCATCAATCATCAATCCAATTTACAACTTTTTTTTTGTAGCATTTGACTGTGTGCACGTTAGTGTGATTGCGTGCTTGCGTACGTGCGTATGCATGTGTTTGCGTGTCAGCGCACGTGCATATGTGTGTGTTTGTGTGTTAGCGCATGTGCGTATGCCTGTGTTATAAAAGTCATCAACTATCCAAATGGCGAGCCTATTTTTGCCCATTAAATTTCCTGAATACGAGATAGAAGATTATCAAGAAGATCCTTACCATTTTGAAATTAACAAACACAACACATCACAAGATACCTCATTCATGCAGCAAGAGTGAACAGCGCGTCTAACAAAGTATCAGGGTGCCAAATTCCTTTTTTACACAGACATGTCTTATTTATCTTGTGCAAAGGAGTAAATAGCGTGAAGACATCACAAGCGTCCACTCTTTGTTCAAAATAAAAAAGATGCATACCCCCCTTTTTTGTGCCACGGTCACCAAGACGCTACCTGCAGACCTGTAAAAACAAACCCTGAATGCTCGCAGTATGCACACGCAAAACTAGACATACACGCCAACACATACACTCCAGCACAAACCACACACATACAATCCAGCGCAACACACAACACACACACGCTTCAAGATTAATACACATACATACACAGGCACACACATGCACACGCACACACATACCTTCTTCACCACCACAGGCATCAAAGAGCCGTCTGCTTTTCTGAGCTGTCCCAAGAACACAGTGCCAAAGCCACCGGTGGCTAGCTTCCTTCCGAGGATGATGTCCTCCTGAATGTGTGCGAACGCGTGTGTATGTGTGCGTTGCATTTTGCCAATACCATGATTGCAATTATGGCCAGGCCTGAGGATGATGCATTCCTGGCTTGAGTTGCCTTACAAAACCCGTTCTGTATATCTGTGCAGTAACCAGGCCTGTGCACTGTACGGTGTACGGTACGGTACGCTTTTTACCGTACGTACCGTAATTTTGTAAATTACCGTAAGTACTGTAAATGTAAGTTTACCGTAAGTACCGTAAATGTAAACTACCATAGGTACCGTTAATTTGTTTTATTACCGAAAGTCCGCCAAGCCCACCCAAAAAAGGGGGAGTTAATGCCCCACTTCTAAAATACACATGTGAGGTCACACAGCGGTTTCTATACATAGATGTAACACTTCTGCATACAAATAAATGGGTTTGGGGTCAAGGGTGTGAGTGGGGGGCTGGATTTGTGCCGTTTCCCTGCCAAGTTAGCTCACTATAGTGACATGAGTGCAGAAGTGCATGTCCAAGCACAAATTTCCCCCATTTTTTGTTCTCAGGTACATTTTAGGACCAACCTTACCCATTGGGCAATAAAAAGGGGGGCAAAATATTTGCTCCAAAGGACTTAGTGCGTGGGCTTGTTTGCAAGGCAAAAATGTGCATTTTTTGAAAACCATGGAAGCACGGTGTTTGGACACCATCTGAGTAGCAGGAGTTGTTCAGTATAATCCCCAGGGGTGTTTTATCAAGTTTTATGGCCTGGGATGCTGGGGGTGGGCTGTGGTGGGCAGCGACAGCTGAGATTTTCAAAAAGTATGCATTATTGCACACCTTCGAAAACACCTTTCTGACACCCGATCTGGCCGATCTGAGACTGCTAAGCTGTTTCAGAAGGCCCCATTTCGTAGTTTTATAGTTTTATAGTCATGTAATCCATCGCAAAAATCGGTTTGGGGCGACTTGGACTGTGTCATTATTTCATAGATTTGGCAGGTTTACCTGCCAAAAGTGGGGTCAAAAACCGGAACTTCACCCCAGACCCCTGGACCTTCACCAAAATGTCGGGAATATTATTTAGAACACCCCTGATTTTTTCTGACACCGGGCAGGAGCTTTTGGAAATCCACTTTTTGGCAGGGATTTCCACCCAGGTCCACCCTGCCCATCTGGGCACCTCCCTCCAAAAACTGAGTGTGCAGGGGTGCTTAAATATATGTAACTAAGGATTCTGGATACTTAAATCTACTTTTCGGCTTTGGGGCAAAACTTTTAGCAGGAATGGCTGACCTGACCGTAAGTACCGTAAATTACAAAATTACGGCGTAATTACGATTTTGGAGGACCGTAATTTACCATAATTGCGGTAATTTGCTGTACGGTGTACAATACGGTGCCAAGCTGGCACTGCCAGTGCAATAATGGCCTCATAAAGGCCTCTCCACCCCATGACCTCCCAATTTCCGCCTCCGGCATGCATCTCTCATGTGTTGGTGCCACACAGCAGCAAGGCTTCCCTGAACGACCCTGAGGCTGGGTTGGGGCTGCATTAGCTCGGGGGAAGGTCCCAGCAGTGGCTTGCTTGGAAACTCAAAGTCGGACGCAGTACTTGATTGATTCCTGGTTGATAATTTGTGTTTAATTCATAAACAATTGTTGCAAAAAGAAAAAAATTGTTTTGGGCCGAAATTAAAGCCAAACAGCCAAATTACGGTCAAAATTGTACTGTACGGTGGCACCGTCTTGTACAATCTGACACTGTAATTTTGACGGATCGTATTTTGGACCGTACTGTACGGGGTAATTACAATCGGTACCGTAATTACGATCCAAAATCCAATTTTACGGCGTTAGTGCACAGGCCTGGTTGTAACATAGCAAAACCCTCAGACGTATACCCTTATTGCACCTGAAAGCTGGTGTGTTATTTCTTAGAGAGGGCCCCCAGTGCAAGATATATATCTACGGAAACGATGGAAACCTGAAGTACCCGGTGTGACATCCTCGGCAGCAAGTCATGAAGCATAGCAACAGATTGGCCTAGTTAAAAAAAGGACAGCTGCCCAGGGTGACTTGGTGTGGCATCCTCGGCAGCAAGTTGAGAAGCACACCAACACGTTGGCCGGCTTAGTTTACAAAAGGATAGTTGGCCCGTAGTGACCTGACGCGACATCCTCGGCAGCAAGTCAACTAGCATCGCTTTGTTAACCTGTGCTGTCATTGGATTGACCGGCCTAGTTTACATAGGGATAGGTTGGCCCGTGGTGACCTGACGCGACATCCTCGGCAGCAAGTCAACTAGCACCGCCTTGTTAACCTGTGCTGTCATTGCACCTTGCTGTACCCCCCCTCCACCCCCCCGCAAACCCTGGGACCCCACTTCAGGTGTGTGTGTGTGTGTGTTTGTTTGGGGGGGGTGGAGGGGGGGTAAATAAAATTCCCCCTTTTAGGTTATTACTAGTAGTATAAATCCCAAATACTAAATATTTATATAGTATTAGGTTAATACTTCTGTTAAGAAAAGAAAAGAAACACTATGCGGGCAGTAAAAGCCCCTCCCCACATTAGTCAAGCAACAGGAGCTTCTGCTTCTACCCTAATCCCTTGGACGGTAGAAAAGGAAGAAAGAGGAGGGGAGTGACGATCTCTCCTTACATCAAACTCGAGAAAGCAAAGCCATTCAGAAACGGGGTAAAGTAACACTCTCCCACCACAGGGAAGGGGCGTAAGCTTGGCTAAAACTGCAGGTAGCAAAAGTTATACCCCATAATATGGGCCATAATAGAAACAACGTAGGTAGAAAAAATTTCCTCACAACCCTTCAAAATTATGCACTTTCATGGCTTATCAACACTATGCACCTCCCCTCTTGGTTGCTTACTGCGCTCTGAGTTCAGGAGCACACACACAGAAGTTTAGCTTTTGGCGGAAAACCTTCCTCAGTTGCGTCGTTTAATCCTGGATGGAGCTTTTTAATACATGTGCCTTTCCGTAGCTGCTCCCCGCATTCCTGATCTAGTCAGCGCGTACAAAGAGGTGGCTGGGTTTACAATAACAATACTCTCATCTGTTTCAAAATTCCCCCCACAGAAACCCACTCTCGTTTTTACAACAAAACGCGGTAGTCGTGTCCTTCTCAATGGCACTTACCAATGAGAGTACCTTTCCTTGGCTGCACCCCCGTGTTCCTGATATCTTGATCAGCAGGTAGCAGTCGATGGCCTAATCAAAATTGAACATTTTTCGTAAGTGGACTGTTTCAATAGACGTACCTTTCCATAGCTACTCCCTGCGTTCCTGATCTTGGACAGCAGGTAGTAGTCAATGGCTCCAGGCAGCACTCCAGGGGGCAGGAACAGGTAAGCGAGCACCCCGCTGATGAGTGTGTACGTCCTCCAATCAGGCCCAATCGTCTCTCCTCGTAGCACCAAGTCCAGGGTGCTGGGGTGCGGGAGATGTATTATGCATGTGTGTGCGTGCGTGTGTGCGTGTGTATTTGTGTGTGCGTGTGTCAGAGTGTGTGTGTGTGTGTGTGTGTGTGTGTGTGTGTGTGTGTGTGAAAATGTGTGGAATTTTGCGTTAGTATATGCGTGCATGTGTGTATGCGTGTGTTTATGAGTTTGTTGTGCTGTGTTGTGTTGTGTGTGTGTTTGTGTGTGTGTGTGTGTGTTTGTGTGTGTGTGTGTATGTGTGTGTGTATGTGTGTGTGTGTGTTGCTCATTTGCACGCCCTGTCAGCCACGCACAAAATCTAACATGTACTCACCTCCTGTGGACAACATCCCCACATCTGCAAGCATCGGTGAGATATAAACATAATGTTAATTTGACATGATCGGTATGCAAGGTGTGCAATTTGTCCAGCACGGAATGCGTGCAAAAGCACGCACGCACGCACGCGCAATAGTGTGACTGTGTGACGCTCAAATGGTAGAGCTCACGCTTCTTTCTCCCTGCTCCCACTTACTTCATCATGCTGCATGGCAGTGCCACTGGCTCAGAGAGTAGAGGCAGGTGCTGCACCACTGAATCTAGTAGACTTGGATCCACGAGGGCTGCACATATCCCTGCTCTCCTCCTCCTCAATTTGCTTGCAGAAGCGGGAGTAACGGGAGGATCAACACTAGTGTTGTTACGCTTCGTGTGTGTTTTGGAAGGAGCGCCAGGCAAAATCCCTGGCTGTAGGAGCATTATTAGCTATGTAGATTGTCATAAATTAAAATCAGGCAACGCCACCGGCAAGTCGCCGAACTGGAAAATGCGTGAACTTTGCGCTTTCTTTATTCTGTTCAAATATGAGAACATATCAAACTTAAAAACAAGTTTGTTGCTGTAGATCTGCGGTGGAGACGGAGCCTGCTCCGCATATAGAAGGCAACAATTCACAATCTGTCAGGAGAGGTAAGGCAGATGGACACTAGATTCACCATACAGGTTCACACCAGCAGCTGGCTCCTTGGTGTGTGCCTTCATGTCTGGCCGTTCTCTTTCTCTAAAGCAGAACAGCAACCGGTGGGGCCTTTGCACCAATTCTGTATGTGTTTGTCCACGCATGCGCCAACAGCGGTGTCTCGAAAGCTGTTTCAAGGGCATCAGACTGTCAGTCCCTAGCATCTTCTATATTGATGCAAGCAGTATATGCGTACACACACATACACACACACAAGTACATGAACGCGCATGCAGGTATTCGTGAGCACCCGCAAGCACGCACGCGTGCGCATGCACACACCACATGCAAACACACACACACTCACACGCACAAGCACAAGCACGAGCATGCACGCATTCACTCGCACACGTATATGTCCATGCTAGCACCCGCAAGCACGTGTGCACATGCACATACACATACATATATACACACATTACATTACACAGTGGCAACCTGGCTGAGGAGGGTGAGGAGCCCCCCCATAAGAGCAGACGGCTCGTGGACACAATGGATGAGGACGACAAAGATCAGAGCGGTGCTCAGATTATGGAGCTGCGTGTGCACCTTGCCTCCAAAGACAAGGGTGCAGACAGGGAGCACACGGTATCGCTTTCCTCAGAGGTATGTGTGTGCGTGTGCGTGTTTGTGTGCCGCGTGTATGTGTTTTCCTGCCTTTTCTCATTGTCTGTGCACTTGCGTTGCTGTCATTGTTGAGACGTACTTACGACACAATTGCCATCTGGCACTGCATAACTCTCCTGTCCACTTAACCACGTATATGCACACGCACGCACACACATAGACAAAAATACGCACACACACACTTGCACACACACACACACACACCAACACACACTTGCACACACACACACACACAAACACACACACACACGCACAAACATGCGAACACAGCAACACTCGCATGTACACACACAGGCACACATACACTCACATATGCACAGATGCACACATGCATGCACACACGCACACGCACAAGCACACGCACAAGCACACACACAAGCTCACACACAAACACACACAAGCATACACACATGTGCACACGCATGCATACACATACACACACATGTAGGCGCTTGTGAGTGAGCTGAAGGAGGTGGCCTGCAACGCGTTTGGTGTGGACAAAGACCAGACAAAGATGCTGGACTACTACAAGCAGAGCAAGTACGGCAGCCTGGAGGATTCGTCAGAAAAGACGTTGAGCGAGGCGAACCTGCTCGACGCTCAGGACATCAAGCTGAAGCCCAATGATGTAAGTGTGCCATGCTGCGTTCTGTGTCTGCTTTGCTATGCCTCGAGGATGTGTGCGCTCCGTGTATCCAAAAAGATTTGGATATGGGAAAACGTAAGGACGGCAAACCTGATCTACGCCCTGAATATCAACCAAGCTGAAACCAAAAGAGGTGATTATGCCATGCCGTGTTTTGTGTCTGCTTTTCTATGCCATGAGGATGAGTACACTCTGTGCGTATTTGGACACGGAAAACTGTGGACGGCCTGATCAATGCCCTGAATATCAACCAAGCTGAAGCTTTTAGATGTGAGTGTGCCGTGAGAGGAGGCTTCCAGGACCTGGTTACAATCCTCCGCCCATTTATGGGACTCTGTGTCTGCATTACCCTGCTACGAGGGTCAGCCAGAATGAGATGTGAACGCGGTGTGTGTACATGTTTGTGCGTGTTTATGTGTTTGTGTGTGTGTGTGTGTGTGGTGTGTAGACAGAAAAAGGTGAAACAACGCAAGCCTGGACAGCACCCTGGACGTCATTCAACCTGCAACCCAAAGATGCACCTTGCTCCATTTGGTGGCTGCGTCGTCCTACTACAAGGGCTGGCCAGAACGTGATGAGTGCTGTGTGTATGCGGAGGGTGACGCGTTCCCTTGGACCCTAACGTTGGGGTCTTGTAGGCATCCAGGTGCCTCGGCAGGCACTTGGATCATTAAGGCCCGGGCTCTGGGTCTGAGCTCTAGGTCAGCATCCTGGGTCTGTTGGGCATTCGGCATGGCTCTATTTGGCATCCTGGATTCCCAGGGCCTGGGTCAAGGTCTGAGCTCTGGTTCAACATCCTGGGTCTGTTGGGCATTCGGCGTGGGTCTGTTGGGCATCCTGAGGGGAAGAGAGGTCCCGCTGCGTTAATCGGCATTCATTCAAATGGCTGCGCAGGAGGGCTTGGTGATGGTTATGGGCCATAACTTATGGCTAATCAGCATTCATTCAAATGGCTGCGCAAAGGCTTGGTGATGGTTATGGGCCATAACTAAAGGCTCATCAGCATTCATTCAAATGGCTGCGCAAAGGCTTGGTGATGGTTATGGGCCATAACTTAAGGCTCATCAGCATTCATTCAAATGGCTGCGCAAAGGCTTGGTGATGGTTATGGGCCATAACTTATGGCTAATCGGCATGCATTCAAATGGCTGCGTAGGAGGGCTTGGTGATGGTTATGGGCCATAACTTAAAGGCTAATCGGCATTCATTCAAATGACTGCGCAGGAGCGCTCGGTGATGGTTATGGCTAACAGTCCTGAGTGCTGAAAAGCGGACGTTCACTGCTTTGCTCTGCTGCCCTGTCCAGGACATCTGTGTGTCGCTTGTGCCCGAATCAATCCTATTCACGCATAGAAACCCTAAGTAGCTGAAGTCACACAAAGGGACCAGGGTAAAGAAGGGTAGCTTTTGTTAAGCTGCAGGGTAAAGAGACGACCTGCACCCCCCCCTCCTTGCCTGTCATCCCATCCAAAGCATGATGCCTCTTGGTTGCAGCCCAACACAGACAATGGCATCCTGTGTCTCCCCTGTCCTCTTCCACCCCTACCGCTGGCTCATATTCGCGTTTCTTTACAGAATCCATTTTCTACCGCGCCTGAGTTCAATCACATCCACGCGCATAGCTCGTCAAAAAATGAGACGAGCTGCTTTCTCCCTCCTTGCCCTTCACCAGCCCAGACCAACCCGTTTTTCGTTCGCTGTCAATAAATGACTTGTTCGCAGTCAATGAATGAATGACCTGCTGCGTTCCTCCTCCTCACCCTCTCCCCCTATTGCTAGCTCACACATCTGACATTCTTTGCACCATCTGTATCACACCGACCCATCTGTTCTCACGCATGCTGCGCGACTCGGGCAACAACCTGCTCCACCCACCCTCCTTGCCTTTCATCACATTCAGACCAGTTAGTTTCATGCTTGCATGCTGCCTGCCTCAGACAACGACCTGCTTCACCCACCCTCCTTGCCTTGCATCACGTTCAGACCAGTTTGTTTCCTGCATGCATGCAGCTTGACTCAGACGATGACCTGCTCCACGCGCCCTCCTCACCCTCCACCCCCAATACCGGAAGCCTGGCCATGGTGCCAATAGGAGGGAGCATGCGCCAGTCTGGCAGGTAAACCGGTCAAAGGGGACACACACACACACGCTCACGCACGCACACACAATTACAAACACAAACGCACACACACCCACACACTCACATACTACACACACCCACACATACTCACACACTCACATACACACACACTTGCAAAATTGTACACACACACACACACAAACTCACACGAAACACAGGAACACAAATGGTTCTGTGTTTGGGAGCTACGGAGGGCGCTTTGGCTCACAGAACTCCTTGGTACAGGTGGGCATGCGCACATATGTCTTGGTGTGCATGTGTGTGCGTGTATGTATGTGTGTGCGTGCATGTGTGTCTGTTTTTGAATGTAGGCATGTGCGCCGGTGGTTTATGGCTGTAAATATGGTCACAAGTCTGTTAAGTCTGCGCCAAAAGTGAAAAAAGACCAGATAACACAATGGCTGCTCTCTTGGACAGTGGGCTCAATTGTAAAATTAGCCGGAACCGTATAAATTATATATATTATACATGTATAGTGTATATATATACTGTTACAGTATTTTGGCAGGGAAATCACTAAATAATCAGGTGCATATGTGTATATATATATATGCAGTTCTGGCCAACCCTACTTAATTGTGATTGGTAACAAGGGAAGAGAGCTGACACATGTCGCATGTGGCATTTCGACACGCAATACCTCATTAAGGTTGACCAGAACCATATATATACGGATATACGGTGTAAATGCGTTATTTGTTTGCATGAACTTCATAATATATACCAGGGAACTTCAGCCCGTGCGGGCACCGCACTTATTATTAATATGTTGATTCCGGGCTTCCCGGAGAAATGTCAGTGGTCAGAGACCCCTGGCTCTGGACGCCCGTATTAAAACTTAAATTACATTCCGGGCTGCCCGGAGAAAATTCGGTAATGCTGTAGAGCTGGCTCGGGCAGGAAGAGAAAAGGGAGGAACTGGAAGGAGGAACCCCCTCTGGAAGTGTTCCTCTGGGTTGCTCTGCTCGGGGTGCTTGCTAAAGTGATGATGAGAGGGAGGCCAATCTCCCTCAAGAGCATGCAGCAGCAGCAGCAGCATGCCAGCATGCAACCTGCAGCAGCAACAGCAGCAGCAGAAGCAGCACGGGGAGCAGTTTCATGTTGCTCAGGAGCACTTGTGCGCGTGATGGGTGTATGCGTGCATACGTTGTGTGCATGCGCATGCTGCGTGTAT
>Ga0307960_1001282_pt1 | contig 14534 bp, 14 predicted proteins | sample OrgLakmetagen542_FD_201832 | JGI IMG/M metagenome (GOLD analysis project Ga0307960, IMG submission 201832) | Saline water microbial communities from Organic Lake, Antarctica - #542 | ecosystem: Environmental > Aquatic > Non-marine Saline and Alkaline > Saline | place: Antarctica: Organic Lake... | reverse complement strand
GTGTTTATGCGTGTGTTCAAGCCGTCCATCTGTCACCATCGGGCCCATATCTTGTGCAGTTCCTCACTGCGCGTTACCTTTTTGCGAAGCAACAGTTGTGGCATCATTGGTGCTCCTTATAAGTTACTCAAACTACCGAACTGCTAACTTTCAGACTTGTCAACATGACACACACGATGATGACAGCGAGAGACCCAGTTGAAGGCGCTCTATAAGGAACAGTGTTGTGCACTTTACGGTTGACGCCGTCAACCGTCATTTGACGGTCAGGCGTAATTTATGGTTTTGATCGTCAGAAACAAATCCTCAGGCGTAATTTACGGTGATTTTAATTTTTGGCGTCAGACGGTCGGCTTTACAGTTATTTACGGTGTGAAAACGTCAGGAATTACAGACAGTCACTTCCAAGAGCACAGTTCAGCAGCTTTCAGTCCCCTTGGATGCAGCTCAAGAGTGTGTGTGTGTGTGTGCATGTGCGTGCGCGTGCGTGCGTGCGCGTGTGCGTGCGGTTATGTGACGTAGACGTCATTTAAGCACCGTAATTTACGGTGCCATTTCTGATTGACGCCGTAAATGCACAACACTGATAAGGAACCAAATGAGAAGCAACAAGAGAGCTCGAAAGGGATGGCAAAAGAGCAAGAGAAAGAAAAAAGAGATGTCCAACAAAGAGTAAGCAGGAGCGATTGCAGCAAAAAAGCAACGAAATGAATTGGGAGCACGCACCCGGACCTCCTCGACATCCGCATCCAAGGCCGGCACTCGGTTTGGTCCTGCATAATAAAAATAGGAAATTGTTGAAGGGAAGGAACGACTATGCGGTGCAGACAAGACTGCACAGGCAAGGAAGATCATTCCCCACATCCTTGAAACAAAGGAGCCGATCTGGCATCAGGCATCTCACAATTCTTCCGCCAAAGCAAATACATAAGTGCACGCCACTTGTTTGAGCTGCGGGCTCAATGCGTGCCAGCCGAGGAAAGGCTTGTCAAATAGAATTAAGTACTGGATGCACACTGCAAGAGGTACAGCACAGCTTATCTGAGCACATGGCATCATATGAGGCCAGCAAGCCTTTGCCCCGCTAGCAAGCAGTCGCAAACAGCAAAATGGAATGCGCTCGGGAGCTGCGCTTGTTTTCCTTTGGCTGCTATTTGTGCTGTGCTCATTATGCAGGACTGGACGTGAATTGGACAGCACAACAGGACACATCATGGCATCTCTGTGGTGACAATGACATCCCCGGTGATCGATTGTGGCATCTCTGTGGTGCCAATATCATCTCCCTGTTTCAGCCAATGGCCACAGGCCCAAGCAACAATAAAGATGAGGCATAAATTATGTCCGGCAGAGGAAAGTCAGCGATAACAAAAGGCTAGATTCCCCTGTGGGAACCATAACAATTACAATACATGGAACTTGTTGAGACGTGGGCATGCAATCACTTGTGTTGCTGCTCCATTCACCACTGCTGCAGCTGCACATGTATGATGCACATGTATGATGCACATGTATGATGCACATGTATGATGCACATGTATGATGCACATGTATGATGCACATGTATGATGCACATGTATAAATACAGCCAAAGACGAGCCAATGACGTATTTTCTGACAGCTGCGCAAAGTCAGGAAAAGCACAACTTTTCAATCCTTCCAAATGATAGCAAGTAGAGGGGCAGCAGCAGAGAATAATGAGGAGCGATGACCATCAAGATGGCTACAAAAGGCCCTTGCACACGTCATAAGCGAGGGGATAATAGGAAAATGCCACCTCTAGCAAAGCAAGGTTTGACTTAAGGTAAGGCGATTCAGATTAATGTGGTTATTTATTTGGCGTGTGTGATCACTGGCCAGAGATATGTACACATGGCGTACGTGAACATTGTGTCATAAATGACTTACGTTAGCACTGGACAAAGCAATGTGTTATACATGGTGTACGCAAGCACTGGACAAAGCAATGTTTTATACATGGCTTACGTAAGCACTGGACAAAGCCATGTGTTATACATGGCGTACGTAAGCACTGGACAAAGCCATGTGTTATACATGGCGTACGTAAGCACTGGACAAAGCCATGTGTCATAAATGGCTTACGTAAGCACTGGACAAAGCAATGTGTTATACATGGCGTGCGCAAGCACTGGCCAGAGACGTACACATGGCGTGTGCAAGCATTGGCCAGAGCCATGTATAAGCTTCGTGCGGAACTTTGAGCAGGCAACTCTAAACATTTGGTGTCACATGCAGAGGAGAAATAACATTCTGGCAACCCTGCAGCTCATGATACACGGTACAAGAGTGGCATTCAAAGGAGCTTACCCGGCTCATTGCTATCCACTCGACCAATCTCTACCGCCCAGGGGTTGGGGAATTTTTCGGCAATCTCTTTGCCCCCGGTTTTGCCAACTGCAGGCGTGCTAGTCTGTGTACAACAGGAGCAAAGGGAAACTGTCTGATTACTCTGTGACTAAAACTGATAAAGGACAAGGAGCAATCGTGACAGCAGCATCCTTATTTGATGCCTGCATATCTGAGTGTATGTGACTGTGTGTGTGTGTGTGCGTGTGTGTGTGAGAGTGTGTGTGTGTGAGTGTGTGTGAATGCTGTGGCTGTATGAGAAGGAGGTGAGTGCATATTTGATGTGTGTGTGTGTTTTTGTATGTATGTGTAAGAGTGTGTGTGTATGGAGGGGGGATTATCTGAATCTGTGATTTGTGTGAGTAAGAGTGTGTGTGTGCGTGTGTGTGTGTGTGCGTTCAGGGTGCACAAAAAGCACGTGCCTTCTGTTAGCAGATACAGATGCTGCACACTTGCACACGTGAGTATAATACTAAGAGGGAAAGCAGCCACTAGCCTGCCACTTGACTGCACTGAGAACACTCGCTTGCCACGCTTCATGGCACAGAGAACAGAGCTATCTTTGCCTTGTACCAAGCCTCTCAGCAGCGCACCTTTTCATCATACCATTTTTTCTGCGTGGAGATCTTGCCCGCTAAGTAGATGAGATCGGCCCAGCTGATGGGGGCGCTGGCCTGCAGCATAAACAGCAACAATAATGGCAAGACAATTCTTTTAAAAACACGCGTACTGTTGAATACGCATAGTGTGCTTACCGAATACATCGGAGCACCGACATTGAGAGGTGTACTCATCTCAGCTAGTTTTCCTCTCTCCTTCCCCCCATTTCAATCCCAACACCTGCCCCTTCTTCGCCCCCCTCCTGGTTCTAAACCGACATCTGCCCTCACTTCTTTTCCCTGCCTCTGCTTCTGCCCAACAGCCAACACAGCCAAGGAAAAATGAATAAAGAGGGGCCAAACGCCAGAGATGTAGCACCAAACAGAGGCAAGGAAAATTGAAATGTAGAGGGGCCAAGCGCCTGAGAGACGTAGCACCAATCATCAGATGATTCGCCATTCCTTTCAAGGCAAACGGTCATTCTATGTTTGGATTTAATTGCTGTCACGCATCAGCGCACTGCACAACAGTAAACGGTGCACCCGTTCTCTATCATCACAAACCCTCCATCATCAAAAACTTAAAAGCGTTCCTCACCTGCTCATCAATCTTTGCCTTCACAGCTTTGAGCTTGGTCACCGCTTCTGAAAGGCCTTGGTTCTCTGGGCGAGAAAGCTCTTGGTCACTGCAGGCGTGGTGGTACAGGCGTGTGTAGGGTTGGCCAGAACCATATATATATTCGGTGTATATACCGTGGTGATACAGGCGTGTGCAGGGGTGGCCAGAACCATACATATATACGGTGTGTATACGGTAATTCTGGCAGGGAAATCACCAAATATATGGTCATATACGGTGTATATATACGGTTCTGGCTAATCGTAAAGGTGTGAGCGTGTACGTGCTTCGATGTGTACAGGAAAACACACAAACGTCCTGCCGGCATTTGTGCTTTGGTTGTAGGGTTGGCCAGAACCGTTCATGGTCACCATATATGACTGTAAGCAGATTTCCCTGCTAAAATATTGTTTATACCGTGTATGTACGGTTTTGGCCAACCCTGTTTGGTCGGCCTAAAACCGGCCAGAAGTATGCACTCACCGCGTGCAAGAGCTAAGATCTACCATATATGAACGTATATGATCGTACTTTCAGAGGTTGACTTGCTGTGACTCCGGACATGTGCACCGTGTATACACCCTTTTCTAGTTGTTTGTAACCAGGTTACGGCCAACCCTATACAGTATACGTGCAGCAAAGCTCACAGAAGCTGTGCGCACATGTACATGGAGGCAGGTATGAGCAACATGCAGAGGAAAACACATTCGGAAAAGGGGGTCCACAGAAGCAAAAAACATGCCAAAATTATGTTGTCACTAAGGGGAAAACGCACTTCAAGGCAATGGAGCCGTCAAACCCGCCCGTCTTGCTGACAATGTCGTATGTGCCCGCATCATGGAGAGCTAGCCTGACGTACAGAGGGGCGTCAGCTGCCTCCAAGTCCTGCAATAAGGACGCAAAGGGGAGAGGCAATTAGGGAGGGACACAGGGATGTAAGGCCCGGTTGCGGAGGGTGTTGTATGTGTCCACATCATGGAGGGCGAGCCTGACGTACAACGTACAAGTGAGCGCAAGCTGCTTCCAAGTCCTGCAACAAGGATGCAAAAGGGAGAGGCATTCAAGGAGGGACACAGGATGAAAGGCCCGGTTGCGGAGGGTGTTGTATGTGTCCACATCATGGAGGGCGAGCCTGACGTACAAGTGAGCGCAAGCTGCTTCCAAGTCCTGCAATAAGGAAACAAAAGGGAGAGGCATTCAAGGAGGGACACAGGATGAAAGGCCCAGTTGCGGTGGGTGTTGTATGTGTACACATCACGAGAGCTAGCCTAACGTACAGAGGGGCGCCAGCTGCCTCTGAGTCCCGTAAAACCGAAGCGAATTGGATAGGAATTTTGCGGAGGAAAGGAATTAAGGGCTCATCTCCCTTTACTAAGTACCTTCAGTATCAGCGAGGGGAACCGTAGTCTTTGAGAACAACTAACATTCCCACATTTCAACTGTGATTGCATACGCAGCCTAGCAGTCACACTTTCTGACTGATGGATTAATCTGTAGCCTCTAACCTCAGTAGTCCTTGAGAAGGTCCAACAATGAAGCCTTTTAGGATCAGGGCAGGCTGTGGAAATCGGAGAGTACGTAGGAGTGCACAGTGCACTGCATAAAAAATTAAAAAGCTGCTGGTCAACAGAGCAGCAGAAATTACCAGCAGCAAGCAAAGCCAAATGCGTGGTGCAGAATTAGCAGGGCTGTGTCCTGCCGCACCACTTGTGGAAAACATCCGGCGATCCCATAAAACCCATAAAACCCCAGGGCTGTGTCCTGTGGTCTTCTTGTTTGCGGAGGATTGCAGGAACACGGTGCGACTGAAACAAGCAGGGCTCGCCCTGGACAATCCGTGCATGACTATGACGCTCGTTCCTTTCTGAAGAGTCCTTACCTGCTCCATCATTTCACTACGCGACCGTCAACAATCTTGCACCATGAAAGGTTTAGGAACACGTGTTTGGTGTTAGTTATGGGTAGTTATATATTCCCCTCTCACCTGTCGCAGGATCTTCTCGGCTTGGGCCCTAAAGGCATTCTTCTGGTCAGACCGCTGGAAGGTCGAGAGCTGGTCGACCTACGTGCGTATGTGTGTATTGTGTATGCGCTTGTGCGCACGTGAGTGTGTGTATGTGTGTGTTTGTGTATGTGTGTGTATGTGTGTGTGTGTGTGTGTGTTTGTGTGTGTGTGTGTGCGCCTGTGTGTGTGAGCTTTGGAGGCGGGGTAGAGCAAAGGGGATATCAGTGCAGCTTGTAAGCTATCCAGATTTGGTTGTTACGGAGCAGCGTTTTGGTGTAAAGCGAGTGCTTGTGAGACACACCAAAAAAGAAATTATAAGTTCTTGTTTGTATATTCGGCCTTTGCTATAAAATGTGAAAGAGCATTGTTTTTCTGTGATGATGTGAAGATCAAATGAAGTTGGTAATCTGAGACCGCACTCGTAGGCTTTGTACTCAATTGCTTATTTGCAAAGAACTTTGCACTCGTAGGCTTTAACTTAATTGCTTATTTGCAAAGAACCTGGCCTCTGCTAGGACCAAAAGGCTTTACATACAGTCAATGGCTCAGAGGACGCAACTATCATGTAATCATTGCAACACTAGGTAGTTCTGTTGTTTGTGCCTGCCAGAGCACGCGGCTCGTGTCCGCCGCCAAGTAGAAGCAGAACATTGTTTGAATGTTGCAGGCCGCTAGCTGGACAAGCGTAAAGACTGTGACGTTTACTACATGATAGACTGTTGCGACGATCAACATCTCCTCTGAAGTATGCGACGAGCGATGTTCTTTCTTACTACTTAATCAGGTGGATTTTGGAATACGCATCAAAAGGCATTATTTATACCCATGAGAATACTGGTCAGCACACTGCCCTTGTGCAGAACAGTATGCTGTCTTTGAGTGCAAATGGTTTCACAAAGGGCAGTTATTGGCAGTCTACCTACCTCCTGCATCTTCATCTCTGTCGCAGTCACTTGCTTAGGTAGCCTGCGTTGTATATGATGCGCAGCATGAAGCATGGTGTTTGCCACTTCCTATTGCGTGCTGTGTGCGTGCGGAGTCTGCGCATCACCGATGCAAGCATGATTTTATATCTTGTATACACGTACAGGATCATGGTGGACGCAACCCCAAGCTGCAGCATATGCCGCCTGGTTGTTTCTCTGTCCACAGGCTGAGCCCTAGGGACACCTGTGGAACAGAGATGCAACAATGAGATATCTTCACACAAAACCTGAATTCACACCATCACCAGCCAAGGTTTAACATACATTTTCGACGAGGGGTTGGTGAAGGAGTACTGCCCATGAGCGCGGTCCCCTTCGCAAGCCCGCTCTGTTTTTGGAGATTTTGCATCTTCCCGATCATGAGAGTTGGATTTTATATGTTTGAAATAAAAGTAGAATTTATTTGCTCTTTGGGGATCGATGGCGCATTTACGATTCTGGATTAAATGGCGATTAATCCAGGGCCAGATTAATGAACACCAATTCATTCCGAGCATTAATCCGTGCACATTTACAATTGCAGCTTGATTTCCGCCACTTTTGCTCACCCCCTTCTCGCTGCCTTCTCTCCAACAACCAGCATAGCAATGTACTAAATACCATTAACCAGGCTGCAGGAAGTCAGAAGAGCGGATGTTTGGGCGGTCAAAGTTGAGCCGAGATTCCAGGCCCTGTAGCTCATACTAGTAAATTGGATTGAAAGGCGTTTTATACAGTGGTCAACGCCACTTTACGTCATTAATCCACACATCGCCCCCCCCCCCCTGAATAGAGATTAATGCAAATTAATCCGCATTTATTCAAATCCATCCGTTTATCCACCCGTTGTAAATGGATTGATGATTTTTCATTAATACATTAATCCGTTAATCCACCCGTTGTAAATGCGCCATAAGAAAACCAGGTTTACTTATTTCCTGACTTGTCGTGGCACAAATTTTGTTACTCTTGGGTAGCTGTCCTGAAAGCCTAGTGGCCCGTGGTCAGGCCAGGGGTCGCGGTTTGGAATCCGCCTGGTAGCGTGAGTACTTTGCTGTCCGACAGCAACGTCTTTGTTTCCTTAATCCATGCTTGTGGTGTTATCACCCCTGCGTAGTATTTTTTCTTTTTTCTTTGTTACTCAAGACGTGCTGATTGACCTCCTTGGGAGGGCTTCTCGTGCTTTCGGTGCTTGTCGTAAATTTTAAACCATAACTAAACACCAAATTATAGGCGTGCACTCCTGGACCAAAAAGGTTAAATAATAAATTTTTGTCACATAAATACCTAGTATTACAGTATTATAGTGCTTAGAAGAAAAATAGACGGCCTGGCTTACCTAAGCCGATGGTACAGTTGTGATTCACACAGCACTTCAAACAAATATTACAAAACGTACATATCATCGCAAATTCATTCGGACTATGGATCGAACCATGTCCGTTTTGCGGCCCATGTTCGGCTTCCATGCTCCAGACGCTGCTAATCGTGTTGCCTCCTCCTTCCTGCGCTCTGCCTCAGCCCTGCAAATACAGAACATTAAAAAGTATGTTTTAGGTTGGCACCGGTGATAAGTAGCAGCTGGAGTGAGCAGGACCATTTTTTTGTAAAAATGCAGCTAACGTTGACATAGCTCACTCACTTCATTTTGGGCACTTCGGGATCATGTAAGTATTCAATCGGCTCAATCTTTTGGCTTGCGTGCGTGTGTGAAGGTCGGAACGGTGTTGGTGCATCGGTCTTGTCGCTTCGCTTCGCCCCTGGCAACGGATTCGCGCCCATCTGGTAGGTCCACTCCCCAACTACGCCATCTCCTTTGCTAATGGTCCTGTTGGGTACCCCGTAGCTGCCTGCGTGAGTAAGGCACAGGAATGAAAAATGGGGAGGTAAGTAGGAATCAGGTAAAAGCACCGCTCCTCTGAGCAGCTCAAGCCTGTAAGGTGCACTCAAATTTGATCAAAGCAACAACAGCTGAGGATCTATCAGAAAAACCCTCTGTGCAGCGAATAAGTCTGCCACAGGAGTGCACTCCTGAATATTATGCGGCAGCAGATGCGTGATATGTTTACTATGGCAGTGCTCTCCTTAAAAGATCTGCCTAACGCCGATCAATTGATCTTGCAAGATCTGAAGAGGTCGTGTTTTGCTGGGTTTAGCTTATTTAAGGAGGAGGAGAGGCAAAACCTTTCCACTTTACCTCACAACAGCCAGGTCTCACGCAGGGCAGTTGCTTTATCTTAATAACGTCATTTCTGCCAAACTCATTCCTCTAATTATTCCAGTATCCCCCCCTGCCGTTGATTGATTTGCAGACAGCGTCTAATGTCCTCCACAATAAACCCGTTTCTCTCTCTACAATCTGGGCCAAATGCTTGGACAGATCAGCCTCACCTCTTCTGCACCCACAACCCTTTCGGACCAGTTTCCCTTCCTCACCTTTCTTTGCTGGGTTAGACGGCTTAAATGGGGCCTCCGTGACTTTTGCTTTTCTGCTTGCCTCTGCCTGTGCACGCCGCTGCTGCTCTTGAAGGGGGAGGGGGTCGTGCTGGTACTCATACCTGGGCGCAGACACCATGCATTAAAGCACACATGAAGGTCAGCAAATGTCGGAGTGTGACCCACTGCCTTTTGGCTAGCCGCAGCTTTGGTATGCGGCCACATTCTTGTGCTAATTATGCCAATGCTTGAGATAAAAGATTTGTACACAGAATAAAACAAAAGTATGTCATTAAAAGCCTTTAATCACAGCCCTACACAACCCTTTACGCATTACCTATGTTGCTTAACATATCTAAGTGAATGGAAGATACGCGAGCTAGAAAACCAATCTCGATTTTCATGAGATTGGAAGGAATTTGAAGATCGCAAACCTGCTCATGAATAAAATTTGCATGCTCTGAACTTCAGGTACCAAAAAGCACATCCAAAGACCACGAAAGGGTTATGATGAATCTTGTGAAACCCAATTCACAGTTATTATTTGTGATAAAGTACTCCAGATTATTAAAGAGGAGTCACGATGTGCTGGATCAGGGTTCTCAAATTTGTGCCCTGTCAATTGCATCTGTACGGCCTTCTTGTAGGATTCATTTACAGCAAAAGTGCCTCTGAGTTTCAAGGAGAAAGGACTCGAGCGAAATTCAAACAATTGAATTGCAAAGAAGGAGAGCAAACTGTATGGCCAGGCCCTCATGAAACACCACTCAGCAATGTCGTGACCTGTCAAAACGGAGTGACATTGCACTTCACGGACGCACCCTTTGCAGCCCCACTTAGCCCCCCCACCCCCTTGACCAAATCCCACCCCACCCTATTTATTATGCACTCTGTAACCACTCCATTTAGGCCTTCCCGTTCATTACAGGCTGTTGTGGTAACTCCTAACAAACCCTTCCTGATAGGTTTTTGCCCCCCCTCCAAACTCCCTGACCCCACCCCACTCACTCTGTTGCCACGCCCTTGTAGCCCACTCGTTCACTCAACGTCGTCTTGTTCATGCCAAACGAGCCCTTCTTGGCAGGCGAGGTGTATATGCCCTTAGGCTGCTCTGGGACGTCACCTTTCTTCTTTTGGGTTTCTTGACCTGACTGCGCACGGCATTCAAAGAAGATAGAGGAGGCATACTTGCAAGACAAAATTTGCACCACGTGTGCCCACTGACAGCTTATTACCCTTTCTGACACTTTGCATTGTCGCAGAAGTAGGAAGTAGGGTTGACCAGAACCTTACACATTATACATGCCTTAAATGCCCGTATGGTAGGTGATGCCCTGCCATTAATACCGTATATACACCGTATACCGTATACGTATGGTTCTGGCCAACCCTACACAGAAGTACTGGCCGTGCAACAAAAGGTCAGTCGATCTGATGCTCTCTGGAAATAGCTCTTGTTCCCATATGATTTCAATTAAGGACAAGGTGCACAAAGCGTGCACCCCCCGCAACGGCTCCGTAGCAAATAGGATCAGTTGTATTAAGTCTGTCCCCCTAATATAGCACTAGCACTCCTGCATCCCTGCATCGGCTACAAAGCGATAGCGGGGAATGCACTCCCTCCATCAGCTACAAAGCTAAAAGGGTCAACTGCACCAAGCTTTCGGCCCCCAGTGTAGCACAAGCACGCATGTGCCCAGTCCAGCTGTACCTACCGCCATGTGTGGAACTTTGCCTGATGTCCCATAGTAGTCCCCGGGTGTCACTGATTTTTTCATGGGCGTGGCGGCCTTGAACGGTGCCTCAGACAGGTTCTTGCCTTTTTGCGCCTTCTTCGCTTGCAAGACAAGGGTCAGGGGATCTGCGTACTTTACTCCCTCTTGCAAAGGCTTGAACTTGTCAAAGGTGGCATCATTTCCCTGCGTGTGTGTTGTTTGTGTGTGTATGTGTGTGCAAGTGAGTGTGTGTGTGTGTGTGTGAGCGTGTGGTTGAATGTGTGTGTCCGTAAGTTTATGTAAATGTGTTTGTGTGTGTATGTGTGTGTGTTTGTGTGTGTATGTGTGTGTGTGTGAGAGCGGTTCTGTGTGTGAGTATGGTCGTGGTTGTGTGTGAGTGTGAATGTGAGTGTGTGTGTGAAAATGTGTGAGTTAGAGTGCATGTGTGTGCGTGTGTACGTGCGTGAGTGTGTGTACGTGCGTGGGTGTGTGTACGTGTGTGAGTGTGTGTACGTGCGTGAGTGTGTGTGTGTGTGTGTGTGTGTGTGTGTGTGTGTGTGTGTGTGTACATACACAGCCTTGCAGTCACACTTTTTGCCTGATGGCTCTATCTGTAACCTCTTTATGTGTGTGTGCGCGTGTGTTTCTGCGTGTGCGCGTGTGTGCGTGAGTGTACGTGTGTGCTTGTCTTTCGTGTGTGACTGCTGTACATGGAAGGCATGTGCGCACCTTCCCAATCTTTGGAGTCCCTGCTTTTAAATTCAGGCCAAGAGTGGATGGCTCCCGCTTGGTACCAGTTTTACTCTGGATTTCGTCCCCGGGAGGAATGTAGGTTTGCTCGCCAAACATGCCTGGGGGAAGAAGGGCAAGCATGTCTTGACATGCTGGCTTGCAGCAAGACAGGTGCTCTATGATATAGCCATCTAAGGATTACCATATTTACTAGTCATGCTGTCCCTCCGGATGGGCGAAAACTGCCCTCTCCCTTCGAAGGGTGTGTTTCAGGTGGTGGTAGTCTGATAGTTTCAATTAACGCTTCGGTTTCTATATTGGTTTACAGTGTTGTAAAATCGTGGTGGAAATCGTACACGTACAACTTCCCTCCGCAAAACCAATTAAAAAATTGTATTTTTTATGGGTAGGGGGAATGTTCCTTAAGAGAAAATAGATCGCGGGAAATATAGATATGGATAGAAAGATAGCAGGAAGTATAGAGCAGTCAGGTAGAGCAGAGGGATTTTGATAAGTAAGAGATTTAAATGTAGTCACGAATTGTAAAAAGAATTGTACAATTTACGGAAATGCCACTAATTATTGAGTTCCACGAATTCAGATTATAAGCCTAGGTCAGTTTATTTAATATAAGCCTCAACACGCAAAGCCTTTGAGCTTTGTCATGAGATTCCGCGTGGCACTCTCTACGTCTGCTGCACCAAATAAGACGGAAACCACAGCGATGCCAGCAGCTCCGGCCGTGAGCGACTCCAGGGCATTTTGCACCTTGAAATTGAACATGGAGAAATTATTGTGTCAGTTATAATGCAACAACAAAAGCTTGTGTATTGTCGCTCAACGCCCAACCTCTGATGAAACAACTCCTTTTAGAGTATCAAAACACTCTCACAAAGGCTCTAACGAAATAAAACACAAATAACCGGTCAGAACTTGTCTTTCTGCATTTAGTAGATTTCTGTACCCGCCATAAGGTGTGCTGAAGACGTTGCTAATGACCGACAGCCATGACGGGAAAGGCTTCTTGCGATGCTTCACCACGACGCACCTGAATGCCTCCAATGGCTACCACTGGCACAGGAGATGCTGCCTCGCAAACACGTGCCAAGCCAGAGAGGCCGATGACGTCACTGTCTTTGGTGCTTGATGCGTAGACTGCATGCACAAACATTGTACGTGCATAGAAGAGCCACTGTGTACTCTCAATCACCACCTGGCCTGCGTACGATTTCCCCACAACAACACATTCCGTGTTGCACTTCATGCTCATAGACTCTGCAGGATTGCATTTATCGCTGCATATCACCTATTTCTGATGCACCACCAGGATAAACACAGTCTCCAAAAATGCACGCACGTACATGGGCCCGTCATGAGCTCCATGCACTCCTACTATCCACACCCTCCACTACGGCGCAGTTTTGATTATCTTGTGTGTTTGAATTTCATCTTAAATTACCATCTGATTCAAATACCTGTCCAAACAAATTGTTCACATTCACCTGCACCAGATCCCACATAGTCAGCACCATCCATCTTCGCCTGCTCAGCTTCTTGCACCGATTTCACAGTGACTCCAAGGATCCTATGAGGGCCCAGCAGTTTGCGGACCTGTAGCGGAAAATAATTGAATTAGCAAGGGCCAGCAGTTTGCGGACCTGTGGAGAAGGAAAATACAGTTTATGAGGGCCCATCAATCTGCGTCCCTGTGGCGGATTAAAAGGATCCCATGAGAGCCCGGCAGTATGCAGACCTAATAGTAGAGGAAAACTGTTCCTTTTAAAGCCCAGTAGCAGACCTGCATTGCGAAACTAGATTCAGGTGCCGTCCTTATTTACACACGGGTTACATAAAGATGAGTCAAAGATTTCACTGCTATGATTAGCATTATACACTCTCGTCCCATGTGTTAGGGCTCAGGGCACTCTACAGCTTCTTTGCTGTCTGCCATGAGCGTTTCCTTCCTTTTTTACCACGCATTCAATACAAAGTGCCAAAACATTGCACAAGCAATGAAGCCAATTTTCTCTTGTCCCAAGTGCCAGTGGCCATCCACGCTCAAGAAAAAAGCAAAACGGCTATAGGTTCAGGGGGTATCCTCATTGGGCGTAGCACTTTCATTTCTAGCATGTCATAGCTCTTCTAAAAAATTAAAGAGCAAGAAACACAAGCACGTACCTGAGCAACAGATCATGAGCACGTCAATCAATATCCGCACGTACCTCAGCAGCAGGCAGGTCGTCCTGGCCCACATGAACGCCTGTGAAGAGCCAAAACATGTGAGCCAGAGACAGGTGATCAGCTGTGTGGTATGACGGGAAGCAGGTCAATTCAACCTCTTGCAAGGTCCAATATTGCACACCTAACACGTGAGAAGGTCGAGATTGCACACCAAAAGGTCAAGATTGCGCACCAGAAGGCCCAAGATTGGACACCAGAAGGTCAAGATTGGACACCAGAAGCTGAGGTTTCACACCAGAGCACGTGAGGGGACTGAGTTTAATTGTTCACTTGAGCAGGAGGGTGCTTATTCGTTATTCATGGAAGGCATGTCCGCTTTTTGGGGTGGAGCCCCCTGAGTGACCCCCCACCCCCCAAACCCCCCTTCCAGTGCTCCCACCCAGACAAAAAGGGTACCAATCTGTTCCTTTTTGATATCTGCATCCATCTGCATATTCATCGAGACTTGAAACTTAAGTGTTGCAGAGTTATGGAACAAAAACTGAGATACGGACGCCCATGCATACATGACCTACCAGGCAGCACCCACAACTGGCTTGCATAGCCCCACACTGCTTCCATTTCTCATAGTTCCGCTGAATATCTTATACTAGCACAATCCTGGAAGTATGGAGTGAGTTGCTGCTCCATTGTCTTGACTCACCCCGCGGCCTGAACCTGAGCGCGTGTGCCTGACTTTTGGACATGTCCACAGACTCCCCTATCTACCCAATTAGCTCAAAAAGGCTGGCAATCAACTGGGAATAAGCCAAGGATTCTGATGGTAGTATATATAAAGAATTCCGTTGAAGTGGCCCAGAAAGAAACTGGAGACCCCCCGAAATACCTAACACCCCGCCAGGGGACCACCCCGCC
>Ga0307960_1001267_pt1 | contig 14633 bp, 14 predicted proteins | sample OrgLakmetagen542_FD_201832 | JGI IMG/M metagenome (GOLD analysis project Ga0307960, IMG submission 201832) | Saline water microbial communities from Organic Lake, Antarctica - #542 | ecosystem: Environmental > Aquatic > Non-marine Saline and Alkaline > Saline | place: Antarctica: Organic Lake... | reverse complement strand
CCCCCCCAACTTTGTAATCACGTGACCAACACACACACACGCACACACGCACATACACACACAGCCAGCACAGAAACACACACACAGCCAGCACAGGAACACACACACTTAAATATGCACCCATGGCCTTCATACACACACAAACACACACGCTTTCCCCCCAAGACCTTCACATACTAACACACACAGCCCCCCGGCCAGCCAGCACACTCACTTGCTGGCAAAGTACTTGGACAGGACGGTGTTGACAGGCTCCTTGGGCTCGTTGGTCATGAACCAGTTAGCGTAGCGCTCCATGGCCTTCATGAAGGAGTGCGTCACAAACACAGAGGACAAGTAGCGCCAGTCAAAGCCCACAAAGGCAATCACCTGCACAGCACAATTGAGAAGCAAAGGCACAGTTTCACACAAGCCCTGTGATCTTGTGTGACGTTTGTGTATATGTGTGTGTATGTATGTATGTGCATGCGATACAGTTTTGATGAGTTCGGCTTTGTGACCGGCATGGAATTAAGCTCACAAAAGCGACAGCTCGTTAAAAGCTGCTTTCTGACCCTTACCTACTCCTGTTTGTCTTTGAGAAAAGCGTTTGTGATTCAGACCCATTGCCAGGCAGCACTCGCGTACACACACACGCACACACATGCACGCATGCACATGCACACGCTAAACAGACACATATGGGCGCGCACGCACACACCCACATACACACACTGCCAGATAAACTGTCATACATGCACAAAAGTAACCTGCTGCACCTGCAGGGCCTGGCATAAGCACAGCTGCTGACATACACACAAACACACACACACACACTGCCAAATACGCACAAGCTCTGCCCTGCTGCACTTGCAGGACCTGGTAGAAGCACAGCTGCGACACAAGCACATACACACGCTCAAACATACTGCCATACAGGCACAAGCACTGCCCTACACGCTCAGACATACTGCCACACAGGCACAAGCACTGCTCTGCTGCACCTGCAAGGCCTGGTAGAAGCACAGCTGCGACACGAACACTCGGTAGTACGCACGGTACAGTGCCATCACAGAGCGACGTTCGCGGTAGGTCTTGACAAACACACGGGACTGCCAGAACTCGCTGGCAACCTGAGGGTGGGGTGGAAGAGTAGGCGTGTTGTTTGTGGGATGGTGAGAATGGTCCGGCTGTGAACAGCACACACATCCACACACACAGAAAGAGGTGCGCACTAAACATATAAGCATGAACATAAACACACAATTACACACACACAAAAAATGCACACAACGTATGTAAGCATGAATTCACATCCACACATCCACACACGCACCATGGCATCAAACATGCCCATGGCATGGCCCCTTGCAAATCCCAGGCTCGTCAGTGCCACCCAGGAGTCATTCCAGATTGCGTTGGCCACACGCGTGGGGTTCACACGCAGCTCTGCCAGTGTCTCTGTAGGTTTGTGTGTGTGTGTGTATGCTCGCGTGTATGTGCACGTGTAAGTGGCAGCATGTATGCTTAGTTGCGGGGCCAACCTAGGGGCCTCTGGTCGGCCTCAATGCAAGCGAGCGATGGCATTTATCAGATGAGCGCCCTGCAGCTGTCCACCATGCACATGAGCTCACCAATGCTTAGGCCCATGCATAGCTTGATTGAGCAACAGGCTGCCCAAATCTGCGCAGGCAATCTTACCAGTGCATGGAGTACAAATGCACCGAGCACGGGTTACACTTGAACCCCCTCATCCCATCATCGTGGATGGCCTCCCATCATCATGGATCCTTTCCTTTCTTGATAAGCATACACCACCCATGCACAGCCCCTTGTCGGGCGCAGGCTACAGCTGCCCACCATGCAAGCTCGCTCTGGTGCACAGACTCGTCATCATGGGCATCTATGATTGACGCACAGACCATGCACAGTAGACCACGATGAACACATGACCAGGCACAGCCGCTTATCAAGCGCAGGCTACAAGTACCCACCATGCACAATCTCTTTGATGCACAAGCTCTCGTTGAAGTCGTCATAACCCAGCCGATGCGCCACATCCACACCCAGGTTACTCAAGTGATCTACCTGCGTGAGCACAGAAGGAGCAACCAAGCAGCACACACACAGTGAATAAACGGGGGGGTGCGTGGTGCGCTTCTTGCAGTGGACGAGCATGCTGTGACAGGACACACACACACACAAACACACACACACACTCAGTTTACACATATACACATGACCGCACATCATACACACACATGACCACTCTGAAAGAAGGATAAACACATACGCACACATGACACATGCACACATACACACACATGACCGCTCTGAAAGCAGGATTAATACACCCTAAGGTGATTTGTTGTAGCTCCCATACCTGAGGCGAACACACAACTATGCCTGAATGCACGGAGTGCTGTTGCCGACTGCCACTGTGCGCAGAGGAGCGAGCCCCTGTGCTCGACCCAACCTAGGCAGACTACGTCCACACACGACCCATACTTAGTGTGACGTCACCGGTTTTACACCTCCACTCGATCCTTTCCCAGTTGTGCCTGCACACTAGCCACGCTCCCTGTCCTTTCCCCCTGCACCTGCACCCACCTCGTATGCCATGACATCAAAAACGGGGGTTACGATACGGTTGCAGAAGAAGCCGCCGTCTCCGAATGCCACCATATCCGCAAGCAGGTTGAGGTCCTCAGACATGACCCCCTCGTAATCCTGAACAGTCAGTGTGTGTATGTGTGTGTGTGTGCGTGTGTGCGTGCGCGCGTGTGTGTGTGTGTGTGTGTGTGTGTGTGTGTGTGACAGACAGAAGCTTGAAAGAGGTACAAGGAGAGGAGCTTGCTAGGTTGAACAGATCGCTGTGCAGGGGATCATAAATTACAAATGTTTTTGCTCTGATGCTCACGCACAGACAGAAACAGGATCACCCATATCTCATATCTCCAATTAAAAGATATTCACACACACACAAGCACTTACACACACGCACGCACACTAATACACACACTCACACGCACACGCACACACAAACACACACGTGCACACGTCAGCATCCAATGTTCATGGGGGAGCGAGTACCTTGAGCCGCGTGATGATACTGGTGATGCGCCCACAGTCCTCTGGCCTGACCCTGCTTGGGTGCAGCTGCAGCTGAGTCTGCACCTCGTGGATGATGTGCTGGTGCTCGTTACGCAGGTCCACAGCACGGCTGCGAGCACCTGGGTTTCGTAGGAGGAAGCACACCACCGAGAGGTCAGCGTCGGCACGATTAATTCGTGAGTGTGAGCACGGTTTGGTTGGCTTACAGGAGCACGGCTGCTTCATTCGTAAGTATGAGAGATATGTAGGGTTGGCCATACATTTATAGGTATATACGGTGTACATACGGTATTTTTGGCAGGGAAATCACCATACATACGGTTCTGGCCAACCCTAGAGATATGAAACATGAAACACACACACAAACTCACCCCCCTCATACCATGAGCATGCCGCTCTTCTCTGCTCATGCCCACACACCACACGAACGCACACCACACCACACGAACGCACACACACCACACAAACGCACACCACACCACACCACACGAACGCACACACACACACACACACACACACACCACGAACGCACATACACAACATCCCTTATGATAAGCACACTGCCTTCCCACAGCTCACATAATCACGCCAGTCAAGGCACCAGGACCTCACTAAAGGGTTCAACAACCCTAAACACAGCACCATCGCCAGCCAAACCTTGAAGACTCTGCTTTGGCCTGCAAGGAGGGCCCACTTTGTCTACTTAGGGTTCTGAACCGCCGTCCTTGGAGGGCTCACAGCATGCACACACACACACACACACACATACACACACACACATACGCGCACACACACACACACACTGACCAGGCCAGACTCGAGCCCCACTCACCCTCCTCCACCAGAGGCAAGCCGCTCTTCCACAGCTCATGCATCACGTACGAGTGGTTCATGCACCAGTACAGGAACCACAGTAACTCCGGGGTGTGGCGCAAGCTAGAGGCTTCCGTGTAGATGAGCAAGTACAGGGACAGCTCACACAGCAGCCCGTGCAGCACCACTGGATGGTAGTAACTGTGTGACTCCAGTACCTGTTACACACACATGCACAAACATACACACATTTTGATAAGCACGCAGAAGGACAGCTAACACGTCAACCTGTGCAAAACCAATTGTAATGTCAGGAGCTGTGCGTGCATGCACATACATATGATTGCGTGCGTGTCTGTCCTCAACATGCGCATTGCGATGAGGATGCTCAACACACAGCCCCCTTTTTTGACGTCCAGTTTTCAACACGAGCAGTGAAGCAGCGCCAATGCGGCCCAGTCTACATGACGTTGCTTGTGAGCACAACTCAGGCTGCGCCAGGGGATGCACCAGGGGGATTGACTTCAACTTCAACATGACGCGCACAGATTTGTGGTGCACGCGAGCTTGAGCAGAATCGGCAGTCACGTACAGAGACGGCGCACGTGCATACTCACAAGCGGACGTCCTTACAATGCACAGACACAGCAAAAGCAGGGCACTCACATCGTTCCGCTCCTGCGTCCTCCACGACAGGTCCACTAGGCTCGTCCATTGCTGCTCGTATGGCTGGAAGATGTTGCCGTGCAGCTCGTGTAGGGCCTTGGCAAAACGCATCTCGTCACTGCGCCACATACAGTTGATGAAATGCAGGTGGTACGCTTAAGCAGGTTTGCCGCACTCAAATAATGCCCACACGCACAGGAGGTACTTAACAGACACACACACACACACACTGCGCTTGGTCCTGCCTGCCTCCCCACCTGTCACCAGTGGAGTCACGCCTGATGTAGTTGTTCTTGCACAGCAGGGAGCTCAGGTGGTCAGACGCACAGAAAATGGTGGCGGGCACGTACTCTTGAACACTCTGTAGAGGCAGGAGGAGAACATGTGCGTGGCAGTGTATTTACAGGGGGCAAGCGTTGTGTAAGAGAGATTTAGCTACGCATACAAAATAGGTGTGAAGGATTAGACACATTTTTCACTGCCAGTAATAAATTTAAAAAGCTACTGCCTCCTCATTGTAAGTATGTGTCTGTGTGTCCTTTAAAATGTTTGTGTATGTGTGTGTATGTGTGTGTATGTATGTATGTATGTATGTATGTATGTATGTATGTATGTATGTATGTATGTATGTATGTATGTATGTCTGTATGTATGTATGTATGTATGTATGTATGTATGTATGTATGTATGTATGTATGTATGTATGTATGTATGTATGTATGTATGTATGTGTGTGTGTGGTGTATATGTATGTGTTTATGTGTATGTGTGCATGCGTGTAGGTGTGTGTTAGACGCACCAGGTCTGCTGTCTTGGGGCTGGGGTTGAAGGCTTGGAAGCCAAAGTGCCGGCCCACACGCCAGAGGGTGGCATGCACAACATTCTCCCACTTCTTTGATTCTAGGCTTGGCATCTGCGAGCATTTCGGGACAATGATATGCTGAGTGCTATCACAAGGAGCGCATAGATGCTGACACAAGCAAACTGCACAAGTGCGCACAAAGAGGAGAGGAGGAGGCTAATGAATTAGGTCGACAGGACAAATTCTGTGCTTTGGACAGGTGGGGAGACCACCATACCTGAATCGTAAGGTGCTCAGGTAGAATGTCGGGCAGTTTGTAAATGGCAGGGTTTTTGTCCACGCCCCCACTCTTGGCAAGGATGCCCTTCGGTGGGAGCTTGGGCGCAGCAGGGATTTGCAAGGCAGCCTCCTGCTGCCGTAATTCCATATCAGCCGCATAAGAGGGGGCAAACTGGGAAATGTTGCCAACGCTGATGGCAACGGAATCAGCTCGGGTGTCTGCCTGGCTGTGGACTGTGCTGCGCGGAGCAGGGTGGCTGTTGGGGATGGCAAGCTTGTCATTACCTGACTGCTGCTTGATCCAGGCTGCAGGCACAGCGGGGTGGGGGGTAGTTGTGAAGGTGAGCGGGAACTGAGGGTAATGCAATGCAATGCAAGCGCGTAACTGGACCAGCAAATGATGCACTTGCCTCGTTGCATATCCGTGCACCCACAACTCTTAATGTGGGCCTCTTAAGTTGGGCTTCCTCTGGCCTTATGAGGCATGCAAGCACGGTGTAAAATATCTCCCCCACACACAAACCACAGAGTTCTCCTTACTTTCTCTTCACTTTCACACTTACAGGAGACAAAGTTATTGTGCTCCGTGTCGACATCTGCGTCGACATGCTCCAGGGCGTTTTCATTGAGCAACTGCTTCTGCTGCTGCTGCTGCCTCCCTGCAGCCCTGGCTCGAGACGCTGCGTTCGAGATTGGCGCGGCCACCTTGCCCCCTCGCCCCTGCGATGGTGCGATGCTGTTGGGGCGGGTGCCGGTGTTCTGTGGCCCACGACTGCCTCCTCCGTCCTCCTTTGACATGACTGAGTCCGGCTGCTGCTGCTGGCTCGGCTGCCACTGCGACTTCGGGAGGGGCTTGCCCACTAAAGGAGACGGTTCCTGCCTATACCCAGGTCCGAATTCACTGCTCTCCCGGAAAGTGTTGCTCCTCCCGCTCAGAGCTCCGTGCTGATACTCGCTGCTGGAATTCACGGCAGCAGCATTGTGCGAAGGGGCTTCCGGGGGCTGACCGGTTTTCACACCCAGCCTCTCCCACGAATCATTAGACCCGCTGTCCCCGTCTGGTGTACATGTCTTTGAAGCTAGAATTGCTTCCAGGGTGTTAACCACACTGTTGCTGGGCAATATGGTGCGGTTGGAACGCGTATCGCTCCTGCCCCCGACAGAAAAATCAGAATGTCCGAATTCACTCCCCATCGCGTTTGCTTAGGGATCACATATTCATATTACATATTACGGGTCAAAATTCCATAAATGCAGCTCGAAACGACCGAGACCGTTACACCGTTTTAACTGAATTTTCACACATCGTGTTTCTTGCTTTCGAGAGCTGAGAGTTCTATGTGTTCCAATTAAAAAGGTTCAGTCTTCTCATTGAAAAGCTCCTCTCAATCAGAAGGGGCCTGCGCACCACCAGGAGCGAGGTCCGCTCAGATATTTTTGGAGGTTGTGGTCTCTGTCATTTTACAGAACCTCTCCTTTTCCCCAAGTCAACGATACATGTACTCTCCAAATGTCCAGACTGTATCTCATCAGACTTAGACGTCTACTTATTTTACAGTCATGCTAAATCGTCAGTGGCATGGTCAAATCGTGTGATCTTCCCTGGGATTTATGATATAATCAACGGTACACCGGCTGTATATTTGGTTGTCTGGCCAGTTTAGATGGTCCTCTTGTAACACCTTGAGCAACCGGGCAAGACTCGCCTGCTGGTTGTGGCGTTGAATGAAGCTAGAGTTATTCTTTCTATAGGTAATCTTGCCAGAGGTTTGTCTGTATGGTAATTTTAATCATTAGTCCCCATTACCCCAACGAGGATCACGTGGAGCTTGACTTCCCTGCCTATTTAGTATGTTGGAGACAAGCACAAAGCGGAAGATATGACATCATGATTTCAGCCGCTTCAACCGCAAATTTCAACTGTGGCCTTTTGTCTGACGATGCTTTTGTGTAATTATGCAATATTTTAAGACGTAGCGCTTTGGGAGAATGTGTAAGCTTGGTGTTGCAACCAATGACCATTTTTCTCTTTGTTTTCTTTGTTTCCTCTTTCTGGGACTCTATGGATTTACCTCTCTGACTGGGCCTTTTTGTGTGCAGCTATTAAAAAAGTTATATGTTACTCGGTACCTAAGTTTGGCTTTCTTTTCCTTGATCAATGTAAAGGGTGGATTTCACCTCCTGATTCATGATGTCTACCCCCTTCTCTTTCTACCTACTCCCATTTGTTTTTCCTAGCTCAACCCCCCTCCCTCCCTTCCTTCTATAACATCTGCATTCCTCTCTGTCTACAAACCATGGTGGGCTTAAAACTCATGTGGTGCTAAGGGAAAAACACCGGAAAACGCTGCACAGTCGCTTTGCTTTTTAGGGATTGTGCAGCAACACTGAGCTCAGTCATGCGTAGGTCAGGAGCCACATTCTGGCTGCACATGATCGTGGATGTAGCAGCTGCCACGCCAAGAGCGACGGCATAAAGTGCTTCCTCTTCTCTATCAAGCCATATATGGTCACCATGCTTAGGACACCCTGCCTCCCCTGCGTCACTGCTGCTGCTTTGCCTGTGGTGCTTCGTGTCTTGCTGCAGCAGCAAAGCAGCAGCAAGACCCCCCACCAGCGTGTCTCCTACAGTAGTACGTGTGAGAGCGTGTGTGTGTTGTGTATGTATGTGTATATCTGTGTGTGTATGTGTGTATCTGTGTGTGTGTGTGTGTGTGTGTGAGAGAGAGAGAGAGAGAGAGAGAGAGAGAGAGAGAGAGAGAGAGAGAGAGAGTGTGTGTGTGTGTTAAAGGGGAAGGCACAAGTCAAGCAAATGCAGTGAAGCTTTTGACAATATAATGATAATATCATGCACAAGCATACAATTACTTTTGATGCAGGCGGCACAGATGGGTAGGGAGTATTTGTTGACAGTTGCTGGCAATTGCAAACACCAAAACACTTCCTGGTTTCGAAAGTGTGCGTTTTCGACCTTGTCAGCAGGGGCTGAGTTCAGGTCAGACTTGCTATGATGAGCAACTTGCTTGCTCGCGCTTGATCTAATGTAAAGAGGATGGCCAGACATATGTGAGACTGCAACACTTATAATCACCTATAGCTACATGCTCCTTTAAACGATTCTTCACTGAGTAAATCTAATAAACCTAAGATCCTCTGAATAGCAAACGTCTTTCCAAACTTTCCTGTCCAAACCTCCACAATGTCAAAAAGGAATGCTTGAGAGATCCAATATTCTAGTTCCCTCACCTGCACCAGAACAGCTAATGATGGGGCCTGAGGGTGCCAATGCCGGCAGGTGCACGCACTCCACACCCCGCCCTCTGCTGCCTAGTGTGTAGATGGCTGCTCCACTACCTCCTAATGTGACTAGCACGTGCTGTGTTCCTGCTTACGTACCAGTGCAAGGCACCAATCAGCACTGAGACAACTCGCATATTTGAGACACTCGGTTTCATGCACACAGCAGCAATTCTATTTTGAGAAACACAGGAATGGATTAGGCAGTACTCACAAACAGGATGTGCGTAGTAGCCGACGTTGTTTGGTACCTAAACTAGCGCCATAACAAGGAGCTACAGAATTAGGACAACCCCTGCAACGTCACGTGAGTGCAGTCACACCTTGCAACAACAGCACTGCAGCGTGTTTTGCTTGCGCTTCCAACAAAGCCTCCAAGCCTGGATCATTGCTCAGCCGTCCTTCCGACACAGTTTGGTTATCTGTGCACGGGTGACAGCTACAAATAATGCCTGCTGCAGATCCCATACTCTTGCGCCCTTGTTGCTGTCGTGCCCGTGGGTGTGCGCACCATCCCTGCCGTATTGCTGCTGTGCTTGGGGCCTCTGAATTATAGCACGTCACCGCCTCTGCCATGGCTGCTAGCTCCTTTGCGTTCGGCGTGATCCAAGATAGGTATGGCAAACAACTAAGAGCCCTGCACATGTATTGTATGTGAGCGTGAATGTGTGTGTATGGGTGTGTGTATGTGTGTGTGTCAAATTATAGGAAATATATCCCAGTATGCTATCCAAGAAAGCTACAGTATTTCTAGAGTCTAGTGTCAGCAATTAACATTAAACAGTTTTCCTTGCTTAGTTTCCCTTGCTCAGTTAAAGCTTGCAGAGTGACAAGCGAGCAGCATCTTGCTTCAAGTGCATGCAGCTACTCTACAGGATGCAAGAGGAATGTTGAAAGCAATGTGCAATTGTGCAAGTGATTTGCTTTGGTTGGCACTGTAATTCACCACCCTCCTCTTTACACTCCTTATCTCACAGACTGCCAGGCACGTTTCAAGTGTTTCACTTACGAAAGTGCACACATCCTAATTGAGAGTTGCTTGATTGAAGGCAAATTAAAGATGTAGAGAATATTGCACTGACGTGCATCAACTGTTCATTTCAAGTTCACCTCAAGCTCTTGGGGACTGACACGGGCTCTAAAATGACAGGCACTCCTCTATCGTATGCTGCTCTGCATAAGAACTCGAGGCTGGTGCTCGACAAGTTGGTCTCACAGACAAGGAGGCGTCCCTGGGTGTCAGAAATATAGGATGTCTAGCATGTCAGGATGTACGTGTGTGCGTGTGCAAGAGTGTATGTTTGCATGTATGTGTGCGTGTGTATGTGTGTGTGTGTGTGTACATGTTAATGTGAATGTTTGTACGTGTGCGTATGTACGTGCATGCGTCAGTGCACGTGTATGAGCTGGTGATTGTGGTTACTTGCAACGGTTGAGTCGTTTTCAGGGTGTTTTAGGTTTTATGTAAGTTAATAAGCACGTGTGCTAGCAGCCGTTGCTTGCACGACAAGCAAAGCAGCTTATCCCTAACCTTGTACTAGGGCACCCATGCTCAATACCTAATAGGCAAAAGCTTATGAAACAGAAAGGAAAACGCCTACATTGGTGGCATCTAACACATCAAGCGTGCGATGAAGAAAAAGCCCTGGGGTGCCAGCAACTAAGAGCCCCTCACCGTCAGGTCTCATTCTACTGAACATCCTCCCCACCAATGAGAGGGTGTGTGTATCTATAAAGTAACGACCATGTAGAAAGATGCCTTCTTCTTTTGCTAAAAAGGATAGGGAAGGCAGAGGTGTGAATTTCACTTCCTTCTAGTCTGAGCTGTTAAATTTCCTCTGACCTACTCGTGAGAGAGCGGGCAAAATGCCTTGCAGCACTGTGGGCGTGAGGTGCTCCTCCACAGACCTCACGTCAGCTACGCACGAAGCGAGGTCTCCGTGCCTGAGTAATGCGTAGGCAATGTAGAGGGAGCTGGTATGGGCAAGAGTGCATCAGCTGTTAAAAGATAGGCATGAGGGTATTTAAAAACAAAGATCCCAGAGGAAGTGCTCATTTCATGGAACGCGTTTTTAAAGTTCAAAGGGGGAAATGGCTTTCAAGGGTTTAGGGTTAGGGATAGGGTTTAGATTTTAGGGGTTTTTTAAACCCTTCATTCCTCTGATGTAGTACGTACGCTCAGCTGCAAGGTACGTAAGCACAGCACGACAAATAAATTGGGTGCTTCTACTCCTTGGAGACCATTGTGAAACTGGGTGCTCGTGTGCCCTTCCCGAATATGGGGGCCAAAATCGTGCAGCCAGAGCCTGAAGTAACGTACATTCCTTTTGCACACAGAGTATAATAATGCAACGTCACCTGTCTTGTATTGCAAGCACAGTGGGTGTCTGGATCCCTTCAAGGGCTTGTACGTAGGCCGTGTTTAACCTGAGGACAGAACCAAAAGATGAGGCAAAATATTTCCTGCAAACTGTTACAGAGTAACAAAAAGCACCGAGCCCTCTTCACACGCACAAAGTCAGATGCTGTAATAGCAGCAAGGGCTTTCAGGGTATCACACACAGTGAACAAAGCTTAAAATTCCAACCAGTGTTCTAGAACCGGCTCACCTACGGAGCTGCAAGTGGCCATTGGGTACAAGAAATGCTGATTGAAAGACCAGGCGATAACCCTATCAACCACCTCAGCTGCTGTAGGCTTGCCATGATTACATCAACAACATCAACCCTCTTTTTACTTAATGGTCGTGCTCAGCCCTGGTGCCCTCCTATTCACCTAAGCTGCTGTAGGCTCGCCATGAGGGCTAGCCCTGCCACATCCCTCCCCAGCAACGAGCAACATATGGGGGCTGGCTGGCTGGGGGGCAGGAGGCTCACAATACAAGCAGCTATGTTCCTCGCCACTCCTCCCGGAGTGTGCGTGATCTGGGATAAGAAGTGCTCAAGTTTACAAGTGCTTGCTGTTAGCTAATGGCCCTCTCATTGACGCAGAACTTGGGCTTATAAATGCTGTCGTAGCACAAAAAATATTACATGCATTTGTGTTAAAATGCAAGCTTTGTGTGTCCCATGCGTGCGTGCGACAAAAGTAGATTGGATAACAAAGATAAACAAAGATAAGGGGCACATTCCTCTTATCCACCTCACCTTGCCTGGGACGGAGCTTCCCGCTTGGATAGGAACGTCTGCTGTCGCCTTCAGGAAAGCAATGTTCAGTGAGTGGGTGAGTAACACAGTCATTGTGAGCGGAAGACAGACATTATCATGGAAGTAGGCTTGATTTATTAAGATGAACCAGGGACGGCAGGGAATAAATTCCCACATTCCTTTTCATATTAAAAAGAGCAAGGACGTTATTTTTGCTATGCAAGCAGATGCTGAGTGACGTTTAAAATATCAGAAGAGGGCGCCTGATGAAGTAAAAACAGGGCTGCCTAGGATGGGGCTGGAGGAGTTCCATTCTGGTATTTTGGCCTGTAAGGTCGTAAACTATTTACCTTGCAAGTACAGGTGCATGGTGACCAAAACTGCCAAGTTCCTTCCAAATTGGAACCCAGACCTCTGTCCTCCACTTTTGCATGGTTGAAAATGGACAGAGGTTTAGATGTACTTGGACTTGGGAGGAGGCATTAGGGGAAGACTCCCTCCCTTTTGGGGAGTGCTTTAGATGCTCATAGGATAGGCGTGCCCCAATGCAATGTTTGAAATTTGAACTGAATTGCATTAAATCAAAGCACTGGAGCTTAAAAGTTGCAAATTGGGGCACGCATGCCTCATAAGCTCGGAAGCCGGCTTGAACCCAACTGTTTGCTACAATACCCTCATTACAGTTCACGTACTGCACCGAAATTCAGTGATGTTTGAATTTTGGAATCTTTTGCGTTAATTAAAGAGTTTCTGCAACAGAAACCAAGTGGAAAGACCAAGTGGTTGGCGAGACAAGCAGATTAACATGCTATTTCCCGTAGAAAGCACCTTCTCCTGTAAAGGTTGGCCTATTACATGTGCATATTTATTACATGTACGTTTCATCCTGTCACAGTACACAAAGCAACTTTACTAACGCCAGTTCTGAGCGCCCGCACTAGTAGCTTAAGCCATCAGCTTTAGCTCCAAGCTATATTGGTTCCAATTTGTAGTGTGAGTAGTTGCCCCTTGAGTGTTTAAAAGGAACTTGTGTAGTTACAAGCTTGCTCATTTGCCCCCCTCTGGCAGTTATTAAGCATTCTTTCAGTCACCATGAGCAAGCTTGCTTGTAATTTCACAACAAATGTCTTAACAAAACAAGTGTTGATAGCAGACATACTGTTTTAATGCATGACCAGGCAAGACATCGCCTTTGATATGCCTGGTGCCGTGCATGCACGTGTATCAGACACGTCTGTGTGGGCAGAACGTTTGAACATGATTACAAATGCACCTACTTATTATGTTTACGCACATATGGATGAAGGTCAGGTGTTTTGAATACGCATGCAGCGCCACCTGCTTACCTGGCAATCCAAGACGGTTCCCCCCACGATGATAACTTCACCACCTGCTTCTTCAGCCCCACACAACTGTCTACATAGCACTTGCAACCTCGAAGTGGGGCGGGAGCTGACCATTTGTTCATTAATATCGAATAAAACAGAATACTAAGAGTATAATCTGTTGTCGTGCCGCGTCTTCCAAAAACCCGCGTGCCTCTACCCATCTCGTCTATCAAACACCGCGTAATTGTTATTGGTCGTTCAAAAATCAACGGACATTCTCCGACGTGCCTCTACTGCCTGAACTGTTTTTCTCTAGACATTTAGAGCCCGCCAGGAGTTCGATAGAGGTACAGGAATGGCATGGAATAATAATATTAAAGAGGAAAAGGTGCCGCGACTTAATTCTAGTTCTCCTGGTGCCCTCCTTTTTGCTGCTGCACTTCAGCTTGTACCTGCACAAACAGAGCAATAAATGCTGTCATTTGTTAACGCTTATTTGCTTGATAAAAACAACGCAATGTGCAATAATTACAATCATCAGCCAACTTGCATATCCTCACACAATTTCACACGTGGGCTATGGGCTACGCAAGCAGATGGTTTGGGTTGGCCAGAACCATATATCACCTTTTCAAATACCATATATACCGTATGTTATAGGTATATACCGTATAAATAAGTATTCCATATATGCGGAGGAATAATAATAACTTTTCAACCGTACCGTATATACCGTATAAATAAGTATTCCATATATGCGGAGAAATTGGCACCCTTCAAATTGACCATAATAGGCTCGATTTGTAGCTCTTGAAGAGCTGCACACCTGTATCCAGTATAGTCGCACAAAAATTTTAAATTTGAAGGGCTAGACCTGTCCAAAGGCAAAAAGACCCCAAAATGGCCATTTCCAGTGCCCAACTACTCTAACCACCAAGGTTCCCATTGTGATTGATGCAAATACATGCATTAAGAGAAAGTGGTACAAAGCAAAGGGCGTGCTTAATCAATAGAGCCGCAAAGAAGAAATTAACTGCAAAGAGCAAAAAGGACTGTTCCTGCTGGGGTTCGGACCTGAGTCTGGGGTGTACAGTTTGAAATACGGTTTTGCACCGTATTTTTCAGGGATGGGTCATACGGCGTAGGCGTATTATACGTCGAATCGTATTTATCACGTATTTAACCGTATTTTTCAAATTGCTCCGTATA
>Ga0307960_1001253_pt1 | contig 14687 bp, 11 predicted proteins | sample OrgLakmetagen542_FD_201832 | JGI IMG/M metagenome (GOLD analysis project Ga0307960, IMG submission 201832) | Saline water microbial communities from Organic Lake, Antarctica - #542 | ecosystem: Environmental > Aquatic > Non-marine Saline and Alkaline > Saline | place: Antarctica: Organic Lake... | reverse complement strand
CTCAGCACTTACAATTCACTTTGTACACACCATGCGCCAGAAGGCCGCAGGCCTCAAGAACTCCCTAATTCCTAAGAAACACTGATTGTAAAGGGCAAAAGAGGAATTTCAAGGAGTTGCATGCGCGTCGTCCTGATGCTTTTTGAATGTGCAAGAGGTGCCTTTCCTTTAAGTTCATCATCCAATGGGTCCAAATATCATAATGATTGAATGTGTAATAGGAGTACAGGCTCATACTATGGAAGGCATAGCTGGAAGCTTAAGCTTACTTCCCATGGCTTATGGCTCGCACAGGGTTTAATCAGGGGATGGCTGACAGCCAAAAACGGCATGCTACCACGCCTGACCTCCTTTGGAGCAAATTACAAAGTCTGTTGTTCATGATTACTACCTGCACATTTTCATTGCGCAAACCACTGCTGTGCAAGCGCATAATTTGCTCCCCATCCATCAGGTGCTGCAGCAGGTCCACTGTCTTTGACTTGTGCAAACCCATACTTACGTACTTGCAGTTGCCAGCAGTGCATGTCCAACAAAAACGTCCAGCTCAGCTAAGGTTAGCAGTGGGTTGTCTCCCGCAGGGTTGCATTGTTTTGTCTCAGCAAAGGGTTGCGACAAGCAGGCCGTCAAAGGCTTGCAGCGTCTCTAGTTTTCTATACGTTTATTCCTCCTGTTTTGAATAGCAGTTCATGCAGAACAGCAAGGGAGGGATTCTCTTGAGAAATCTCGTTGGTGGCAAAGCTTGTAGTTTCATGCGAGCACTGTGTCAGCAGAGCAATTTCACCATTAGCTTTAAGTAGGCTTTGCGGTTTTGACTGAGGCCGACTGTGGTACCGAGGATCATCTTTTCCACGTAGATTTAATAGCTTGGTGTTTGGTGAGAATTTTTTAGGCTGAGACTCGTCATAGAAATGCATGGCCAAATATATTATGACCAACTGGACTCCACATGGATTGCTGCAAAACAGCATGATGGTCGGATATGAAGCAGTTTAATTCATTAGTTCTTGGGTACTTTCCTTTTTAAAATGCCTAGTCAATTCAGGGGCATATGACACATAGGTCAAACCAATTTGACAGACGAGCTGTAGACTACAGAGGAAGAGGAGATATTACTGAATCACATTTTATTGTTCTCTACTAGGGTCGTTCCCTTATATTCATATCACTTCTTTTCTAAAGGGCAACTCTCCTTGCACTAGTGCAAATCCAATTTGGTACGTGTTACTAGGTTTCTATTGGGGCACGGAAGTTGCTCGGGTCGGAATAACTCTGATTGCATCTGGCCTGCTTGATTTCCGCCGTTGTTGTGCGTTGGGATTAGAAGGGCACCTTCGTACGGTACAAGGGGGTCACACCCCTTGCAAGGGGTTACAAGGATGGCCTACAGCCCGAGACTCTGGCTGATGGCAATTGGCTGGTGAAACAAAATCAACCAGTGTCAGAAATTGAAACTAGATCTGACACAAACTTGAGGAGTCTGTATGAGTCTTGATTCAGGAATGCATTGATCTCAAAATTAGTGATGCTGTGATGACAAGCCAAGAAAGAAAGAAATACAGAACTCAAAGAGCAAACGGTACAAGCCAGGCTGAAATCCGATTTCACTCCTATCTGTGTCTCAGCAGGAGGGCGTAGTATAACACCTTGTTGTACGGCTGCCTACGTCTGTTCGTGCTAGCATGCAAGTGCCCTGTGCACCTTTTTGGATTTCTTCTTAAATCGTTTTTCCAGCAATGATATGCCTTTTTTATCAAAGAAAAAGACGCAGATAATGTAAACATGTAAACAGATCTGTCAGACAAAATCACTGTCACAGCGAAGTACAAGTTTCAGCACATCAGCTAGCAACTGGCTACTCCAGTTTATTGAATTAGACAAGTCAATACAAAAAGCTGGCACTGTCGCACGATTCATCACTACCAATCACTACCACCAACTGGACGTGACAGAATGTTATTTTGCTTTCTGCACCACCCAACAGATGCAGAGACACCCAACATTCCGTCTGAGATTAAATTCGGTTTAATCTTGTGGAAGGGCATCTCAATTGGGAGAGGCAGTGAAGGTCATCTCCCACATCAATCAAAGAAAGAAGCCACATAAGTACTAAGACCATCAACTTCCATCGAAGATAATAAGTATATCCAGGATAATCCAATTTGCCTGCGTCAGGGTGCTGAGGAAAGAGATTGCTCCTCTTAATTTAATGTCGACAAAATGATTTAATGCAAAGTACAATGCTTAAGCCTTCCAAAATCTAGTTGTTCTTCAACTTCTGTAGAGCTGCCTCCTGCTCTTCTGGGGAAAGTGCCATGAACGTGAACACACTTTTATCTCCAATGTCATCTTTTAAAGGCTGTGTATACTTCCTGGCAGCAAACACTGTGAAAATGGCGAGCACTGCAGCTAGGAGTGCCTGCAAATGTGAGTAAGAGGAATTTCAAAAGGATTGTCTGATTGAATAATAACATATTCAACCTCTTTTGGCACGGCTAATATCACAGATCTTTGTTCCAATTTTGCACAAGTGACGGAGAAGGAGAGAAAATATCGTAACAGTACAGCAAGCGTGCAGGAGGAAGGAGGCTGTTTTGGCACACATATAAAGCAGTCGCTCACATAAGAATAAACTTAATAACCTGGCGCAGGAGAAAGACAACTGTAGAGACGTAATATCACCACGTACCGCGAACGTTTTTGACCCCCTCGTGGTGTGTCAGGAGCATTTGAATAACCAAGTTACAAGGGCCTTGCGAAGCTCGCATTCGGGTTAATTAATTTATTTTTAGCATGAATGGGGACAGGCCGGAAAAGCCTCCCCTCAAGGCCCCCAAGGGGGACAAATAGGGCTGGCCCTCTCTTGCGGAGGAAGGACACCAGGAGGAAGGGCGCCTTCAATCCCTTACATGCGCATGCATGCACACGTACGCGCGCACAATCACATAAGCGCACGCATACACACACAAACACACGCACACGTATTCATTGCACGCACACACTTACGTACACAACTGTATACACAAGCATGCTCGTACACAACGCACCCACACACGTACGCGCGCACACACATACACGCACGTACGCGCACGCACGCACGCACACATGCGCACGCACACACACATGTACCTGCACGTACAAACAAGTACGCGCACGCACACGCACATGCGCACGCACACACACGCGTGCACGTACAGCTCAGAGGGTCAAAGGCCCTTGCATAGGCCGCATTGGGAGAATTAATTAGATTGTGTGCCCCTCGCATAGGCTCCCATTGGGATTTATTAATTAATTTTTCTAAACCTCGCATTGGTTACAAATCTCTACGGTACGCAACCATTAAAAAAACTCCCCACACATCCACCAAGAAGCCACTTTCAAGCCGTAGACCCCTTGAATGCATATAGAATGGATACACATACCTGCTCGCCCTTCTCAGGCATGAGCTGTGTTAGATGGCCAAGTGAAAGCAAGGGGATTGTCCCGAACAGTAAAGCCGCCTCACCCTGTGTGAAAACCGGGGACACGTTCAGTGCAGAGAGAGAGAGGAGAGAGAGAGAGAGAGAGAGAGAGAGCAAGCGTTGGCCAGCAATGAAATAAAATTTTGCAACTTAGCTGCTGACCAGTCAGCACGTTTAGTTACCGACAAAGAATTGAACCACTGAAAAAGCAACCTGCAGCTTTGTTACCCTGCTGCGCATACCTTGCCATAGCAAAGCCCTTCTTTGAATGCTACGCCTGAAATAAAGGGAGAAATGGGCAAAAGGTTGAGCCGACGCAAATGTTGGATGTGCATAAGGAATAGATCTGTGAGCAATTTTATACATGTTTTTTCCAGCGACATAAAACGAGCAAGACTTCATGCAAGCTGCTGCTTGTACCCAGGGCTGCAATGATGAGGAGTGTGGGTGAATCACATGCATGGTCACAAGTATGCGGCTTTTAGAGACATGAAACTTCAGGCAGGCTTTTGTTGGCAAATTAAGCCGGGTTCCTGTTGCTTGTCGCAAAGCAGCATCTGAGTTGTCATGGGGAACGTACCTGTCAACGAGGCAAACAAGGGTCCAACTAGCCAGACAGTGGACGGGTTTTGAGCTAAATATAAAGCAGCAGGAGTGTCCTGCAAGTCAGGAAAGGTAGGCCTTTTTTAGCGGTAAAGGCACACAAACAGGCCCTTTTGTTCACAGCTAGCAACATTTAAATGCCCTCCTTAACGGATCTCGTACTTTGCACTACTTTAACATGACATACGTCTCAAGTCTCAAGGCACAGGGTACCCTCAAGTATCCTCAAACAGGACTGAATTAGGAACCCTGAACTGCCTTGGAGCACGCATTGAGCAGTGCGCACCTGCGTGGCCATGATGTACAGCATTCCAAGGGTGCCTGCGAGCCAGAACGCTTGGAGTGCCCTTTTGAGTGGCGATACGTAGATGTGGATGAGGTACAGGGACACTCCTAAACCCCCTGTATTGTGTGCAGCAGAGAAAGTAAGCATGCTTTGAAAGATAAGGACAGTTGTGTAACTATCAACCCATCAGGCGGCCACATGGTTGGCTCCTTGAAATCAAAATGCAGCAGCAGCAAACTACATGGTCAAAAGCAGCAAACTGCATGGTGTTTGCTTGCACATTTGGAGGTGGAGAACCTCCTCCTCCCATTTTGCTCATATTGAAATTTAAAGATCCTATGACGCCGCAAGGAACATCGTAAATGATGAAATATATTTAAGAAGGGGGGGGTAAGTGCACAGGTAAATGGTAATTCATAGGAGAGAACATTATTTAGGATCCCTCAAAGCAAAAAAGGACACTGCTAAAGAGGTACAAGCGTTTTGATGAGCTGTGCATATCCCTGCCAAATATTCTATCGTAGGAACCCAGGCATGAGCATACAGATTGCTCGATGTTGAAATGATAACACTCCTCACGCCAAAAGTCCAAACAGGTCTTCAGATCTGCATGACTGATCTATCCATTTAACAATGCACAGGAGAAAAAATTGTGACATTGCAACCCATCACGGCGCCTGCAGCCCTTTGTGTTAATTGTCATGACGCACTGCTGTCACGTCTATGTTCGTGGCCTATACAGCAGCTAAGATTGATTCTGAGACACCAGAAGAACTAGGATTAGCCCTTAATATTAAGGATTAGCACCTATCATTAGGTCTGACAGGGTCTCACCTGCGCCCGTGACACTGATAGGGTCCATCAAGCTGTGCATCGTGCTTCCCTCTGGGGCAAAGCATGCGGCTCCGGCAGTGGCTACGGTGGCTGCATTCGTTCAAGGATGTCAAGATGCATTGTACAAGGACGTATTAAGAGCAGTGCTAGCATCGCTCCTGCTTTGACGTGTTTTCATATCGACCGGAGCAGCTGACCATAGAAACAAAAGAGAGGGGTCAAAAGGTTTTTTTCCCGGGAATTTTCCCGTCATTCAATTAGTGAAAGGAGTCTCTCTCGAACACCGGTGATTCCCAAAGGGCAGTGTAAAATGCTCTCTTCAAATGTAAAGGCAAGAATGCGAGAGTGTTCATAGTCAAGGGAGCAACCATGCACGTTTACAAAACAATATGCCATTATGCCCATGACAAGCAGCAAAGCTGCTTGCTGCGGCACCGGCTTGCAAACATCCGGCTTGCAAATATTACTTTCATGTTCACAGGCTACATACGCATCCTAAATCTGACGCAATCCTGACACACTGAGTTTCGATGAAAAACACTCAGCACTGCGTCAAACCCCTGCAACAGCTCAGCCCACACATCTAGCTATAGCCACGTCAACATACCTGCTGCTGCAATCGACATGCCAGCACGGTACCCAAGCACCTGAAAGAGGCAATTCATGCAGATAGAACAAGTATAATTGCAGCCAGAGTGTAGAACAATGCCGGTTTAATATCTGCGCGCTTGAACATGCATGCATAGCAAGTGAGCTGCTTTGCACAGCACTTATATACAACAGCCTTCCCTCAAATTAAAAGCAACTCGTGCACCTCGTTCACATCCTCAGCTTCAACACTCCATGGACCGAAGGAGCCTTGGTACACCTCTTTGTCGCACAATCAACAAGATGTGTGTGTGTGTGCGTGTGTGTTTGTGTGCGTGTGTGTGTGTGTGTGTGTGTGTGTGTGTGTGTGTGTGTGTTTGTGTGCATGTGTGTATGTGTATGTGCGTGTGTGTTTGCGTGTGTGTGTGTGTGCGTGTACGTGTGTGTGTTTGCGTGTGTGTGTGTGCGTGTACGTATGTTGCGTGTGTGTAAGTGCGATTTCGTGTGAATGTGTATGTGTGTGTGTTTGCACGTGTGTGGAAGCGTGTGCGTGTGCGTGCGTGCACGTGCGTGTGTGTATGTGCGCGTGCGTGTGTGTGTATGTGTGTGTGTTTGTGTGTGTGTGTGTTTGTGTGTGTGTGTGTGCGTGTGTGTGTGTGTGTGTGTGTGTGTGTGTGTGTGTGTGTGTGTGTGTGTGTGTGTATGTGTGTGTGAGCGCGCGCCTGTGTTACCTTTGGTAGAAGCAGCAGCAGTCGGTGGGTGGGGCCTTTTCCCCAGTCGTTCATGGCTTTGAGGAGCCAATGGAGCCAGCCTTCCTTGAGGAAAGGCTGTGCATCTTGTCAGGAGCATCTTCCTAGATTATATGATAAAATAATAGGAATTTAACATTAGCTAAAAAAGCGAATAGGCACTTTTGAGCTCTGCTTTGTGCATAGCTGTGACACCTCTTTCCTATAAAATGATTTTCTATCCATTCTGTGTGCACTGGGTACTTATGCCCGAAAATTTGAGTATCTTCTGTGTAGAGTCCTGCATTTGTCAGTTAACTATCATTTTCTACAAAGTATGGTACTATAGATGGAAATGATGGCAACACGATTTTTTTGTTTTGTTTGGTGTATATCAGCGGCACTAAAATGCCCGAAAAAGTCGCCGACCAAAAATCCCTCCGAGGAAACTATTATTTTATGTCTACTGCTGTCTTCCTGACTTGTTTGCTAGAGACTCTGTGAATCTTGAAGAGTGCATCTGACACTTCTAAATCTGCCGGCCTGGCAGATGAGAAAAGGGCAGGACACAGTCATGCGTTGCAAAAAAGTCTACTCAAGAAGAAACTCAAAAAGGAATTAGAGCAGCCTGTGTGCCAGACCTGTCGGACAAATTAAAATACGTTCAGCTGTTGCAGCGACTCTGGCAGGCTAGTATCAGAGGGTTGCATGGAATAATTAAGTGGGAATCCAGGCAAAGAGGGTCACGTTTTGTCTAACTCAGTAGAAAATACAAGTTAGACTGTGTTGACTTGCAAGGCAAAAGCAGGGAGAGCACGAAAAAGCGAGCGCTTGAAAACGGGGACGAAAAACACAAAAATTACCGCGTTGAAATTTGGGCGGGCGGAGCCTTCTATGATGACAACATGAGTTTTTTTGTTTTTTTTGGTGTAAACGGTAATTCAGAAGCAGAATCTGAATTACGTGAAGTAAGAGTAGATACTGAAATATGATGTCCAGGTTTATACCACTTGCGTTTGATCTTATTCGATCCAGTTAATTACGTCGAATGTTCTTGGAAGTTTTTCGTGCGTGTTAGCTTCACTCCTATATATACCACCTCCTCATTCATCCATCCTTGCCACCTTTTATCCAATTCGTTACGGCACGCAGGACGATGAAATCAAATAATCATTGTTTCAACAAGCGAGTACCTCGGACAGTTATCGCCCCACACAATCCCATAAAGCGGTTTAATATCACAAGCACACCACACTGCTGCAGCAAGGACCAACGGGAACCAAATAGACATGTATATTAGGGATCATAAAATCCAAGCATCGTGCTGTTCACCACCTACCAAAGACAGTATCAAAGGAACTGCAAACCAGTAACATGCACAATGCACAGTATTATGATATTATGATCAATAACCATTGACCATATATTCTGTTTGGAGTGCACCTTTGCGCAACCATTTTATGATGCTCTCTCATCGCATGCTCTCTTTCATATACACCGGCCTACAGCAGCAAATGTACACCGCCTATCATCACTAAACCAGCATCGGTATAGCAAACCCTTCAAGAGTTAGAGAGAGGCTGGGTTAGGGAGATAACACCCAGCATGATCAGGAAAAGAGTACTTGGGTGCTAGCATTAAAGAACCCCTCACTTATCGTCAACACGCTGCATCACATGTTTGAGATGTGTTGCAAATATTGCTGATGCTCCACTTCTCTAGGATCTGGAGTAGGAGACCTGGGAAGAAAGTGTCATGTTGACAGAAGGTGTCACGCTGTATTGAGGATCTACTACAAGCAACAAGCTTATAGCCACATGATATATCTGTGATGCTCTCATCTCAAAGCATTCCGGTCTTGCTAAAAGGATTAAGATCTAGATCCACACTGAGTCAAGGGAACTGATGTATTTAGTGTTCGGCAATGGAACAAGACGCAAAGGAGAACAAGGCAAAGGGGCAAAACACTGTCACTCACCAGTACGATTATATGCACCAAATAGTCATATACGGTTATATGCACCAAAACTACACATGCACCCATCTTACACACCCAATCTAAAACATCCACACCCCACACACCTGGTAGGTGATCGGCTGGCACGACGAGTCCTGGGCACACCTTGTGCACTGACACGAGATGCCAACTGGCGCTGCGACGTGTAGAGTGGAGAGAAACATGTGTGTGTTTATGTGTGTGCGTGCGTGTGTGTGCACGGGTGTTTGTGAGGTGTGTGCGGGTGTAAGAGAATAGAAAGGGGGCTGCACTGCTCCAGTGACCACACAGCCACTGCTGGTTTTTTTGGAGTTTATTGTAAGGCATTAAAATAGTAATGGGCATGAAGGATGGCTGCAATCTTAATTAGCGAGTAGTATTCTGATTGCAATGAGCATCAAAGAAAGATTTGGAGGAACTTCAATAACGGTGACAGGAACGAGTAACTCACTCTCTCCTTAACCACAGGAACCCACTCACCTGGCTGCCGTTTGGAGCGTCTTGATCATCCTCGTAATTTGAAGGGACACGAGGGAAGTCTCGCAGGGATTGGTTCCTGCACAATTTTCAAGAAACGCAGCTTTGAGAGGACAGTCTTGCATTTTTGGCGAAGCCCCCCTCGTGAGGGCGTGAGCTTGCTTCACGCTGCTTCAGCAAAGGATGCTCTAGCACAGCATCACGCACGCCACTGCAGTGTCTGTGGGGCAGCAAGGCACACATACAGGTTAGCACGCACATACGCGCACACACACATACACGTACACACACACGCATGCGCACACATACACAAATACACAAACAAACGCGCACGAACACTCAAAGGCACGCACACGCACATACACATTCACACGCACAAACACACAGACACGCACACGCACACATACAAACGCCAAAACACACACACGCATGCACACACGCACACGCGCACATGCATATGCATGCACAAGTTGCGCGCGTGATGGGCTTTGCCAAAATTTCAGCGTCGCTAGCGACGCTCCCACACTTGTCTAAGTTGCGTTGCATGTCTGTTTTAAATTAATGTGCATGTGACCCATATGGACATGCAGCATGTCCATTGGAGTTGCTCTGAAATGTTTTGCACGTTCATGTAAAATCCAACGAGCCTGCATTCATTGCATCTCCATGTCAGGTGCCATGCAAGGCCGCATCTGAAACCGAAACAGGAAATATGTAATTAGTGGGGGCATATTAGCTTAAATACAGGGTGTTGAAGAAACTTTGATATAGATGGGTAATACTTGATGCACTTGGAATACACTTGATTACTTGCTTGGATACATTTGAATACTTGCTTTATTACAGGGTGTTCAGGAGGTAGATACAAGCATGCTACGCAAGCAATAATGCTTAGATGCCTGATACTCTTTAAATTTATTTTGGTAAGATGACTACAGACATTTAATCCATGGTACATCCACATAGAGAATGTACTATGCTATTATGTTTGAACTTCATGGTCAGAACCAGAAGCAGGGATCAAGGGTTAATAAAAATCGCAAGGAGAACTAGCGTTATATCGGTTTACAAAGTGCGCACGAGATGAGCTCATGATGCAGGAGGTTGAGGACTCACCATTTAAGTTTGTCTGTGATGGCTTCATACCAGTCACTGTCCAGAGTACCCATACTGATCATGGGCAGTGGAAACGTAGCTGGGGTAACTCGAAGGATAGAACCCTGCACGCACAGATTTAGGCCACACAATGAGCAGGCATTCTAAACAGCAATCCAGCACGCTCAATTTGATCGTGGGATGCAGAGCTGCCGTGGCCTATGAGGCGACGTCCTGTACATACAGAACTGAGGCACAACATGCAGGCATGTCAATCAGCATATAAACACACATGCACGCTGGCTCTCTCCATATAATCTCCATTTTCACTGCATCTTCACGCCACCCCTTCTTGTTTTCTTTCGTTCCCCTATTTCCCTCCTTTCCTGTATAGCAGCATGCTACACACCCCCAGCAGATCATTTTCTGGACGATTTGTTGACCATGGATCTGCACAGCTGACGCACACATACACACGTACGCTAACGCACGCACAGCATTTTGTCGTGAAGCTTGTTAGCCACTGCACCTTGCGCATGCGTAGACCTCCTTTGCCATCAAAGCTCACACGGGCGGAGTTGGAGCGTGCTTCCGGGGGCAGGTGGATGACTATGTCACTACTCTCAGGAATGACTAGGGGCCTGGGAGCGATAGAGCAAAGCAATGCCGACGTGAGCATCACTAAAAAGTGGCGGATGCAAAAAATACTTTGAAAGACAATTTGACTGCCCTCAGGAGTCACTGGTGGCTTGAAGAAACAGTCGTACAATAGCGTGCGAGGCCGAACAGGTATGCATGTAAGAAGTTCTTAGCATGAACTTCCCAAATAGCATGAACGATACATTGTGAAGGGCAGCAATAAAACTTATCTCAATGCTGAATCAGGGCAGCATGTCGACCTTTCTCTGGTTCTCCTTATTCTTTTACGAATCTTCTAGGCAGCAGCTTCCTATTATGGGCAAGAGGGGTTGACTAAAGCCGGATGACAAGTAGGAGTGGACATAAGAATGAATAAAAGGTCCTAAAGGAGGGCTGATCAGGTTCCGAATTGCCTTTTGCAACAGGATGACGTCCAGCAGGCAGCTTTTGGGGATTTGGTCCAAGAAGACTCGAGCAGCAGAGACGGAGACGCAACAGTTCATAAAAACAGAACAGAGGCGCAGCAATGTGCAGGACAAACCTGAAGGAAAGGGAGAGGGGCGCAATGGGAGTCAGAATGGAGCAAGCCACGGACGGGGCGACCATCGGTCCTCCCGCACTCATGGAGTACGCGGTGGAGCCAGATGGAGTGGAGATGATGAGGCCGTCTGCCTGTGGTTCATTAAGTGTGTACGTGTGTGTGTATGTGTGTAATTGTGTATGTGTGTGTATGTGTGTGTTCAGTATAGTGTTTGGTAAGTGTGTCCGTCAACACGAGCCTTTTGAGTGTTGTTGCAAAGTGCGTGCGCTCATGGCACAGGCAGCAAGGGAAGTTAATAGACACGCAGGAGATGGATGTGAACAGGCATGTCAGAACAAACGGATCCAGCCGTCTCTGGCTCTGCAGCTGCTCTGCCGCAAGCCTTATCTTCTCTGCCTTTCCTAGCAAGCCTTCTTAGCACGCCTTCCCAGCAGCTCTTCTTCAGTTGTGCCTACCTCAATAGTCGTTAGAAACGTGCCGTCCGTGAACACGCTCATCAACACAGCGCCAGGGTAGGAGCCTCTGTCAATGACGACCTGTGAGTTTGAAATTGCAAGAGCCCTAAAATGTGTGGCTACCAATGCGACTAGAGTCCAGATAGAATCCAGATAGAATTTAAATCGAATCCAGACTCATCCAATCACAACCTGTGACTTTGAAGTTGTCAGTCGCAAGGGTATTGCCCACAACATTTAAGTCAATGACTGTCATTTTGTGACTTAAGCGCTGAAGGCTTATCTGTAGGGTTGGCCAGAACCCTGTATATACACATATACACATATATCATATATATACACCGTATATTTGGTGATTTCCAAGCCAAAATACCGCATGTACACCGTATATATATGGTCCTGGCCAACCCTACTTATTTGCTCAACTGGTGGCTTGCCGTACATGCAGGCTTGGGGAGCTCGACAGATGGGCTTTACTTCAGCCTCGCAAGCACTTCTACGCAACACTACTACTTCTACGCAACAACCCCTTACTGGGTGAATCGCCACAGGACTTATTATGGGCAACGTACAGACGCATGCACATTAAATGACAGAAAATAGGATGTGCCCCACCTCGTTGAGAGCGTTGAAGTTCTGCATCCTGCCGCCGATATGTTTCAATTTGCACTGACGGCGTGATCGCAGGGTGATGTACAGGGGTGCCAGGGGGTTGTCCGCGCTCAGCACGCGCGACAAATAGTAGGCAAAGTCGTCAGAGTCAAACGGCGTGAGGAAGCCTCTATGCGTGTGTGTGTGTGTGCGTGTGTGTGTGCGCGTGTGGTGTGTGTGTGTTGGCTTGGGTCAACGGTCTTACTGTGAAGCGATGGCACAGCAAATGGCAGGAGGCTGCGGAACATCTTTCTGGGGCAAGGAAGCACCCGTAGTACAGCAGCATTTGCACACACTAGCACAGTCACACAATAATCTGCAGCAGCCACACACACTCACAGTGATCCCATAGCAAAGGATATGATGGGAGGCAGCGGCGCATCCTTCTCAAACAGAGAGGCCAGATGGAGCACAGTGCCATCCCCCCCCAGCGTGACACAAAAATCCACGTCATGCATCTGGGGGTCATACGCATCATACTGCGGGGCAGTGGGGAGAAAAGCATGCACAGGTGGGTTGCGGACATTGCAATGTGCATGCTCCTGGCACACAGGGAACAGCATGCACAGGGAAAAAAGAAAAAAGTATGCACAGGTGGATCGCGGACATTGTGATGTGCGTGCTCCTGGCGCACAGGGAAAAGCATGCACAGGGGAAAAAAGAGTGCACAGGGAAAAAGTTGGAGAAGGTGGGTCGCGGACATTGTGATGTGCGTGCTCCTGGCCTTGCAGGCATCATGCTGCGGAGCAGTGGGGAAGATAAGCATGCACAGGTGGGTCACAGGAATTTGTACGTGATACAAGGCAATTTGTATGACGTCATACACAGCAATTTGTGCGTCATACAAAGCGCGGAGCAGTGGGGAAGGCAATCATGCATGTCATACACAGCAATTTGTACGTCATACACAGCAGAGCAGCGTGGGGTCACATGCACCGACATGCACCGGAGGGGCACAACGTGTTCAATGGCAAATACAGGACGTGTACAACGGTGCTGTTTACTACTTCATCCCAGCAATTGGCACAGGAAGTGTGCGTTTGGTGGTGAGCTTACAAGCGTCGGACGTCATGTTAGAAGCGTACGCTTGTGTCGTGCTGTGTTGTGTGCTCGAAGGAGCAGCTTTGGTGCAAGCATGACTCGTTTGGTTCTTGCAGCATAGCAATAGTCTTCCACTACATTCATTATTTTGTGCAAATTACTGCCACCCCTCAATACGAACAAGCGCGTTACAGCCATCTCTCGATTCATGATACAAACAAAATAGAACTCGACAATGAGAAAAGCATGCAGCAATCAAACTCACTTCAGGAAACTCGATAGCTTGCACGGGCCTTTCCACGACCACCTGAGATTGTAGGGAATATATGACGCGTGAGCATACATACTTGTGCATGTATGTATGTACAATTGTGTGTGTGTGTGTGTGAGAGAGAGAGAGAGAGAGAGAGAGAGAGAGAGAGAGAGAGAGAGAGAGAGAGAGAGAGAGTAGAGAGAGAGAGAGAGAGAGAGAGAGAGAGAGAGAGAGAGAGGGAGAGAGTGTGTCAGCTAGCTTTCAAATCCGTACATTGAACTCCATACCAAGGCAATACCCTGGTCGTCCAATCAAACAGTACAGGAACGTACGCTAGTGCAGTAACATGTCAACAGGAAGCAGGTTAGACAGAGCTCGCATGCGTCCCCCCCTGTGTCAGCTGCATGCTCTTTTGTTGCATTTGCACATTGCCTCGTCACGCATGTTACATGCTTCTAGGCTGTACGCGTACAGAGCATAGTTCATACCCAAACCATGCGCCCATTTAATCACAAGTACATCGTGAATACCCACAGATCGCAGACACAAGCTTCAGGCGCACAATGTGGTGACTACACCTCTTCTTAAACCACGCAGCTTTAATTTCCGGCTCGTACCTTGATTGAATGTGAGGCTAACCAAATAGCAATCTCGCGCATTTTTCTGGAGGCTTCTTCAGATCCTGGCTTTTTCACAATCAACGCCTATGCGCAAGTGGTGGCAAGCAGCACATTAAACAGGGTTAGACTCTAATTTTGCAACCAAGTGCATTGCCATTTTTCATATCAGTACATACAAGCAGCGTATTGTGCAAGCTTTGAATGATTGTAAAAGTATACATGCACAAGCACACGTTCACAATGGACACAAAATAAAACTCGTATGCTCTTACTGTGCTGGGGCATCCCGGCCCCCAGTGCATGACAGCTCGTCGCTGTGCACTGTCGTTGTATTTTACGGTTCCCCCTGCGTGTGTAGTTCTTGTTTGTGCGCGCATATGAATGTGAGAGTGTGAGAGTGTGAGAGTGTGCGTATGAAT
>Ga0307960_1001252_pt1 | contig 14687 bp, 17 predicted proteins | sample OrgLakmetagen542_FD_201832 | JGI IMG/M metagenome (GOLD analysis project Ga0307960, IMG submission 201832) | Saline water microbial communities from Organic Lake, Antarctica - #542 | ecosystem: Environmental > Aquatic > Non-marine Saline and Alkaline > Saline | place: Antarctica: Organic Lake... | reverse complement strand
ACCCCCATATCATGAGCGTCTGCTGTATCTTGCACACGGTGCCTGTAAATTCGTTTGCGTTTGTTGTGTGTGTGCATGTGTGTGCATGTGTGTCTGCGCATGTGCATGTGTGTATGTGTGTACGTGTGTGCTCGCTTGTTTGCTTGAGTGTGTAAGTGCGTGTGTGTACGTGTATGTGTGTGTGTGCGCGTGTGGTGTGTGTGTATGTTATTGTGTATGTGGCACGAGTTTACGTGTGTCCATGTGTATATACACATATGTGTAGGGTTGGCCAAAACCACATACCTATAAGGTGTATATACGGCATTCTAGGCAGGGAAATCACCAAATATACAATCATATACGGTGTATATAAACGGTTCTGGCCAACCCTATATATGTGTGCTTGTGCAAATGTGTATGTACATGTGTGTGTATGTATGTCGTGTGTATTTACATGTGCGTGTGTTTGTGCGTGTATCTATGCATGTATGTATGAGTATTTGCGTGTCGCATGTGCTCTTATTGTCCTTTTTGTCCCCCACCTATAATAGGCACAGATCCTGGAGGAGGTCCGTCGCAAGTTCCTCTGCTTTCGATGATTGCCTTTGAGGTGGAAGGGAAGAGTGCTTGATTGAGGAGTTGTAATGCCTCGTGATTGCCGTGCATGGACGCATCATGCATGTAAACATCAGTCAGCTGACAGACCCCCCTAAAGTGCAGAATGCGTGGGCAACTGGACTTGTAGTGCCTCGTGATTGCCGCGCATGGACGCATCGTGCGTGTAAGCATCAGTCAGCTGACAGACTTTTGAAATGCATGGTGCTCACTATTGGCATGCGCTTGCAACTGCTTGCACGCACAGCGCACCACTGGAAGTACTGTTCCCACAAGGAGGAGGAAAAGACCCACACCGAAAAAGGCCTGTTTCCTGGATACCATCTGTGCTTCTCAGCTAGACAGGATGCCGAACCGTTTCAAGCACTAGAGGGGGGAGAAGACGTTTTCAATTGTGAGTTTGTGATATAAAACAACATTATAAGTTTAGATCTTATTTTTACAAATACTTATGAAATTTATGAATCTCACATGTCCGTGGCGCGTCGAAAAGACCTGAAGAGCCAGAAATAATCCAGTCAGCTAGATTAAGTGATTGGGCTGAGAAGCGGGTGATTTGCAAGCACGGCCAGAAGCTTTCGTTATCGGAGGAGGTGCATTTTCACATTGTATCATATAAGATTTAATTTTAAGCAAGGGAAACTTCCACAGCTGTGCTGCGTCCCTCAAATCGCCCGCTTCTCAGCCTAATCGCTTAGTCTAATTGACTGGACCCTTTCTGTCTCTTATTTTCTTTTTTCGACCCGCCACCGGACACCTGAAGTGAGAACCGCCATAGAAAGCAGACTTGCACAGAATGATCAATTGATACATTGATACGCAGCAATGAAACCTAATTTTCATTTCAATTTAACTATGCATAGAAATATCAAGGCATAAAATGCGAACTTGAGAACCATATGTAGCGGATCGCACTCTTTTAAACTACAAATTTAATCTATCGCCTTTGTGTCACGACGAATCATGGTACCAGCTTAAGCATGGATTGCAAGTATGAGCCATAAAGGTGTGTTTAACGTCTCTTCCCTCTCCACGCGAGAAGGAAGCGACGGCTCAAGCAACGCCCAAGAAGAGATGGCTCAGACAAGTCTGAGAAAAGAGCGAGTTTGTTACAAGAGGACCATCTAAACTGGCCAAACAACCAAATAACTATAAAACGGTTGCTCACATTATAAATCCAGGGAAAATCACACGAATCGTCCATGCCATTGATTTAGCATGACATGTGAAAGCTAAGTTACACTTTATATTCAGCAGCCAGAAGCTGCCAGTTCCGGCTTGGTTCAAGAAAAGAGAAAGCGAGTAAAAGAATAAAGAGTGCAGGAGGCCAAAACATTTGGAGAAAACTACGCAAAAACCGCTCCCCACATAAATCAAGGAAAAGGAGCCACCAAAACACCACTGGTATGGATTTGGAAAGGATGATTCATGTCCACGCACCCCCCATTGGATGCAGAGCCGCACAACATCCCACCTGGAGATTAAAAAGAGGAAGGCTTTTCAGTGGAGATCAGGTGGTTGGGGGGCAAAGACCAAACCAGCCACCAAATCCAGGCAGCCACCAGGAAAGCAGACCAGCACTAAGCAGTTTACTTGATACGCAACAATAAACTCAAGTGGTGCAGACAAGCAGTGTCCGAGCACTTATCAATCCGATACCTGTCACGTTCAGGTGCCCCATTTTTTTAACCGCTTCCTCGATCTCTCTATCTGCTTCAAATTGGTGGAGCTGCAGCGACGTACCCATATCATCTAAAGGCAAGAGCGTGCTCACCCACTTTGCTGGCCCACTTTGTCAAGTCAGGAACTATCAACTATATATGATCTCCCACAAGCAGCAGCAGCAACAGGTCCAAGCTCAGCAGCAGCAGCTGCAGGCCCAGCTAGCACAGCAGCACAAGGTCATTATTCAGCAGCAGCAGGCTGCACTGGCAGCACAGCAGCAAGCGCATCAGAGCGCACCGCCAGCCGGCACTCAGCAGATTGGCACGGTCACCGGAAATTCTTACTCCAGAGCGTAAAGGCCAGAGGGAAAGACAGTCACCTGGGATGGTAGCAAGGACAAGTGTAGCAGCGCGTTGTAAAAGTCATACTCAAGACGTTTGATTTGGAATTGTATTCCTGTATGAATCGTTACAACAAGGATATCCTGCTGCATGCCGTCATTCCACTATATACTAGGACTATTGCCTCGCTTATTCGGACACCGCTGAACCCTTTACACCATCTGCTAGGAGCAACAGGTAAAAAGTAAAAGTCTAAGCTCGAACACACCAGCGTGCATTAGGCTCTCAACTAGCGCCCCACCGGAAATCAAAAAAAGAGAAACAACAGAGACTAGTGAGGACCCAGCAGGGTGTCAGCCATGCAATCCGGCCTGCGCCCAGCCCTCCTGAAGCCAGCCGCTCTACCAGTAACCCGCCCTTCAGATCCCCTACTGTCACTGTTATCGGTGTTGGTGTATTTTGTGCCTTGTTATTGTGATTTTGTTTAAGCTTTTTATTGCATGGCACCATCTACAGCAGCCACACAAGGAGCCACTCCAAAGCCTCGGGATTACTGGTCTACATGCCACAGCACCCATGACAAAATCAAGCCTGCGTGCAGTCAGCTCCGCAACAGAAATCATACATGTGAGGCGAGACATCGAACACAACCCCCACAAAGATCTGAGCAATACTCCTGGTGGTGTGCAGGCTTCTGCCTCCCAACCACCTGATCCCCACTGAAAAGCTTCTTATTTTTGTTCTCCAGTTGGGATGTTGTGTGTCCTTGCATCCATTGGGTGGTGCAGAACACAAAACAACATCCTTTCCTAATCCATGCCGGTAGTGTTTGCACGATCTGCGTTTTTCTTGCTGTGATATCGATGCTGCTTGTGCAATGTTGGTGCGCTGGAAAATTTCCATTGACTTGTTGCGCTGGTGGAAGCGCTATCTCAATTATGCTTTCAGGTGCAGTGGTACACAGGCGTTTCAATTGTTCCTCACTCATTACACATAAAGGAATTCTTGCTTTGGATGCTGCATGCTAGTAGCTAGTAGCTCATATTTGACATGCAGCAAACGACAGAGTCAGTTTCGGCATGATTTCAAAAAGAAGACGAAGCAATGGCCTGAACAAAAAGAACTATGCAGGCAGTGGAAACCAACTTTTCACATTATTTGAGAGAAAGAATCCATCTAAACACAATTGGTATCATACCAAATCCTTTCCAAATCCATTATGAAAGAAAAAGAAAAGACTCCGCTGGTAGTGATGACGCAGCCAGGTAGAGTGCTGTGGCATGCAAACCTTTTACTCCAAGGCTGTGCAGTGGAAATGGCTGCTGTAGATGGTGGCAGCTTATGTTGTTCTTGTGCAAGCAGACCTGCTTGTTGGGTAGGAGGAGTGTCTAAACAGAGGAGTGTCTAAACAGAATCAGGATGCGAGTTTTTGGTCTCAATTTAAGCCGACATTTATGCCACACGAGACAAATAGGCAACCATGTAAAGTCAGACGAAGTTATACTTGTCACTTATCTACTGGTACTCTTAGCATTTTAACATGATAAGGTCTTGACAAATCAGTTTATTTTGAACTGATTCAATCTAAAGTCTTCTACAAAACAAAAATCCACATAAATGTGCGGGTTTAGGCAAATCGCAAGGTCTCTGTACCGCAACAACCCCTCTGACCCTCATAATCATTGATAAAAGGGTATTAAGCGGTCAAGTAGGGCCTGCCACACGTGTACAGCTGCCCCAGGCGAGTTGTAGCTGGGAAAGTAATTGACATCAATGACGACCAGCTGATAGCCTGCCTCTGCCCTTTGCGACCTGCCCTCTCCTCCCCTCCCCAGGCCACCCTGCGTCTGCTGCTTGAATCCTTCCTGCTGCTGCTGCTGCTGATCGTTATAACTCTCACACACCTGTTCTTGCTGCTGCCTTTTTGGGCCTATTGCCGTGCTTGCTGCCGGTGCGTCGGGCACCAAGATGACGTCAAATCCAAAAAGGGTCAGCCCAAAGGATGCTCGCAAACGCTGAGCGATAGCCTGAGAATGTGTATGTGTATATATTTGCGTGTGTTAATAGGCAAAAATAAAACTATGTGTAATGCTTACTGCTGAGAGGGTGACGCCGTGCAGTTTGGTGGAATTGGAAAAACGTAGATCTCGCTACAAACCAATCATACATAAACTGTATTGAATCCGGTAAAGCTGCAAAAGGAAGAAGGCTGGGCACTTGTCACAAAAACTGTCTTTTAAAACTTGATGCTACTTTTTAGCCTGCTTGCACCAGCCATCCTGAACATTTCGTCAGCCTCTTACTCACCTGCAGCACATACTCGTGGCTCTGTAGCAGCTGCTGTATGCTGACGGCACACTTATGAGGTGTAACCACAGGAGATGAAGCACTAAAGGCGGCTTGCTGCTGCTGCTGCTGCTGATGCTGCTGCTGATGCTGTGGTTGTTGCTGTTGTGATTGCTGCTGCTGCTGCTGCTGCTGCTGCTGCTGCTGAGACTGGTCCAAACAGCTTGGCTCCTGTTTCTGTGGCTGTTGCGGCAACGAAGATTGTATAGACACAGCTGGGGGTACAGGGCCGACCGGCAAACTCTTTAGGCTATCAAACACGTGGAAGCCATGCTGCTGGAACAAGCTCACTGTATTCGGAAGTGGTGCAGGTGTTGGGATGGGTACAGCAGAAGTGGCACTGCCCAGATCAGCAGGAATTGGGGAACTAAGGGTGCTGACAGCTGGTACGTTACTGGAGGCGCTGCCTGGAGCAGCATTAGTAGCTGAGACGCTGGGGTTGCTGACAGGGGAGAGTGCATGGAGGGGGGTGTGGAGGGGGCAGGCTGAAGAGGGGAGGGGTTCAGAGGGGGGAAGGTGGCAGTGGCGGCAGAGCTCTGCTTCAGAGATGTCTGGGATGGAGGGCCGCATGGCATAGAATACCTGATTGCAGCAGAGTGTAGTTAGTGTATGCATACGGCGAGATGCGTGTACGTGTACGTGACTGCTTGTGTGCTTGTGTGTGTATGTGGGTGTAGGAGCGTGTGCAATGCTTGAATGCGACCCGTACCAGAGATGCGTGTGATTGCAATTGGCAGCCCTTACCACGTAATCTCAGTCAACGTGGTGCATAACAGGGGCTTAAAAAAAGCCTTGCCTGTCTGGGTAATAACTAAAATACTTCCGCCATCAAACACACTTTCAATTTTTCCCGCCCAGTTGGCGAGACATCCCAAGTTCCCATTATCTCTGTTGCCCTCCCCCACATTGCTTCTCTGCCTTCATCTAACAAATTACCTCAAACTGAACCTCTTTTTAATACATTACCTCAAACTCTACCTCTTCCCAGCTTCCTTCCTCAATCTTCTGAATTTGCATCTCGTCTCAAAACTGCATCTCCAGCTTGCATCTCATCTCCAACTTGCATCTCTCACCTTGCCTCCATCCAATCCACACATGCACACTTTGACTAACCATCTGCTGTCCTACAACCAGCATCCTACCTTACCTCGAGTCACAAACTACCTAACCTCTAGCCTCGAACAACTGGCCACCACCCACCCCATTTAGTCGCTGCATTGCTACCACGCTTTGAATGACTCTCCCTTGAGCCGCCTCCTGGAAGCCAAGAAATTTGGCTGCCTGTATCACAAAACTGAGTTCCTCTGTAGCTTCACAAACCTCCTCTCCCCCCCGGCAAACGTTACCCAGGATTGCGTCCCTCTGTTCTCACAGCCGCTTCTCACTTTGGTCTCTAGTCCCTAGCCTTAACAGCTTTGGCCAAATGTTTTTGCTATGACCAGCAGGTAGACACGTCCCCCTCTCATATTAACCGTAGCAATTTCAACTTTGGCCTCTGCTCCTAATATGACCAATCCAATAAAAATAGGTATAAAAGTAAAAATTTCTCTCCAGCCACATCCAGGTCGACCATTTTTCCTCATTGTGCCAAGCTCAACCCCATCCGCATAATTACAGAAGGAATCTCCTGTTTTCAAACTCGCACCTCACATTGTCTCCAACCTCCTAAAGTTTGGCCACCTGACCCCATCATGCTGAGTCCAGCCCCTCCTGCACCACTCCGACAGCATCCCCATGTGTTCACCTCACCCACGTGCACTTTAGCCACCTGGCCCTTATTATGCTAGGATAAATCCCTCCTGCACCATTCTGATAGCAACCCCCTGCTGTCATAATTTGCATCTCACCTTATCTCCAGCCACGTACACTTTAGCCACCTGGCCCCCATGGTTGCTGAACTGCTGCGCGATGGCAGGCAGGGGCATGTTTGCAGCCTGCGTGATGTGAGGTAGTGCGTCACTCTCAAAAAATGACAGGGTGCAACTCAAACCTGTTCTTTTGCTCATGTCAAGCTGGACAGGTGGCAAGGCGAGTTGGCTGGACTTGTCGCAAATAATATAAGAAACACAAAGTTGAGAGAAACGGTGTTGGTATGAAGACGATACCAGTATCATACAAAATGCAAAGGATCCCAAGAATGTGTTACGTTGTACGGATAACCTGCGTGGTTGGCCCGACTGTTGAGTTTTCCAGGCCACGTTTAGGCCACACTTTTTGAGCACACGACAAAAAAAAGGTATGAGGATAGGGCGTAGGTAAGGGTGCACGTCGTCACAGCAGGTAGTGGTCGTTTTGGGAAGGCTGAGTAATCATTTTAAAGTATTTAACGCAGACATATTGACCAAACACCTTAGGAAATAAGGATGGCATAGGGCTACGCAGTTCGCAATCGCTTGCTTCTGGTCGTCCCCATGCGTAACCTCCCTTCCCCAGCCAGACAGTGCCAACAAGCCTAAATGACCCATTTTTCCCCATCCACTCCACCATTCTGGGACCTGAAAGTTGTATTGGATAGCTTGATTTTTTCCCCACGTGTCTGCAAAGGAAGCAAGCAAAGAGCGGGTGCAAATTACGCACCGGGCCCCACACAGCGCCCCAGAATGCCAAATTTTAAGTAAATGTCAATGGTTCAGATATAAAATCAAGCATCGTGCATTCAGATGACGTAGAAGGGGCTTTGAGTTGGTTGAACAGCTATGTTGGCACTGTTTGGGGTGACTTTGACATGGGACGACCTTCTGCAGCAGGTGTTGGCTCCAAGAATGCCTGATGAGTTTGATTGCTGCAAGCAAACAGTGCGCGCTGAGCTTTGTACATACGGGGTACAAGGGGTTGGACCTGACACGCCCAAAAAAGACAGACCCTGAAACTCGTCTGAGCAGAAAAATTCATGATTCAGCCAGAAATGTCTACCTGAGCCCAATCACAACGTTTCTGATCGCAATGACTACTACACTTTGAAGTGCATAAACAACAAAACACAGGCAACGCCTCTCACCTGTACTGCCACAACACCCAAAGCTTTAGGATACATACACATTTCACCCTTTACCTGCAGTGCTGCCTCTGCCACTTCTCCAGTGGAAAGATATGACAGCTTATATGTAGGGTTGCCCCCGAAATTATACGTTCAAGCGAACGGTTGATTTAGCAGGTTTAATACCATACATGTGGTCATTTCCAGGACATTCATTTTTCAGTATATTGTTTAAGTTTGCCCCTCACCTGTAGTGCTGCAACTAATGCCTCTCCGGTAAACAGATTAGTCAGCTTATACCCACATCTGCCCCTCACCTGCAGTGCTGCCACTGCTACCTCTCCACCTTGCCCCTCACCTGCAGTGCTGCCACCACCACATCTCCACCAGGAGCCGTGACCAGGGCCATGCCATGAGATTGAGGGAGGCCGCACGCCACGCTGGGCTTGAGGATGAGTGGGGGGGTCAGACCTGCATGATCAAGGCTTACGGGCTCATCATAAAGAGACGCAGGGGGAATACACCTCTCACTGAGAAGTGGTACAGAGGGGGGTGCCATGCACCAGACTGGGCTATGAGATTAAAGCGGAAGCAGGAAGTTGCAGGGAAGCTGTGATATAGCTGAATGAAGGCCGTGAGAAATGTGCTCGTTAGAAATATGCATAAACACTAACCAATGCTCACAAGTGGGGGAAAGATTATCATAAAAATGCAATCGTATGTTTTCACAACCTGTGTGCATCGTTTGTGCTCCAGAGTTTTAACACCTGCTAGGAAGCAAACACTCTCGTGTGCAACCAACCATGCCTGCTTCGTGAGTAGTGAGCGGCCATTTTCTCAACTCACATTTGTGCATTAGAGGAGGCGCCCACCACATGAGCATACACACAAGGCACTCACCTGCAGCCAGCAGATCCCTGCCTATGACTTGCGGGTTGTGGTTCCTCAGGATGCAGTACTTAGGGGAGGCAGCTAGCAGGGGGGACGCGTCCATATGTGGACCTGCAACGAGCGGTAGGAAATGAAGTGATGCTGCATGGATCTTTGAGCGATACAGGACTGGGTGTAGGCAGCCACTGAAACATGACACAGGATCAGAGAGGTTTTAAGAACATGAGTCAGGATGTCTGAGGGGTTTCAACTTGAACGTGATGCAGGAGTTTGGAAAAATCGCTTGCAAGAAAGGCATATTTGCACGTGGACTTACAACAAATGGCAGAGGACCCTCATTAATGTAGCTTAGCTGTTCATTGCTTTATGCCTTGGAAGAGGCAGCAACTCGAACGTGATGCATGGATTGGGTTTTCCTGGTGTACAGAAAAATACTACAAAAAGCCACAGCTCAAAAGGCCAGCCAGGAAAAGGTAGCCAGCCATTGACAAGATCACAGATACTTTGGAGAGCGCGTGTGGGCAGTCTGGTGACCATGCAGAACAAAAAGTCCACAAGGGCTGTAAAGAAGTAAGACCAAAAATAAAAACGAGCACCTGTAAATTCAAGAGCTTAAGGAGCTGTTTTTCTGATTTGCTGCCGGTTTGGCCACCCTCATTTCCATCCGTCTTACTTTTGTTTTTGCTGTAGTTGCTTGCAACGCCTTGGGCTTCGTTGCAGCGACTGACGTGCTGAGCATGGCACTCAAAAGTGTAGCAGAGACCTACCTTGAATAGCGTAGCAGTGATAGTGTAGCAGTGACCTACCTTGAATAGCTTAGCAGTGATACCTACCTTCAATAGTGTAGCACTGACCTACCTTGACGTGCCATCGCACCTTGCCTGGAAGGTGTTCCCTGCTTTGGAACAGGTTACATCTTTTCACACTGAAATTGCATTACTCGGTACCAAAGTGGCTCCTTTTCCTTAATCAATGTGGGGAGTGGTTTTCACTGCCTGCGTAGTTTTTTCTATTTTTTCTTTTTTCAAGCGTCCTTCATTACCTAGATGAAGATCACTGCTAGGACACCCAAGCGCCAGGTTCAAGGTGTGCAGGTGCTCTGTAAGGGCACACAGCTGCAGCCGATCGATGACCTGTGGCAACAGAGGTGTGCAGGTGCTCTGTATGGGTTTAGGGTGCTCTTTATAGGCACACAGATTAAAGGTGTGCAGGTGCTCTGTAAGGGCACACAGGTTTAAGGTGTGCAGGTGCTCTGTAAGGGCACACAGGTTAAGGTGTGCAGGTGCTCTGAAAGGGTACACAGGTTTAAGGTGTGCAGGTGCACTGTAAGGGCACACAGGTTAAAGGTGTACAGGTGCTCTGTAAGGGCACACAGGTTTAAGGTGGGCAGGTGCTCTGCAAGGGCACACAGGTTTAAAGTGGGCAGGTGCTCTGAAAGGGTACACAGGTTTTAAGGTGTGCAGGTGCTCTGTAAGGGCACACAGGTTTAAGGTGTGCAGGTTTTAAGGTGTGCAGGTGCTCTGTAAAGGTACACAGCTGCATTGATGACCTGTGGCGACAGAGTCCGTTATGCGGCATTGTGAGTGAGCAAGCCACTGGTCTGAATTTTTTGGAAGCATTATGAGTGTTTGCAGCTGCAACCGACCAATGACCTGAGGCAACTGAGTCCATTTTGCAGCATTGAGAAAAGGCAAGGCTGTGCCTTGGCCGAAATGCCTAGAGTGCTCCAATTCATCAAGACTGCAGCCAAGCGCAATGACTTGTGGTGTGATAGCTTGCTTTGTGGCAATGCAAAAAAGGCAGCGGATGTTGCAAGCTCTGTGAGCACTGACTACCGTAGGTTACCCGGTGGCCTGTGTGTGTCGCTAAGCAACGTGGCGTGTGAAAGGCAGTGTGCGCACGGCAACCTGTGTGCATTTCACTGCATTGACAGCCACACGTGTCTAAAATCAAGGGCATTTGTGCATGTGAGTCCTGCATGTGAAAACAGTAGCCATTGTCCCGGAAGCCTGTTTTGCATGTAAGAATCGTAGCCATTGTCCCGGAAGCCTGCAATTTGAAGCCAGCCAAAAGTGTACTAGGTACTTGCATTCTTGCATTAGGTAATTGGGTAGCTTGGGCGTGTATAATGCAGCACGCATGCATTCACATACTTTACACACACGTTCTTAACGCACAGCAAACACACATTTGATTAAACACAGACAAACACACATTTGATTACACACAGACAAACACACACACACACACACACACCTTCTCGGTACACTCAAACGGGTCAATCACAGGGATGTGAGGGTGCTGAGCCAGCCAAGCACGCAGGGCTTGCATGCGTGGAGAAAAGGAGGGCACCAAGCAACGACTGCCACTGTGGAATTCCCCACCCTCAACACCCTCCTTGTCAAATTCAAGGCCTGCTGTACTGGCCCTCCCTGGTGTGCACCCTCCTGGGACTTGGCAACCCCACTCCAGCTCGTCAGAGGCTTTGTGCAGGACGGCCTGTGTGTGTGTGTGTGTGTGTGTGTGTGTGTGTGTGTGTGTGTGTGTGTGTGTGTGTGTGTGTGTGTGTGTGTGTGTGTGTGTGTGTGTGTGCGCGCGCGCGCGCGTGCGCGTGAGAGTGAGTGTGCGTGTGTGCAACAAACTGCCTATATCATTGTACTTTCATACAAAGAACATGCGACATCGCTTGCAGTCATGCTTGGATGTAACATTCCAGTATGAAAACGAATGTGATATGCGATACGCGCTGTTGCCATCAGGTGCTTGCAAAAAAGGCATGTGGCCCGACATGCCTGCCGCACGCTCGTAAGAGCGCGTGCTTGCCCTTGTAGCATTGAACCATACAAAACCAGTCTTTGCCCAAATGAAAAAGTCAGCTTATCCAAGGGTGTTCCCACCCAAATGTAGCCCCCTCACGATACCTGCCATGCACCTTCCCAAGATGCTTGCATCACGTAAACATGCTACAGGCTCAACCTTTCAGGTAAAGCACGTCTCTCACATGAGAGGGCATCTGGTTCTCCTAGGCCTGCGCAAGTCCAGCGGCGCGAGCACAAGGCAGGGAGGCCTCTCAGCTGCCTTGAGCCCACGAGAGGGATTCACACAACCTGAAGCCTCAACCACCAGCTACATCACATCACCCACATGACACACAACCTAAAGCCTCAACCACCAGGTACAGCACATCACCCACATGAAAGGGCATCTGATCTTCCAAGGGCCTGCCCAGGTCCAGTGGCGCAAACACAAGGCACGGAGGCCTCCCCACCGCCTCTAAGCTTGATTGAGGGGCTGGGAATTGCCCTGCCACGCTGCTGCTGCCGCTGCTGCTGCTGCTGCTGCTGCACTTGCCAGGGAGCTTGTGCTGAAGCGCGGGAGGCTCCAGGGGGTCAGAAGGTGTGGGTGGAGCCAGGCAGTCACCAGGGCAGCAAGGAATGAGGGACAGCAAGCCCCCTGGGACAGAGGCGGAGGTCATCAGCCCTTGGGGATGCAACCCCAACGCAGTTCCTGCAGCAGCAGCAGCAGCAGCAGCAGCAGCAGCAGGAGCAGCAGGAGCAGCAGCAGAAGTGGGCTCCACAGCAGCAGACCCCAGAGCTGAGGGCACTCCCGCTGGCAGAGTAGGTCCCACAGCAGCAGATTCCACCGCAGCAGGCCGGGCAGGTGCCATACTTCCGGCGATAGGAGGAGTGGGTCCCATGGCAGCAGGAGCAGCAGCAGAACTAGTCCTTGCACAAGCGCTGACACGCGCGGGAGCTGCTCCTCCAGCTGCGGCACTGCCTCCTTGCTGCTGCTGCTGCTGCTGTTGCGGCTGCTGTGGAGGTTTCCCGGCAGTGCTCATGCTGGAAGGAGAGGGAGCACAAGGGGCGGTGCATGGAGTGCATTTGGCCATGGCCTGCTCTCTTGACGCCTTCATCACATAGCCCACTACCAACACAGGGGGCGCACGTAAGCTGCCATCCCTACGTCTTCTCCACCCTGCCTGTTGCTGCTGGGGCTCCTGCTGCTGCTGCTGCTGCTGCTGCTGCTGCTGCTGTTGCTGATCATTGTTGTTATCATAATTGGCGTGACCCTGCTGCTGCTGCCGCTGCTGCTCCATCGCTTGAAAGTACTGGTGGTGTGCAATTCGCTGGGGCAGCTGGGACAGGCAAGGCACAGGAGTGGCTGCATTTAGGGCTCTTTGGAGGGATAGCTGTTGCTCTGACAAGCAAGCTGAGGGTGCTGTGGACGGTGCTGGAGTCTGGACGGCAGCATCACTCCCTGAGTTGTGAGCGTAGTGCCTCAAATTATTTGACCATCCGGGTGATCCACATTCTGTGGAACTGCTATGTGCTGTGTGTGGCTTAGCGTGCTCCTGACGAAATTGTGCAGCAGCACACTTTGTGTAGCTCCGTCAACTTCTACTTCACGCTACACAGTGCACAAACATTGTTAATCTCGTGAACTCAACCTGCTGGGTGTGACCCTGACACCTTTAACCACCGCCCTGCCACTTTAGGTCACAACACCCGCGTGAAAGTTGCGCAGGACTCATGGAAAGCGGGTTGTGCATTGAGCGCACCTCGGCACACAATTCACACCTGGGCATGAACAAAACACACTCGCAGCCTCCCCACCTATGGCTTCATCTACCTGCTTTTCTGTCTGGTCTATTGCCATAAGTTGTGCATGCAAACCTGGACACTGCGCTTGTCAAATAACTAACAGCCCCTGTGAGTGGGGCACTCCTTTATATTCCTCGTGTCCTCGTTTATAAGAAGCCCTACATGTTAGATAACGCCCTTCGTAAATTCAGCAACAGATAGGCTGTAGTCCTCCAGAATATATGCACCGTAGGCACTAATGTGCCAGATCATGCCCGACACGGAAGAAGAGGAAGCAGCGGCAAAAGCACGCCAGCTCACGCTTAACGCGGAAGAGCAAGCAGCCGCGAGGCACTCCTAATAATAGGCATCGTGAGCAAATATAGGCAATAGACATCCATCAACGCGCCAGATCGCGCCGAAGATAAATGAAGCAGCAGATGTGCTTCCGCAATTCCAGACAGGCACACGCAGACGCCATTACGCCAGATCATGCCCAATGCAGAGGGGAAGCAGAGATGCTCCTGCAGCACCCACCAATGCGCCAGATCACGCCCAGAGCAGAGGAGGTAGCGGCAGGCAAGGCGCGTGACAGCAGGGCATGGTCGGAGGCAGGCCCCATGACAAGGAGCACCGACCCAGGCACACGGCCAGTCAGCCAAGCGCACAGGTCTCTGCTTGGGATGTGCTGTTTGTTTTGGCTGGGCAGTATGTCAGCTTGGGTGGCAGCAGCGTGCTGCTCCTGCTGTTGCTGCTGCTGAGTATGCTGATTAGACCCAACTGTGCCACAGCAGCTAGGGAGAGACAAAACCTCAACAGCGGGTGGCAGCTTGAAAGGAAGGGGAACCAAGCACAATGCCGCGCCGTCCACGCTGCTTTCCTCTCTCCCGTGTGTGCTTTGCCCCTGAGCAGTTGGGGCAGATGCGAAATTGGTCAAGCTCCTTGGAGTTAGTCAGTGTCTGTGCATGCGTATTATTGTGTGGCACCAAAGCCAGCATGTTTCAGAATTTGGAGCACGCATGCTAGCACGTACAGTCGCAATCCATACGACTCACAGTGCCATCTGGCAACAATGCCACTTGCAGGCCCCCCCAGCAAAGCCTGTTGAGGCACAGCTGCACGGACGGTGTGCCTGCAGAAGTAAACATTGTTTGTGCGAAATAGCGTGCGAGCGAGCAAGCGTGTGTGTATGTGTGTGTATTTGTGTGAGTGTGTGTGCGTGTGCGTACGTGCGTGCGTGCATGCGTGCGTGTGTGTTTAAGTGTGTGTGTGTGTGTGTCTGAGTGTGTG
>Ga0307960_1001250_pt1 | contig 14696 bp, 17 predicted proteins | sample OrgLakmetagen542_FD_201832 | JGI IMG/M metagenome (GOLD analysis project Ga0307960, IMG submission 201832) | Saline water microbial communities from Organic Lake, Antarctica - #542 | ecosystem: Environmental > Aquatic > Non-marine Saline and Alkaline > Saline | place: Antarctica: Organic Lake... | reverse complement strand
GGGGGCATGACAAATCATGGTACCAGCTTAGCATGGATTGCAAGTATGAGCCATATTGGATGAGCCAAAGCCCCCCCATAAAGGTCTGTTTTACGTCTCCTCTCCCTCTCAAGGTGAGAAGGAGACGACGGCTCAAGCAACACACCGAGGTAAAAGAGCGAGTTTGTTACTGAAGGACCATCTAACTGGCCTAACAACCAAATAACAATAAAACTGTTGCTCACGGTATAAATCCCAGGGAAACTCACATGATTCGTCCACTGGGGCATGCCACTGATTTAGCATGACAAGGGAGAGAAAACCAGGAAAACTGCCAGGCATCAGCACGTCCACCTTCCCCACAGACATCACACAGATCCACCAACCTAACGGTCTCAACAAGCATCAATGTGACCTTGTTGATATCAAGTACTGAGGGTCAGGTCTCTGTCGAATAGAAAAATTTGCCTGGAACTGATGTTGGAGAGGGCACGATTGATAAGAAAGAATGGATGGTTAAAGCAGCATAATTGTCAGAATGCACATGGAGCTCGAAGGCAAATGATTTTTACTTCTTGAGAATTAAATAAGCTCCAGCGCGTACGTGTTGTAGGTGGTGCAACTAGCAGCCCCTTCCAAACGAATGATGTTGAGGGTAACAAAAGCTCCTTTATGAATGGTGCAGAGATCGTGCTGCTAATTAGCGGCGTGCAACTGGTTTTGGGTCAAGTTTCCCACAGTACCTCAACAAAGTGGATGTCACGACGACATTTTTTAAAATCTGTAGATCGGTGGTGCTTGAAGAAGGTGGATCTGCCGATGTCTGGCAGTGTTTTCTGACTTGCCTCCCACAGCTATCCCCTGCCACTCTGAAGAACCGGTTGGTTGCACCACTTACAGCCCTCACACACTGGAGCCTTTTAAGGACGTAGGCTCTTTTCTTAAAGAGCAAAATACTTGCCTCCACTCTCAAAGCATGTGCACATTGTCAATTATGCTGCTGTTGCTGTTTATGTACCAATCTTGCCCTCTCCAACACCAGTCCAGGCCAAATCGTCTTATTCATTACTGTTCTTCCTTCGTTTTATGCGTGGCGAAGGGATCTAGCCAAATCTAAAACCAAAGGGCTACTTGTTTTTGGCTTTGTTAACCTAAGCTCCTTTTAATTACCTCATTTCATTGATACCCTCATTATCAATTCATCACAAATGGGGTCGTTAGTCTGCTTAACATTCCAGGTGAGGGGTGATATCACCGCCTGTATAGGTAACCCTTTCTGCCTGCATGATAAACAACTGATTTTTTTGTCAAGATGTGTACAAGAGTAATACTTGTTGTTCTCAGTCATTCAATTACTCACTAGACATTTGTGGGCTAGTACCGCCTAAGGGCACGGAAAATATGAAGCACAAAACTGTACATGAGAATCATCTGAGTAAATGCAATTCTGAGTAAATGGAATTCTTGCCGTGGCGTTGATCATATGGTACTACTACCCATCATTAATATCAACCACTTTTGGTCAAAAAGTACATTGACTCATGCTAACCTAACATCCAGCTTTCACTTCCCTCATGATCAAGACTACACCATGCCACCAACATCTCTCAGTTGATTGTTTACAAGCAACATCCTAAGTAGGTTACCAAGTAATGAAATCATTGATCAACCCTTTGCCCTAGGCTCTAACAAGGCTACGAGGTCGCCTGAAGTAGTCATAGGAGAATGGCCTAATGACTATACCAATCTAGGAGAGATATCAGTAATCACAGCAAGCTGCTGACGCATGCATCCATTTATAAATACCATGCACGTGAGTGCAGGATCAACTCAGCACACAGACCTGTCCTTGAGGGCGCTTGCGTTGTAGGGTATGGCTTTCAGCGTGTTTAAGTGACTGCAATTATTATAGTGCTGTGCAACCTGCTCCATATCATCCATATACAGGCACAAAATTACGGCTGATGTTAGCAGCTAGAGGTCAAGCATTGATATCTTGATGGCGTACTCCATGGTTGCCTCTGGGCTATCTGGGTTGACTCCCATGGCCTGCATCATTCCCCTGTGTGAATTCGGCAGGGCCAATAACGGTATTGATGTGGGGTTCATGACATGCTCCAACAGCCACGAGTGCTCACAGGCAAGCAGCAGTAAAGATTTAGAAGCAGAAAACACACACTTGAAGAGCCGTTTGCAAACACAGCTAGGAGAGACCCTGGATTTTGCTTGTGTCGAGAAGTGTGTCCAGCTTTATCACGAAATGTGCAAACAGGCTTGCGTGCAGGGAGGAGGGCGAGCACGTGTGTGCAAGAAGTATATTACAAGGTGCATCAAAGAGCACACATACACACACACCAAGATGAACCTCTATCACAAACAGCAATGGAAAGAACCACTGCTCGGAACCCTATCCCCCCACATTCTATCGTTGTGCGCATGCATGTTATATGTTATATAACTCCACCCACACAGCACCACCCACCACCCACCTGATCGCAGCGTCCATGCCAGCAGCCCCTCCAAACGCAGCATCTACCGCATCCCCATGGCTTGTCCTGCTCCCTTGCCCAGTTAACGTACCCCCGCCGCCGGCTGCTGCCAGATTGCTACTACTACTGCTGTTGCTGCCGTTGGCACGCGCCACTGTGCTGGCGCTGCTGCTCTTCACCAGCTTGCCTCCCATGGACAAAGCCCCTCTACCACTCCATCCTCTCTGCCCTTTTCTACTGTGTATCCACTCGGCACCGACCACACCTCCGCCCCCTAATGCGGCTGTGTGTGTATGCGTGTGTATGTGTGTTTGTAAGGTGTGAGCATAGGTATGTATGCAAGCATGACTGAATGTGGTGCTTGCAGTGTATGCTGTGTTCCAGTGTAGATGTGTGCGTGTGTGTGTATGTGTGAGTGTAGATGTGTGTGTGCGCGTGTGAGTGTGTGCTAGATTGGTGCAACATGTGAATATGTGTCAGTCTGCCTGCACGTGTATCAAACCTGAAGATGTGCTACGTTGCCGGGCAGCAGCAGAAGCAGACAGGCGAGGGAATCCTTGGTATGCATCAATCACACGCTTCCACATGGCGTCCTTGCGCATGAAGTCTGTGTTGCCCACCTGAGAAAGAGCAGGTGTGTGTGCGTGTGTGTGCGTGTGTGTGTGTGTATTGGCATGCTGTTAGGGTGTGTGTTCATGGGTGGTTATGCATGAGTAAGTCGTGATTTGCGCGTGCGTGGGTGTGTGTGTCTGTGACTGCATGTGTCCTACTAGTCTGTTGTGTTTGCAGCTGGCCTTCAGGCATACAAATAACCATCCTCTCCTATTGTCTGCAAACAATTAGGTTGCAACAAAAAGAAGGGGAAGTTGCGAGCTCTGTCTTGCTCACACGTGTTGCACGCATATGCGTGTGCACGTGTGTGTGTGTGTGTGTGCACGTGTGTGTGTGTGTGTGTGTGTGTGTGTGTGAATGTGCACTTGTGTGTACGCTCACCAAGACGCTGAGCCTACGCGCACGTGACAGGGCTACGCAGACACGCTTGGTGTCACGCATGAAAGCCCCGGAGGTCTTCACCAGTGAAAGCACCACTGCATCCGCCTCACTCCCTTGCGCTTTGTCTACTGTCATGACCTGTGCGTGCAGTGGAGCATCTTGTGTATCTTGTGTGTGGGATTGGTGTGAGTGTGTGTGTGCTATACTGCCTTGTTACGGCCTTTAATTCAGGGTTGGGTCCAGTGGAGGAGATCAAGGGGGAGTATGAAAACTGGGTTGCTTGACTGTAGCAACTTGTAGGGAGGGATTTACGGGGAGTGCAAAAGCTGGGCCACACAGTCCTAGCAATCGGCAGAGAAGGAGGAAAGGGGGGGGTGCAACATCTGTGGTTTATACGGTCAAAGCAAGTAGCAGGGCAGGAATTGGTGGGTCTTTGCACCGAACATGGTTATCTGAGTACAGGGTTAAATTTGCTACAGCTAAAAGCTTTCTACGTACATCGTTGAAGTACACGGTTCCTGCCAGACCTATGCATGTGTCATGCAAGGGGGTCTGACTCTGACTCTGACGTACAGGACAATAGACTGACTAATGCCTCATGCCTCATGCCTCATGCCTCATGCCTCATGCCTCATGATTCATGACTAATGACTGACAACAGACTGACTAGGACTGCAGGACAACAGACCAATCGAGTTAAGTACACCAGCGCTGTGCTGGGGTTAGGATGCTAAGAGGTATGCAGTTGGATGCAGAGGGTGCTAAGAGAGAGGTATGCAGTTGGATGCAATTTGTGTATTATAGGTACATGGTGGTTAGATAGGGACGAAGGTGCGTGCAGACAACAGCAAAGCTAGCTACCACCTGTTCAACCTGCTCAAACCACGGAGCCCATAGTAGTTGTACTGCCAAGCTACCTGCTCACAAGCCTGTGTAACAAGCCAGTTTAATGGATGCGTCTCAAACGTCTCTGAGCTCCCGTCACATACTCAGCCACCGTGAGCACAGCGCCTCAATCGTTAAAATCATTGCTCAAACACACCGCTGAAACTTCACTGCTCAAACGTCACTGCTCAAACATCACTGCTTGAACAGTAGGAGCGTCGCTGCAGAGCACCTGAATCGCTCTGGGCTCCCCTTCCACACTTTCAGTTATATGTTATATGATATATGAGCAGTATGAGCGATATGAGGGGGGCTCCAGACACACACAACCACACACAGCAGGAGTCCAGAAGTATCTGCAGGAGCAACAGCACTGTAGCGTACTTGAATTGCTTTCAGCTCCTCTTGCATCCTCTGCCGCTGTGTCAGCAGCCCCTCCATCAAGAAGCACTGGCGATTGTAAGGGGTGATGACGTACACAGACGGCTCTTGGATGCCCTAAAAGGGGAGATATGTGATATTGTTGGCGTAAACTTGGGGCAACCTTGGGATCCAACAGGCCACTATTGCCGAGTATACGGCCAAACAAATATACATGCAATAGAATTTAGCACACGCAAGCATGCGCCATTCAGAGGGTGTCATTGTCAGTAGGCTTTTAGACAATCCACAATCTCTTTGCTTAATAAGTACGGTTGCTGTGCGGCACGCCACCCTCATCCAAAATCTGACATCCTGTTTTGACAACCTGGACTTCAATGAAGTCAGGGCACGTTTCTCAAACTTGTCCTGTGCACCTACGAAAATTTGAGCACGAGGTAACCCCTTCAAGAGTTGCAGCACGAGCGGGAAACGCACACATTTAGCTAGAACCATATCAATATGGTAAGCTAAATTTCCTGCCAACACAACAACTCCCTGTACACAAACCTTATATACAGATCTGGCCTATCATGGCATTGCACTCACCTCGGATTGCATGAGGGCATAAGCGGCCACAGCTTCGTCAATGGCCCTGAAGGCGTGTGAAGACGTTAAATGCATAAAATACTAGTTAAGCATTTGTATGCACCCTTTAATGTCGGCAATTGAATGAAAGTACCTGTTACCTGTTACCTGTGCTGATGGGAAAGGAGACAATTCGCATACAATGGTGCCTCCTTAATTCCACACAAAACCACACAGATGCACGTAAGGGTCGCTGCTTCTTGCTCTTGTGAAACACCGGAATGTCAAAAGGGGTTGTTCAGCACCCCGTGTACAGGAACAGGAAATTCACAGTTTTCAAGCTAATCGTGTTAAAAAGGCACAGGTATTTTCCACAGGTGCAATGTTTCTGTATGCACACCTCTTTGCTTCATGCGGATTGGACTCGTAACGGGTCCGCCTGTCTGCGTTGAATGTCAATGGGTAGCCCTCCTCCACTTCAGCCCACCGCATGCACTGCAGCACGAGAACGCAATGGCAACACAACACAAACCAAAATGACACAATAGCAACACAATATGAAAGGCAATGTAACAACACAGCAAACAAAAAACGAAAGGCAATGTAACAACACAATTAACATGATAAGACACGCAACGTTTAAGCACAATAAATACAACTAGGCAATGTAAAGGAAGTGAGGTGGAGTGGGCAGGGCATATGGAATTGAAATTTGACAATTTAGGGGGGTCACTCAATTGAGTTTGATTGATTAAAAAAAACTGCGTTGCTGTCCTTAACCACACTTTTCTCAATATTGTCTGTACATGACGAAACACAACTTGTTAGTGTGCCTGTTCAAGTAATAAATCGAGGAGTCGATCAAGAGTGAGGAGCTGGCGGGAATCGGTGTACCCAAACGTGTGCACATACGCGATGGCCAAGCTCAGCATCAATGACAAGGCAGCGCATTGGTTAGATGTAGCTTTCTTACCATTTCGGCATCTCGTCGTGGCACTGCAGCTCCAGTTTGAAGCCTCCCCCCGTAAAACTCTGCTGACACCACCTCACATATCTGTAAGAACAGGGGTGTACCAGTGCACGTTCAATAATATTGGAGTATGTGCGTGTGCATGTGCTATGTGTAAGCATGGGTAACTAGGGTGTATGATTTTGCCAGTGAGGCTCATCGAAATAGTTGGTGCATTACGGTTAGAAAACCACTTTGCGAAACTTGCGCAGATTGAGCTGAAAATTTTCTGGAGATTATTTATAATAGCAATAAATTGTCGTGAAGAGACCGGACTGAAAAAAACTGTAGGAAGTGTTTGGAGGATCTCTCATGGTGCATTGCCTGAACAAGCATATGCACAGTAGATTGGCCGGAAACAAGTTTCATATACTCTGAATAATATTTATAAAATTAAGAAATAATGCGGCTAAATTACTGCCCATTTTGGGGCGTCGAGAAATGAAAGTCTGACACGTCCCTGAACAAGACTAAGACGCCGTGATGTGCCATTTTTCGCGCTTTTTTATTTAACCCAAAACACTTTACATTATTATACAAAAATTGCGGTCGATTTTCCCGAATGTTAGGAATTTCAAGGGAATTTCCCCTGATTTCCCCCCAAAATGGACACCCTAGTTGCCGTCTAGGCTTTGACAGCAGTGACGTCGAGGCTCGACAAGGCTCAACCTCGTCGAGCCTCGACTAGAGGCTGGCACACCCTTAGCTATGTGCTATGCGTTTGTTGTGCGCACATGCGCCATGTTCCTTTCGCCCTGCGTATGTTGTGTGTCCGCTTGTGTTAGATGTGTTACATACGCACACACATTTGCATTTGGCACGCCTCGGGACACTGACTGCACCCCAGCGTGTTGAGCACTGCGTGTTGTTTCCCGTACACGAACACCTAATCGTGTGCGCAAGCTTGCATGCCTGATGTGCCATAAGCTTTTGCACCACCAACATGGGCAATACATGGAGTGAATGACGTGTGCTTTGTATGCACGTACACCCAATCATATGCATAACCGTCTGTACATGCCGTGGCCGTAAGTGCCTGTACTCCTAGCATTGGCAATGCTCGTGCATCCAATCAAGTGTGCAAGCATCCATGCCTGCTGTGCCGTCAGTTCCTGCACCACCAGCATATGGTCAATGCATAAAATACGAGTCTGGATCTTCAAGTGCACAAGCACCTACTCATGTGCATGTGCATCCCGTACCTGCTGTGCCATTCGGTATTGAGTTTCCAGCATGTGCACTGCATGGGGCAACGTGGGAGTTGTTAAAATGCAAGGTCACTCGCCCACACCTGCTGTGCCATTCGGTACTGTGTCACCAGCATGGGCACCTCCACCTTGCAGTCCACCATGCGTTGCAGCAAACTCCTGTGTAATCAGACGGTGCGGAACCACGAGTGAAAACCCTGATTTGCAATGAAGCCAGACGAACTGGCGCTAAAAGTTTGACCACCTTCCAGCACTTTGCTGCTGCAAGTAGGCATGGCAAAACGGCAAAAGGGAATGCAATCGGTGTGGTGGCGTTGCTCAACGTTTCACCATGCCGCAGTTCCCTGCAGGTGTGCAAGGCAAAACGGCAAAAGGGAATGCGATCGGTGTGGTGGCGTTGCTCAACACTTTACCTGCACTGCAAAGACAGATCCTATATCTTGTCAGGATAAACCAATTGAAGAGGATTCAAGCTGTGGTGGGATTAGCGCTCCTGAAAAATTATGCGGGCAGTGAAACCACTTTCAGAGGATACCGTGGATAAAACAGCCTCCTTGGCACTGACAACCATAAAACTGCTGAGTTCAGTGTATTAAACTTTGGTAATAAATTCCTTGTCGACTGCATCTCACGATGCAAACAAAAAAGACTTCTCAACAGACCAGGAAATTTGCTTGGCCTGAAAGCTAATGACCAAGTGGCCCTTGATGAGAACGCTAGCAGTACTGGAAAGTAACCCTGTACACAAATAACCAAAAATCACTAACAAATAACAACTCTACGACACCCTGCTCAGCAGTCCTAGTTCACCTCGGTAAATTCCCGCAGATTTAGGCAAGGAAGGAGGCTTGATGTTGATGCAGACTTCAGCCGCAGACCTTATCGTTCACTTCACTTGATACCCTGTTGCGTGCTGCAGCAGGCTCCTTACATTGTCTTATACCTAGCCAAATTGCATGAATACAAATAACAGCAAATGTCCTGCTAAGCTTACTTATGCTCTTATGCCGAGCAGCTCCAACAGATGTGCCTCAAAATGCGTGAGCACGCAATGCCGCATGAGAGCATGACTAAAAACAGGGCAAACAAACATGTGGCTGCAAGATGTGCACGTTATGTACACCTAAAACTGAGCTCTTGTGTACGTGCTGCAGGTAAAAGAGCCACTGAAAAGGACCGCGGCAGGATCCCACCGCAAAGAGGGCCACTGGAAAGGACCGCATTCCTGCTGTCTTGTACATAAGCACCTACCAGAAGCTCCACAAACATGCCCACACAAACACAAGGGACACACGCATACACACAGTCACGAGATACCTGCTGTGGTTGTGAAGGTTCCTTTTTTGGTCCTGCTTGCCGATTTTTGAGAAGCAAGGCAGCTGCTTGTGGTCCCCAATCAAGATCAAGTTCACGATGGGGCTGAAGGACAACACCAGCGGGATCTCGTACTCTGCATGGTATGGTACAAAACATGGTATGGTATGGTATGGTATGGTATGGTATGGTATGGCATGGCACAGAACAGTGCAATTGTATAAAATTAAAAGAACAAAGATGGACACGCAGGCAGTGGAACATTCCCCACTCCGATTATTGTAGGAGATTCGAGATAGTTTTCCTCTTATCATCTACAACACATCCGTGCATTTTTTAACTGAACTTGAGGCCACATATTTTTTGCCAGTAGATATATCTTTTCAGCCAACTCTAGCAAACGTTGCGGTAACCAGCTTCATTGATACAGAGGCACAGACAAGCACAGCGGAACAGGCCTGGAATTGAAACGTGCCAATGATGGAGGCAAGCACGGTGAAATGTGAACAAATTCACAGTGACACAGTGACACAGTAACACAGTACACAGAACACATACGCAGTACGCAGTAACAGTAACACAGTAACACAGTAACACACCAACACACGCTGTTTGAGTGACGTGCCACAACCCTGCGGCCTTTAGTATGTATACTGACAGTGCTTGCAAGAACCAGGACACACTCGCGTTACGCAGTCCTGTTGTTCTCTCTGTTACAACCCTCCAGAGCGCACTCGGGGAATTAAGTGGAGCACGCTCACCTGGCACGCATCCGCCCTCATCCACTATGACGTTCTTTATGTCTTCACTTGTCTGTAGCGCAAACAGTACAGCAGAGCGAGTTTGGAAACAGGTGTGCAGCCTTGGTAGGTTTGCTCTTGTTGACATGAGCAGGGTTTCAAAGCTCAGTGCTACTCCTTTCAACACCAGCTCAAAGAGCACAGCCTGGCATGTATGATATCATATCAGCATCGCCTCAACCTTAAGCACAGCATCCCCTGCTTTGAAAAAGAGCACAGCATGGCACGTGTGCAGGAGGCTCAACTGAAATTGACAAAAAGGCACGTGTTGTAGCATGCCTATGGGGACCTTGTAGCTGCCAACGGCTTCTTCCTTGACCATGAATGGCCAAAGAAACTGCATCCAAACCACGGCTCATTCCTGGATTGCAACAGTCATACCTTTTGAATAAACTGTGCACTGTGCAAGCATATGGTCGGTCACACATCAAAGGAGCATACCTGTGGCAAAGGCATGCATACACCCTCTCATGGTAATGGTAACACACGAGAGCACACACACACACATACACACGCACACACACACGCACACGCACTCACACGCACACGCACTCACGTCTACATCCTGCCTGCCCAGCTCGTTCAGCATCGCAGGCACTGAATCAATAGTGCACAAGAAGACGCGAGAGCCAGTCAAGATGGAGCCCTTTGCGCTTGCCACCACTTCCGACAGCACTTCACTGGCCACAAACTTGGCCACGCTGCGCAAAAAGTCCACCAAGGTCTCAAGCTGGATCTGCACCGTACGTAGAGCAAGCGCAAATGTATTAAGGGTAGCCACAGCCGTTCATTGCACGTCCTGTGAGCATGAGAGGTGCAGAGTAATTGGAAGCCATGGGTTTCCATATGCACAACCATACCAAGCGTGAATGCTGGTTTTAGCTGATGTTGCAGATACTTTATGCAAAACTGCAAAACTGCGAGGAAGGGTGTTCTAATGCTCCGAGGTTGCGGAAGTGTAGCATATGCATAAAATACAAATTAGTGATACTTGTGCGTCACCACTGTGCTCCTTCAGCCTATCTTATTACCAGTTTACATTACACCATCACAAAACACAGCCCTCACGAAGGACCCACAACATCTTTACGTATGATGAACGCACTATTTCTACGACACCTTAACAATTCGACGTAGCCCTCAAAAAATTGCAACACCTTCAAAGCAACCAATTGGGGCGCACATACTCAGCTTGCTGTGGCGGAACCCCACTACTTGCTGCCATATCCTCATGACAGATCACCTACTGCATCAATCTAAATTTATACCTATGTGTGTTTTTGGTGATACACAATCATCAAGATCATTGCAATGGACAAGGAGTGAAAACAATGTGTTTCGCTTTAGCTCCCCAGATGTCGTATGCCGTGATTCTTGTTGCTTGGCTGGCCTTGCCACAGCTAATGCCTAAACAGAAGACAGACTTCTTTGATTGGCCATGTCAACACTTCTGCCAGCCGTCACGTGGTCTTAGAGGGGGGTAACCCAATTGCCCAACTCGGCGGGCCTTGCCCTGCAAGCCCAAGGGCGTGAGGGGAATGGCAGGAAGCCAAGGGGCACACTCCAGGCCTGCCTGAATGTTTGGAAAGCATCACACGTGACATGCAGATGAATTCTCACCTCCTCTCCCCTCTTTTCCCCTCCTCAATGGGGAGCTTATCCTTGTGTCGGGTGACTGGGCACGCATTGGGCGGACACGCTAGGAGGCTGTTCAAATCAGACAGGCCTTTCGCCTGAGCAAGCCGGCCTCCAATATCTTTTTGGAAAGGTTTTGTGCCTCAATAGCCAAGCAAAACACGATCATGCACAATGCCATTCCTGCTGCAAAGAGATTGGCTATCTTTTTGGACTGGGCTGATTCTGGGTCCCCTCAGCACCTTGCCCGCACATATGACGTGAGCAAAGCTGCAGTTTGCAACATTATTCATGGTCATTGTTTGAGGTGTCAGGCTTGTTCTCCTCGCCATGCTGCACGCCTAGGATGCGCACTGCCACTGGGAGCAACACTGGCTACCTGATGCAGGTGAACCTGTGCGTGTAGCTCCCCTGCTGCGTGCGCAAGCGCTTGCAAAGAGCCAGCCTGGCTCTCCCCAGACTGGCTGCCCTCTACCACATAATCAGAGAGTCCCAGCCCTCTACAGGACACAGGTGCCTCTGTGCATTGGGCACCACCTGCCTGCTCCTGCTTGTCTCCTCTCTGCTTGCGTTTAGACTTGGCAGGACCCTTGAGATATCATCCTTTAAGCCCTTAACATCACCACCTTGACTACTACAACACAAAATTCATAATATCAAGTGATTTTTAGATAGATTTGTACGTTTTAAGACCAGTGGGAACATGTGGGACCAGTTTGCAACTTTTGGGGGGGAGGTCCCAAGCGAAAAATACTGAAAGCCGGTCCCACCCTGTTTCTGTCATGTGGCGAAAATGTTTTTCCTCGTGAAATTTTTTTTTGGATTTTACGTGTGACCGCAAAATTTTTGTCAAAAATAAAAATATTTCCCCCTGGAGAAAAAAAAGTAGGAAAATTCTACGTGTAACCGCCTTCTTAACGTCAGCTTAAGTTGGAGTATATTGCTCCCAATTTGATGAAGTAGCGTGTGAGCAGTTGCCCCTTGGATGATTAAAAAGGAGCATAGGTATTTGGGCACATGCTCCAATGCCCCCCTCTAAATATTCCCCATTTTCAGCCATGCAACATAACCTCTTCCTCTTTACCCTTACAAAGATGTCATCGATGCTTGTGTGTAATTAAAAGACCTTTCCAGGTTTCTCATCAACCACAGCATCCATCTTCTGAACACTTTTCCTTCAGCTCTCTTATCAGCCACAACACCCATCTTCTGAACACGCCTTTCTGCTCTGACTTCTTCAGCTCTCTTATCAACCACCATACCCATCTTCTAAACACGCCTTTCAGCTCTGACCTAATGAACACTTCCTTCAGCTCTCTCATCGACCACGACACCCACCTCCTGAACAACGGCTGCCGCACGAAGCTTGAGCGGTGACCTGATCAGGGTCAGTGTGGTAGACATTGCTGACTGGAGGCTGGAAGAGGCATCCTGCTTTTCGCAGCAATCAGGCTCGTCGTGCCGACTGAAGAGCATCAACACCGCTGCCTTGAGTTGGTGAAGGGCGTCCTGAATAGGGATGAAGAGTGTGCGTGTGGGACGAGCATGTGCGTATACCGAGAGTGTATTGTGTGCATGCGAACAGAGATGACGGTCTTGCTTGGCAGTGCTTGACAGTGCTTGGCAGTGCTTGACAGTGCTTGACAGTGCTTGGCCATCCCCTTGACGCATCAAAGGCTGTTCAGCGCAGCTCTCAGGGGTACATAGTGGTCTGTGGTCTGGGATGCAGGGGGTGGGACGTGAATGGGCTGCGACATCTGAATCCTACAAGAGCTCCACTGCTCAGACACCCAATGGCTTGTGGACTGGGGTACTGGGGATGAGGGTAAAGGTGCTTCGGTGCAGCGGGTGGGCTATGATGGGCAGTGACAGCTGGGACCTTGACATTTGCCTCAGCACTTGATTTTTGGCTACACACACACACACACGCACGCACGCACGCACGCACGCACACACGCACACACACGCACACACACACGCACACACGCACGCACACACACACGCACACACACGTTCTTCATCATTTTAACACCTTAGTCACACCAAGTGCAGCCCAGGGTCTATGTGACATGATGATTTGAGACTTCCCTTGGGGTTCGTGGGTCAGACGAGAAAGCAGTCTGACCTTCCATCCTAGAGAGAACAGGGGCAGAAAAAACACCATGCTGTGCAGACTAACGTGAGTATACTACTTATTTTTTGGCTGTGCAACCCTCCCTATTCACCATAGCCTAGCGCTTGAACCCTACACACACTAATATTGCAGACGCACACCTGCGCGCATGCACACACACGCACACACACACACGCACACAATAATATACACAAACTTGCACAAGCACACATACACCAATCTCACCACAGGGCTGGTCCAAGGCAGCTTCCACGGCATGGAAGGGTTGTACTTAATTGGAGTTGTGCTATCCTCTGCCTCTGAGCTTTCAGGGCAGCTGCTCGATGTGCAGCAACTGTCACCGGCGGCAAGCACCAGGCCTTCTTCTACTTGTTGATGGCTGGAGCTGGAATCCTCCAGGAAGTCTGTCAAGGGCTCCTGCACATGTATGCATGCAAATATACCGTTTAAAAGAGAAAAAAATAAGGTCTTCTTCTAATTGTTGATGGCTGGAGCTGGAATCCTCCACGAAGTCTGTCATGGGCTCCTGCACATGTAAGCATGCAAAGATACCGTTTGAAAGAGAAGAAAATATAAGCAGGCAGCGAACACCACTTTCCACACGATCCAAGGAAAAGGAGCCACCTTGGTATTTGATACCGTACAACTCCTCTACCACAGGAAAGAAAATAGGAATCAGTGGGGTGTAAAAGCGTCTTACAGGGGTCCTTCATGGGTTGGAGTCAAGGACGTGGTCAGGCAGGCCACACAACATTGTTTTGCATTGGGCGGTGCAGAACACAAAACATCCTTTAATAATCCACGTCGGTAGTGTTTACACTATCTGCGTTCTTTTTTCCCTCTTTGTTTTGGGTCCATGGTACAAAGCGTGCTGTGATAAGGCCTAGGCAATTTTGATTACTACAGCACTGCAGCAGCTAGTGCAAGTGCACCCAATATTCAGAACACAAGTGGAAAAAGCACGTGAACACAGGAAGCCCCACCTGATTGCTTCCTTTCAATTTTGACAAGTCGTTCCCAAGGTCAACCCCGCATTTGCTGCCTGTTCCCAAGCTTCTACTGCTGCTGCTGCTGCTACTGCTCCTGCTGCTGCTGCTGCTGCTACTGCTCCTGCTGCTGCTGCTGCTGCTACTACTGCTGTCCAGACGAGAGGGAAGTTGGTCACACATGCTGTTGACCTCTTCTTGCTTACCCTCCCTGTTGCCTATTTTGCTCCTACCAAGCCCACCCGCAGCGTCTCTACCCTTCCCACTGCTGCTGCTCAAACTAGTGGGGAGCTCAATACAACCCCCACCCACCCCA
>Ga0307960_1001247_pt1 | contig 14725 bp, 17 predicted proteins | sample OrgLakmetagen542_FD_201832 | JGI IMG/M metagenome (GOLD analysis project Ga0307960, IMG submission 201832) | Saline water microbial communities from Organic Lake, Antarctica - #542 | ecosystem: Environmental > Aquatic > Non-marine Saline and Alkaline > Saline | place: Antarctica: Organic Lake... | reverse complement strand
CACACACACACACACACACACACACTACACACACACACACACTCTCTCATATACACACATACACATACACACATTTATGTGCGAGTGCACATCCACATGCACACAACACACCTTCTTGACGTGCTCCGTCCATATAGAGTTCTTGCTGACTTGGTCCATTTCCTTTGCTTCTGTTTTTTAATTGCTTAGACACACCTTAGAACTTGACTAAGGAACAAAACAAAATAACGAGCTTAGTTTAAAAGCTCTTAAATTTTAAACAGAAATTCGGTGGTCAGTAAAATGCTTTACAAGTTACGGCCACACCTTAAAGCTTGGGACAGGTCCCCTAAGCGCGCCCAGTGTTTCAAACAAATGTATTTATTTCGGCTAGATGCAACAAATTTTCGTGCAATGAGCCCCTGCACGAATTTACAGGGCAGGCTTAAAGTTACCTGCCCTAAGTAGGTAATAAATAGCCTGGGCCTTGATTGCTAGAGTCAGTGTTGATGTAGGTGGCTAGGACGCAGACAAATTGACATTGGTGAGCAGCTGCTCCCCGCTATCTTGTGGGGCTTTGCCATAAAAGGCGTCTTTTCGTATAACGCTGCATCATGTGTTGTTATTGCTGCATCTGAAACAGGGTCTATGTAGATCACAAGAGTTCTGATTGCACAAGTTAATAACCTGTGTATTGTCACCACATTCAAGCAATCAAGGTCGGCTAGCAGTGTCCCTGCAGTCATCATATATACACGCTCTACTTCAGTCGTGACTAGTCACTCACAAATGCAGTACATATGCATACATGGAAAGCAAGAGAAAATTTGTGTGTGACAGACCTGTGTGACAAATCTGTTAAAATTCCTTCATTGTTATTAGATAGTTTAAGGTGTGCAGATGCGTGCGTATGCGTGTTCCAATTTCCGAGGCAACAAAGCGTTATTTTCCTTCCCGAGGGTGTGCCCGCTGTCTGGATCTCTATCTGGTCAAAGATTTGGGCACACGTCGCCCACGAGCCCAGCACGCGAAAAACACATATCGACTATCTTGCATATTTTTGCATAACAAAACATTTTGTGCAAATCGCTACGGTAAGAGACTGTCCCACAGACGCACCTGGCCAACATGCCTCCCCTTCGAAACCCCTCCACCGCGAACAAACTGCCCTCTGCTCGCACGAGCATCACCATCAAACCATTCAAGATAACGCGGCTGCACGCCCACGAGGGTGGGAGCGATCCATCGCCTCCTCCTCCAGCAGCAGCAGTTGATCAACAGCAAACATCATCACCTGCTCAAGGAGACGAGCACCCACAGGTAGAATGCAGGTGGCTTGGGTGACTGCTGCGTAATGTTCCTTTTGGATTGCGCACATTCCCTGAATGAAATCCCTTAGACTACCCGCCCGGACCTGCTTAACAATTGATCTCGTCAAATAATCTAATTGCACACGCAGGCCAACAAGCCACAAGCTGCAGCAGTTTCGCCGCCTTCTTCACCCCCCCAGAGCAAGTCTGCCGTCAAGGGATTTGTCCAACGGGAGTTTGTGCAGCCTGGAAAGTCCTTGCGGGAAAAGGTACGCCTTGTTAACGTCGTCGCCCTGCAAACCGAAGAGAAGATGCTTTCATCACTTGTTCTTGTTAAAACAGTGGTCGAACTGGTTTTTAAATGGACCCAAAGTGATGTGAAACATGTTGAATTCAGGCTGGACGCCTCATCTATCCTGGTGCAAACGAGCGAAGCCTAACCTACCTAACTGGAAGGTAATAAATGTAGGGACACACGCGCACACAAACACACAAACCTTTGTACTGAATCCAAAATATCACGCTCATTCTCTTATGTGGAGCTTAAGTATTAGGAACTTGCATAATGCAGCAGGCAATGATCAGGATCAACCCCGTAACTCTTAAACTCCCACCTCTCTAACTTCTAACTTCTATACGGCGTTCTCTTCTTCTTTTTTGCAGCCTACCTGCTGATTTTGGCTTCGATCCTTTACACCGTAAGTACATGCTTTAATTGTGCCCGCCACACTGAGCAAGGCAGGAACAATAACATTTTGTGGCAACCACCTAAAATCTTTCTGACCCCTGCAGTTGCGGATACAGACGACCAGGACCCTCTTAACAACACCATGAGCATGACATGGCTGTCCTATGCAGGTATGTACACATCCTTGCTTGTCAGTATTATGAATCACTTGCCTCTTCTTGATGGCCTCCACACGATGATCTACTGCATTCCCGTCTATAGTACACAACAAAGTGCAAATTTAAAAAGCAGCACTGACGCTTTTTTCTAACACATGCAACTGCAGAGGTCATTCACGCACGTTGGGCGATGCTGGGTGCGGCAGGTTGTTTGGCACCAGAGGTGTGTACAGCAGTCAGATGGTTACATGCTTTTTGTTTGTAAGCCTGATGCTGTTGTGGAATGATGGAAGTGGATGCCGGAATATTCGGGCTTCTTAATCTGCTTTTGCTTCCTTTCATAGAAAACCTATCTTGTGGAACCCTTGCAGCTTCTTGGGAAGGCTGGGGTTATACCCGAGAAAACTGCACTGCCTTGGTTCCAAGCTGGTGGCCTTGACAGCACATCCCGCTTAGTTGCCATCCCTTTTACTGGATCCATCCCTTTTGAGTACTGGACTGACCAGTACACCCTGCTCTGGACAATGCTTGTGGCTATGGGATTTGCGGAGACCAGGAGGTGGCAGGTCAGTGCCAGTTGATGATGAGAGGTGACAGCATGCAGGCAGCGGATAGCACCTGCAGAATTGTGAATATTTACACCTCCAACCTTTGTAAGCACGAGTATTGATGTTGCCACCCTGCCGTCCATCGCTGCAGGAGTTCAAGCAGCCAGGCTCAGTGCAGAAGCAGTACTTCTTGGGCCTTGAAAAGCTTACAGGTATTACAGTTTTCATAGAGATCCAGTTTTTTAAGAAATTCACGACCGCAGTGATCTTAGTGAGCAGTGATTTTATTTGTCAAAGGAAGATCTGCTCCAAGTTGGGTAAAAGGTCTTAGCTTTCTAGAACCTGACCATCGATCTGCTTCACACGCAGGGACCACCTCGTCACAACCCGCCTATCCCGGAGGAAATTTATTTAACTTTGCAGGTGCGTGTTTGATCAATAATATGGCACATGAGAAAGAGGGCTGCCTTCACTGGAGCTGTACTGTGCTGATTTTTCTGTGCTCACACAGCTGCAGCTCCTGTGATACAAAGTAAGGAGGGACCAAGTTAAATGTGATCTTAACTCAAGCTGGCTATTGCAAATTATACCTTGCATCGTATAAACGTATAAACTAATACAGGATTTGGCAAGAAGGACGACAAGGAGATGTTTGAGCTGAAGACCAAAGAGTTGAGGAATGGACGCCTTGCTATGCTTGCATGCCTCGGATTCTTCCTTCAAGCAGAGACGACACATGTCGGGCCTTTTGCAAACCTCTTGGTAAGTCATCTGTTACGATTCCCCTAAGAGCAACTGAGGGAATACAGAGCATTTGGATCGTTGATTATGTGCGTGTGCAGGATAAAGAGTATCGAATTTGCATGGCTTCACTGACAATGCTTGTTTTTTTGCATGATTGCTGCTGTGTGAATCTGTGCAGGAGGCACAAAAGACAATGTTTCATGCCACTAAGAGTTTTGCACTTGCTCCTGTTTTTCACACAGGATCACCTATCTCACCCAGGGTCAGAGAACCTGATCGGTCGCATCTCAGGATCTGCGTGAGCTTCACTGACTATGCATTGTACATATTTCCGTCCTTACCTTTTTAGATACATATTGGTAGAAACTCTCCGTTGTCTCTTACTGGTGCAACCAACGTTGTTGTTCGGCATACATCTATTTCTTTCATTTTCTTGCAAAGAAGGCACACGTTCTAGTTGGTAGCGTCATTTCTAGAATTGTTACTTCATCTGCTGGCTCCAAATTTTATGAATTAAGCTTCTATCAGGAACAATTTCCATTTTGCGTAATTTCTGAAAATTTACTTGGCTGCTCGTAACAAGCCATTGACAAGAAAAGGTTCACAAAAGATAATAAAACATACATGTCAGCTTTCGCTGGTCTCAACCATTCAAGAAAGAAAAATCGGTAGGGATTGTGAGATTCAATGACATCCAGTCCAGCTTCCTCTCCATAGTTCCTTCACAAAATAATCCCGGTGGCCCGGCTTGGAAGTAATATTGAATTGAGTAATGGGAACCACCTACAGAGAACACAGCAATGTCAAACAACCTTTTTCGGACAGTAATTTTGTTTGGCCAACACGCAAAAACCCAGTTGCCGAGTTTCGTGAAATAGAATGCATAGAATAGTAGCCTGTCTGCCCCCAAAAATACAAATCTAATGTATTAGGTAAGTTTACAAGGCTTACAAGAAAAAGGCCTTCATTCAATAAGTATGACTGCTAGCCTGTTCATATTGATTATCATTACTACAGACACTCTAGTGCTGCTCCTCACATATCATAAGTTAGGTATAGGTAATCATATCTGCCTTCCTCATTCTTTGTATCCTCGGTGTGACAGGCCATGTGTTTGAGCCCAAAACACACAAAGGAGTCCCCTTCTTTGATTTTCTGCTGGCCGGCTAGTCCTGGCAGTTGCTTGATTGTTTTATTCAGTGCTGCAACAGTGGCTGCAATGTCACAAACAGCGTTGTGCCTTCTTTTTTCCCTTTCCAAGAATTTTTTAGTGGGTGGTACAAGTTTGGTGCTACAACAACAATGATCACAGTTTTAAACGTTTTACATACGCAGCCTAGCACGTTTGACTGATGGCTTTATTTGTTAGCTCTGTAACTTTGACAAAGCCACATTTTCCTTAATCTTTTGTTTTTCTCATTTTTGTTGGGGCTCCAGCTGTGAGCACTAGGTAAATATAACACAGCCTTATGATGTCCAGGGTTGGGGGGCCATGTATGAGCGCGTGGTGCCCCCTGGGTAACGCCTTCGGGTGCCTCCGCGCACACGCCCGGAAATACTCGGGAGCGGCTAAGACTCATAGACACACAGAGTGAGAGAGTAAATGCACACAGGCCTAGCAGCAGGCAACTAGGCCGTGGCATGCACAGTGTTGGCCACATCCGTGTAAGGGGTAAAAGGCACACCACCTTGCAAATACTGCTTGTGTTTTCACCTGACCTGCATCTCCTCTTGTTCTCCTTGCCTGCATACACAGGCCAGTCAACATAATGCATTATTATGCCGCAACTGAATGCTGTTATACAGCAAGCAGCCGCGGCAGGAGTAGGACCTACCACGATAGCAACTCTCTTGCATGTCAATGTCACCTGAGAATGCAGCCATAAGAAAATGCAATGACTGGAGCGTGCTCAAAGCTTTACCAGCAAGCTTGTTAATTGCACGCGAGCTGCGCCTTGTTCATCATCCCGTGATTTCTTTAGAGTGTGACGTAGGACCCATGCATATTTGTCCTTAGGATTGCAGAGCTGATTAGAGGATCGGATGAACGGAGCGTGAACATATGCGTATGCGTAAGGCATCTGCCATCAATGATTGTCAGGCAGTTACAACAAACGTCTGTTGGTACTCCTCAGAAATTTACTAAGCCCTCTGGAGCTGAAGAAGAGGCAGCAGTACCTTCTAGGTAAGTGAATGGAATGTGTAACTCAGGGTATGAGATCGTGTGCAGGAACTGCCCCTTTTTGTGGGTATTCAAATCCAGAGACAAACCATCAAGCACATTTCTTTCCAGGTACCTAAATGTAGACGCCAAAATGCATGAATAGAGTTTGCTAAGCATTGGCAGAGTGTGATAAAAAATTTGCTGTCAGCACAAGGCCGTTAGCGTGATTTCAAGATGATAACTAAAATAAGACCAAACATAACCCGGTGGGGATTCCTTTTCTTTGCAGCTGAAAAGGAAGAAGCGAAACCAAAAACGGCGAACGCAACAGAGGGAGACAAACAGAGCTAGGCGCCAGCAGCAGCACAGCTTGCAGCAGTAGTGAGAGAGAGTTTAGCTGACGGCATTGTTGGACTCATCTACAGCAAGCAAAGATGAATTGGGGAGCGGCTTTGTGGGTGCCGTTATATGCACTGAGGGTTTGAAGGTCACTCACATGCTCTATGCTGATGACCTGACTCTGACAAATGAAGAATCTCTTCCAATTTCAGAATGTTGTCCATGCCAGACGTTCCCTTTCCAGAACTATATTCCACTTTCATCAGAAGCCGATTCCAAATCAAGCATGCTGCCCTCCTGATCCCCATTGGTTTTTTTATTGTCCTAGCGTGGTTGCTAAGCAATAGGTCAAATAGTTTTGGCCTGCTTCCCCCTGCTCTCGGCTCTTAATAGAGGAGCCCGTGTCTTGAGATCTAGCCCTTTAATTCACTGTTATGAGCTCGTAGTGTGGAGTGTTATGAGCTCGTAGTGTTATGAGCTCGTAGTGTGGAGTGTGGAGTGCCTTTCTAGCGCAGCAGCGTTTGTTGTCAGGGGACTCTTTATTCTCTTGGATTGTGTTAGAGTTAGTTTTGACGCACCATTCATTGCAGTGGCTTAGTTAATTTTATCCTGGCTATCACTGAGCTTCCCTTCTTCATAAAACCAGGCACCTTTTTGCACAAGTTTTCCCTTTTTCTTTCTTTCCCATGCTCGTCCTTCATGTTTACGCTTTTTCCTTATAGTCGTCATCAACCTAGTTGCCCCCCCTTGCTTTTTTTATTCCTTCCAGCCTGCCTCTCTTGCTCCCTTTCTTCTCAAGCTGTACCTATTTCGTAACAATCGGCGACAGCAGGGAGTATGCCACCCCCCCTTGACCTATGCCCCAACATGCCCCATCAAAATCTTATTGAATGCATTGGTGGAGGAGTTTTACAGTACTCGCTATCAACTGGCTCCTTTTTCTTAATTAATGTGGGTAGTGTTTTCCATTGCATGGTTCTTTTCTTTTTTTGGCAAAGCCCCGGTCAGGGGAGTAGCCTGTTACGTGTGTACACGTCCCTTGTGAAAAGGTGTATAGCTAATTGGAGACTAGTGCAATGGTGACCGTTGAAGCTGGCTCGACTCCAGAAGGCAGTTATCTATAGAACAGAAAAAGAAAAAACTACGCAGGCAGTGAAAGCCACTCCCCACATAAATTAAGGAAAAGTAGCTACTTTTTGGTATCAACTACCGTAAAGCTCCTCCACCGCGAAAAGGAAAGGTAATATCAATGGGGATCAGGAGGGTTGCAGGTTTGGCCTGAAACCGGTTCCTGATGAGAGTTGATAACAGTACTGGAAATGGCACGTCTGGTATGGACAAGTTTAGCGGCAAAGTTCACAGAGTGCACATGGAGCTTGGAGGCAAGCTTCTTAACTCTTTGAGAATCGAGACCCAGTTCTTTGAAAGGCTTCAGAGTGTGAGTGTTGTAGATGGTGCTGCCCACACCCAAAAGGATGATGTGGAGAGTAACGGAGGCTCCTTGGAGAATGTTGCAAAGGTCTTTGTGATGTTCCTTTGCGGCGTTCAGCTGGTTCTGAGGTCTGGTGTCCTTACAGTACTTGATCTCAACAAGGTGGATCTCACGCCGAGGTTTGCTGAGGTCTTTAGGTCGGTGCTGTCTGGGGTTGGTGACTCTATTGGTGGCTGGCGGTGCTGCTGGGATGCTCCCAGTCTCCCTCAATTGCCCCCTGCCACTTCGAAGAACCCACCCCCCTACATTAATTTGTTGTTTTTTGTGTTTTTGCAGCGATGGGAGTAACCAGCACAAAATCTGGGCGGCTGGAGGTAAATCTGTCTTTATCTGAGAAGCGGGGTGGGAAGAGCCAGTTGGGAACAATTCTACTTTCAGCTGTTTCAGAAATCTGGAAATTTTGCATAATCATCCGTTCTTTGCTGCCTATGTCTATGGAGGCAACGCATGATCCTAAGGAACCTGTTTTCTGATAGCCTTCAAGATCATACGGCAGGCTAAGTTTTGTCTTTCGGTGATCATGTTCCTTATTTGCGTGTTTTGGCACCCAGAAAGAATGTGCAGGGCACTGTCTACTTGTGGGCAGAGGGGGCAAGTTTAACTTGTTGAGAGTTTGAACAATACCGCATGTTTTTGATTATATAGGGTGCCTGTTCTCTATTTCATAATGAAACATTTGGTCTTAAAGGGGACATAGGATGATGCTAGGTAAGCATTGCTAGTGGCTCCATTGGCAGTGGCTGCCGTCTTTTTTGAGGGTCTGGTAGTGCTCACGGTACTTCGATTCAGTTTTGGCATTTCCCAGTTTATGGAGAAAATGCATGTGTGCTTGAAGGGCATCACGGTGGTTTGGTAGGTACTAAAGCTTTGGGGGAGGAGAATGGGCCATGTTTGTTGTATGGGTATGATTATGGGTTTGTGTTTGGTTTTCTATGTCTTCTTTGCAAGCCAGTGGATGTTGTAGAAGGGATTTCCCTCAAAGCCTGCTGTTCTGATGGAGGTGTCTGCAATGTCGGAGTAGGTGGTGGCTGACTTTTTAGCAAGGGCGTCGACATGTTCATTACCGATAATACCGGCATGGGACTTTACTTTAAAGAAGTAGATGGGCGATGGTGATTGGCGGATTGCTTTAGCAATGGATTGAAGGACATCTCCTTGGATTTGGTTGTGATGGAAATTTGGGTGTGACAGCTGCTTTTTGATTTGGTACAGGGATGTAAGACTGTCTGTGGCTATATGTGAGTAGCCGTGTATGACTGCAGCTGCTATAGCTGCTAGCTCTGCACGTGAGATGGTGCCGGTTATACCCATGCCTTTTGGGTTTACATAGTGGGAAACATTTAAATGAGGGTTGTATACGCCTGATCCGGTGTCTTGCCCTACTCCATTCTTTTGGAGGCTGCCATCAGTGTATAGTCCAATCCCGCCAATCTTTTACCTTACGGGTTAGGTTTTGGCTGGAGCTGTTTTGGGGTGCTTCGTCGATATTTTAATTATGAGGTTGGTCAGTGCTAATCAGGGCACTTGTTTTATCTGGGCCCTCTGAGGCTTGAGGGTGGTCATTGGGAAGCTTATTTATTTTGTTGAGTCCTGAGTGCTGTCCGGAACCTAAGGCTGTTTGGTAGGGATGGTTATGTATGTTTTTAGTTTCCCACTTTGCCTCCGGGATCTCTTTGGCAAGCTAGTGGAAAAGAAGCTAAGAAGGGAAAGAATTGCCAGTTGTCAAAGCATTCTACCACCTCAGCTGGCCATATACTGGGTCTTTTAATTTGACAGTGATTAGACCCGACAAAATCGGTTATATAAATTGAGAGGTATGATCGTCTTGACTTAAATGTTGTTTGAAAAACTCTAGCTAGGCTCTGAGCCTTTTCCTCTAGAAGCATGCAATTTCGCGTATGACGTATGAGCATCACTGAAAAACAGAACAAGAACTGCTTAGAACTAAAAACACAGTACCAATGGTTCAAGCGTACTTATGGATCAAGCGCAATAGCATTTAGCCTAACTTGTGCCTCATCTGCCCTCAACTAGACATTGCCCTGCATATTCTTTCTGGGTGCCAACACACGCAAATATGAAATAAAATAATTACAAAGCATAAATTAGCATGCATGACTGTTAAAGCCATAGGCAATAAAGGTTGCCTAGAATCCTGCTTTGTCTCCATAGATATAGGCAGCAGTAAATGGCTGGCTGTGCAAAATCGCCAGGGTCCCCAAAAGCTGAAACTGGGTTTGTACCCAAGTGGCTCTTTCCACCCTGCTCTTTAAACAAAAATAGGTGTAATTCCAGCCGTCCAGATGCTGGACTGGTTGCTTCCATCCTTTCCACAAAAGTTAGAAAACAGCGAGCGATGAATGCAGAGGGGGGGTGTCTTCGGAGTAGCAGGGGGGAAACTGAGGGAGACCAGGAGCACTCCAGCAACACCACCAGCCACCAGCAGAACAATAGTCGCAAGACAGCACCGATCTAAAGATCTCGCTAGATATCAACACAATGAATTTGCATCATTGAGGTCAAATATTGTGTGGACACTAAACGAAGGAACCAGCTGAACGCCGTGCAGGAACAGCACAAATATCTCTGCAACATCCTTCAAGGAGCTTTGTAGCATAGTGGCCAAAATGGTTAACCGGATGAATGAGCGATAAGTAAATCTTACTTTACTTATGCATGTTACATTCGCCCCACCCTCAAGTGCTTGCGTCCTCGTAAGCATATCACAACCACCGAAACCTGTACGGTTTTTACATGATAGAGGCATTCGATATTAGACGGAGTCCACCCGGAGGTTATGCGGCAAAGTGTAAAGCGTGCGCAAAAAAAACTGTTTTTGCGGGCCGGAGGACTCGAACCGAGAATCTCGACTTTGATACCAAATGTAACGTAGTGGCCAAAATGGTTAACCGGATGAATGAGCGATAAGTAACTACTTTACTTATGCATGTTACAAGCTTCCACTACTCTCCACACGATCCTTTTGGGCGTGGGCGGCACCATCTACATCACTCACACGATAGAACCTCGCAAGGATTTCTTTAAAGTCTTGAATCTCAAAGGTTTGACAAACCTGATGCCTCCAAGCTCCATATGCATTCTGTCAATTACGCTGCTAAACTTGTCCATACCAGACGTGCCATCCTAATCCCGCCCATTACCAACTCTCATCAAGCAAGAGCCGGTTACAGGTCAGGCCTGCAACCCTCCTGATCCTCATTGACAATTTTCTTCTATTCTGTGGTGGAGTTACAGAACTCGGTATCAACATAGCTTTTCCTTCATTCATGTAGGGAGCAATTTTCCAGAGGTGGTCGACGAAGGCCTGATCAAGGGGTACTTTTAAAATGTTCCCAAAGTATGGGTGCAGCTGGCACTTTCTAAGCTTAGCACCCAGATGTAGCTGCTGATAACACCAGAGCTTGAAAGGTGCCAGTAGGGGCACACATGCCTAATTGCCCGCGGCGTGCACCCCACTTTTCACCACCAATCTGTCATATTTCACCACTAACTGACCCGATTTTTGTCATTTTTATATGACACTGCAACAAAAATGGGGCAAAACGTAGCAGTAGCTGGTCAGGTACCCCATTTTGGCCCATTTCCCTTAGAAAAACAGCAAAAGGGGTGCCAAAAAGAGTGGATAACCAAGTTCCACCAAATCCGCTTTTCAGCATGCCAAACGATTTCTCATCATAAGAAGTACTCCTGTGGTGTTTTGAAGTGAAAAGAGGCCCTGGGTAGTGTGTGGTGGCTCAATACGTAAACATTCAGTGCCAAAATTTGAACTGGATTTCTGCCCAGACCACTGGGGTAGTCCATTTGGCCTCAAACTTCATGAAACATCTAGTTATGTTATTAACGATTTGCATCGAAAAAGGAACATTTCCAGGACTTTTGCTCTGTTGACCACCTCTGGCAATTTTCACAGAGTTTTTTTGATGGTTTTCTTTCTGGGCCAGCAGTGCATTCTATTAGCTGCAAGCTGCAAGTCATACTTCCAGCTATATATGTAGGGTTGGCCAGAACCCGTATCTATACACCGTATATTTGATGATTTCCCTGCCAAAAATACCGTATATACACCGTATATATATGGTTCTGGCCAACCCTATAAATATGCCCCGACAGGGAGCCCCATTTTTATAAAAATGTTTGCTCCTGCGTGTGTCATTGCGTCTTAATTGGACGGTGCACATCCCAGGACAACATTTTCCCCCGTGGTTTTGGAAGAATGCATCGATCATCAATCTGTGTGATGTCGTAAATAATCGTACATCAAATTTGAGTCTTGGGGCAAGCGTGGTTTTATGCTTTTGCTTCCGCTTGATTAAGACTGTTTTGATATGATCTTTGACTTTTGTATCGGCGACTTTACCATTTGGACAATACATGTTTATGTGGGCTTATCTCCTAAAGGTAAAAGCCTAGGATGCATCTTCATACCTCCTAGATGCTCTGCGCAAAAAAATTATAATTGATTTTGACTGCAGATGCAAGCAAATTTACCATACAGAACTCAGGAGCCTGTTATATATTTCTGACAGTCATGTGGAAATTTTGGGCCTCCGGCTCAAAATGACTTCCCCCCGCAAACTGACCCCCACACTAATAAAAAGGGTGTCAATCTGCTCAGAAGGTAAGCAACCATCTGCCTGCACAGTTCTTTTGCCAATAGTTTAATACCTGAAGAGTTATAGGGCAAAAACTGATATGCGCACGCTCTTGCACTGACCACCGGTTTTGTGCACAAACCCAGCCAAAACCCTTGCCAAAGCATTTTTTTACATTAATGCAACTTATGTTTAATGCAGAACGTGAATTACAAGTTGCTGGTAATTTGCCTGAACACACCCCCGAGGCCTACTCTGGGGGCATTCCATGCAATTCTCTGACAGCCCCCCCCTTTCATCAAATCACTCCAAAAGGGTGCCAATCAACTGGGCTTTAGCTGAGGATTCCAAATCAAAATGGAGGACCTCCAAATGACAACCCACGATTCATTAATTTATATGTGAAAACTGGATTTATCTACAAAGTTTAGGCAGGAAGAAAGTAATAAACCCTAGATCTCCTCGATCATTCCAAAATGTTGTTATTCGTTTTTAAATCTAATTATCTCGAGTATCACCATGTCTGATAGAGAGGAAGAGGAACTTCCCTATTCTTACGATACGGCAGTTCTGTTTGTGCCTGAAGGTGCGCTCGTGTGTGGGGCAGTGAGATCCCTTGTATGGGCACTATGCACGCTCAAGAGATTAAAATTTTATTTCTACTGCTCGCAGGGAAGGATGATGACCCAATGGAGAAGGTGCGCGTGTGTGTACGTGTGTGTCTGTGTCTGTGTGTGTATGTATGCGTGTGCATGTGCGTGTGCGTGTGCGTGTGCGTGTGCGTGTGCGTGTGTGCGGGTGCATGTGTGTATATGTGTGCGTGTGTGTTTTTGCGTGTGCGTGTGCGTGTGCGTTCATGTATGTCCGTGCGTGTGTGTGTGTGTGTGTGTGCGCGTGTGTGTGTGTGTGTGTGTGTGCGCGTGTGTCTGAGTGTGTGCGTGTGTGTCTGTGTGTGTATGTCTGTGTGTGTCTGTGTGTGTGTGTGTGCATGTGTGTGTTTTTGTGTGTGTTGCCTCAATTGCCTGCTGCTGCAGCATGTAGCCTTGTTCTGACGCAAACTGCTTCCTTTGTTCAGGTGGAGGGTGACACCCGCAAAAGGAAGAGGCAGGAGGACGTACCAGGTAAGACAAGGGCTCACATTTAAAAAGTAATGCAGCTGCTAGTGTTCAAAAGCCAGGGTTGAGCAGCATGTCGTTGTTTTACGAGCATGAAGACTCTTGATGCTGCTTGGTGTAGCAGTGCACACAGAAAACTCTATGTTGAGGAACGTGGAAACTCCAAATCTGTGAAAAAGAAAGTGGTTTAATTAGTTCAATTAGAAAGAAAGGAATCCCTTCCTTTGCTACGAGTAAGCGAAAGCAACCTCTCCTTTCAAGCCTCTTGATAAAAAAATCATGTAACTATTTGCTGGCTACCCCACTGCCAGAAATGGGGGGCAGCTTGCTCGTGCACTAAGCCTCCTCCTCTCTCTTTTCCTCCTCACCAATGGAGTTTGCAGTGGCCAGGTTGTAATAGATGGGGTTGCGTTCATGGGAGGCAGGTAGCAGCCCAAACAAGGAAGAAATCATGTGTTTCGTGGGGTATTGCACTTGAACGCAAGGCAGCTGTACCCAGATAGCGCAAGTTTCATTGCTGGTTCTCCCTTACACATTTTTGCATAAGACCTTGTTTACAGCTGTCAAGGCTGAAGAAGAATTTAAAAGCCAAAATACGCTGAACCTCAAAACCTCAAAGCTATGCATTTTCTACACTGTATGGCAGGTAGCGTCAGCGTCCCTGCCAACAAGACCCTTTTGGGACTGCGGAGCACGGTATTGAGGACAGCTATGCAATTAACAGAGAGCGAGGTGCGCATTGCTTTGTTGGCCTCCTCCTTATTAATAATCATGGGAATCCAATTTCACGGAGCAGCGTACGTAGATAGGCGGGACGTGTAAGTCTTCCAGTTCCACTTTCAGTGCCATGTTCTTTGCGACCAAGTGTGGATCCCAAACTCCTAATGCCAGCCAAACAGTGAAACCATGTCCATGTCAGGAAAGGGGGGCGCTTGGGTATTAACAAATTAGGAGTACGCTAGCCTGCATAAGTGGAAAGTATCTGCAAGTAATTTCTGGTTTGGACAAGTTCAGTAGATGTGGTTGACAGAGTGCGCTGACTCGCTGAAGAGGTTAAGACCCATTTCTAGGGTTGGCCAGAACCGTATACGGATATATACGCCGTATATATATGGCCGTATATTTGTTGAAGCCTCCGTATCCGTATTCGTATCCGTATTCGTATAAATGGGTTTACACAGGGCCGTATGTATACGGCGTATAAACCGTATATATATCGTATAAGTATGGTTTGAAGCTGTGGTCAAAAAGCGCCTTCGACGGGCCTTCGAGGTGCCTTCGAGTGGCCTTCCGTAACCTCAAATTGCCCAATTTTTTCAGGGCTCGTTAGTACTTTTAATTCATTATTTTCAAAGCATGGAAGATGGTAGGGATGCAGCAGGCATGGGAGGGAGTGCTAATGGGGCTGTCTCAGGGGGGGCTGCAAGTGGTTCAGCAGCAACAACAAGTTCAGCAGGTGGAGCAGCAGCAGCAGCAGAAGCACTAGTGCTTGCAACTGAGGATCAGGGGTGCCCTGCAGGCTGGCAAGCCAACCCGTCAACGAAGGGAGGAAAGTGGGTGAAACCAGAAAGTGGA
>Ga0307960_1001246_pt1 | contig 14726 bp, 14 predicted proteins | sample OrgLakmetagen542_FD_201832 | JGI IMG/M metagenome (GOLD analysis project Ga0307960, IMG submission 201832) | Saline water microbial communities from Organic Lake, Antarctica - #542 | ecosystem: Environmental > Aquatic > Non-marine Saline and Alkaline > Saline | place: Antarctica: Organic Lake... | reverse complement strand
ACACACACGCTGCATCAACACCAATCAACAACAACACACAGCACACACACTCACACCAATCAACAACAACACACACATGCTGCATCATCAACACAGCACAACACACACACACCCACACACACGCTTCATCAACACCAATCAACAACAACACACAGCACACACACTCACACCAATTAAGAACAACACACACATGCTGCATCAACAGCACAGCACAACACGCACCTCCCCACACACACACACGCTGCATCAACACCAATCAACAACAACACACAGCACACACACTCACACCAATTAACAACAACACACACACACATGCTGCATCAACAACACAGCACAACACACCCCCACACACCTTATTGTGCAATCGAGGAGCGTCCTTGACCGGCCCCGCGAGCGTCGACAGCGCATGCTGCAGCGCCATGTGTTTAGTGTGTGTAGTAGCGTCAAACGAGCTGTTCTGCATGGTGGAGTCAAATGCACTGTTGTGCTGTGGGGTGGGGGGTACGTCTACGGGGCCTTGCCATTGCCCCTGCTGCTCCCTCTCATCCCCTTGACACCTGCGTGTCATACCACCGTGTGGATCTGGGGGCGATCTGGTGTGTCTCTGTGGCACGCTTTTCTCATTCTGCCAGATCCGACTCCCACGTGGAAAGCTGCCTGCAAAAACGGTACCACCTCGTTCTCCTTCCAGAAGGTTGCCTAGGCTGCTGGAATTGTGAGCCTCTGTGATGGGGAGGTTGGTTTTTCCGGCAAGCGCAGTACGCATAGCGAGCTCAGATACCTGTGAATTTAGTTTTGTGTGCATGTGAGTGTGTTTGTGTGTGTGGTGTGTTTGCTTGTATGCCTGTATGGGTCTGTATCTGTATGCATGTGAGTGTGTTTGTGTGTGTGATGTGTTTTTTTGTATGCCTGTATGGGTTTGTATCTGTATGCATGTGAGTGTGTTTGTATGTGTGGTGTGTTTGTTTGTATGCCTGTATGAGTCTGTATCTGTATGCATGTGAGTGTGTTTGTGTGTGTGGTGTGTTTGTTTGTATGCCTGTATGGGTCTGTATCTGTATGCATGTGAGTGTGTTTGTGTGCGTGGTGTGTTTGTTTGTATGCAGCAAGGCAGTTGAGTTTCATTGAAGCAAACGTGGGCCCTTATGCCTAATTGGCCGCGGCGCGAACTCTACTTTTCAGGCACCCGTGTGCTGGATCTGACCAACCGCTGTAAACATCATGCCATTACAAATGCATTTAACTTTATTCTATAAATAAATATCATTGCAACAAAAATGAGGGGAAAAGATCCATTGGGTTGCAGAGATACAGAATTCCAGCCATTTCCCTAAGAGAAAATCAGCCAAGAAGGTGCCAAAAAGGTCATTTTTTACCTCCTTGTATCTTATTTTTGAACATGCAGGATGGTCGCATAGTATAAGGAATCATAAATACTTAGTTTCGGGAATGAAAAATGGTCCCAGGGCGGAGCTGTGGGCTTATTTGAGGTGATCTGAGGCCAGAAGTGTGATCTGGGGTCATCCGATGTTCACCATTTCTTGGTGAACGTGATCTTTCTTGACAAAACTTAGGTTGACATGGTTGCAAGTGGGAAAGAAAATCAGGAAGGAACATTCCCTGCAATTTGGCCAGTCAACCCCCTCTGGTATATATGTATATATACATGCGCATGTACAATGTAGACAAGCTTACAGTCTTCCTCCCCTTTCCTTATTTATGCTGGTAGCGATGACGCTTTCTACGTTGATGTACCCCTTTCATACACAAAACACACAACACGATGACGCTTTATACTTTGATGTACCCTTTCTACACAGAACACACGACACCAAGTTTATCATGTACATCCACCAACCTTCTCCACACGCACAAGCCTTTCATGCGTATGCCAGCACTATACACACATGTCAACACAATTGCACTGTGTAGGCAGGTGGTGTCATACACACACACACACAAACACACATGTTGACACAATTGCACTGTGTAGGCAGCTTGTGTTACACACACATTTCAATACAATGCACTGTGTAAGGCAGCTGGTGCTACACACACACACGCACACATGTCAACACACCGTGCACTGTAAGGCAGCTGGTGTTACACACACACACACACATGTCAATAAAATTGCACTATGTAGGCAGCTGGTGTTACACACACACATGTCAACACAACCACACTGTGTAAGGCAGCTGGTGTTAACACGCTGGTATAACGCTGAAAGTTTTTATAATGTCTGCGCAAATCTGGCCAACCCTCATCAGTTTTGGTCCGTAGCCACTCACATGCAGGAACAAGCATTTGCGTAACCGCCAGCTTCTGGGTAACCTGTTGTGCGTGCTGCTGCCAAAACGCTTAACATCATTTAACAACGCTGAACATGCCTAACGACGCCTGATCTGTTGTGCGTGCTGCTGCCACAACGCCTAAAATTGCCTAACAACGCCGAACATGCCTAACGACGCCTGACCTGTTGTGCGTGCTGCTGCCACAACGCTGAACATCATTTAACAACGCCTAACATGCCTAACGACGCCTGATCTGTTGTGCGTGCTGCTGCCACAACGCTCAACATCATTCAACAACGCCTAACATGCCTAACGACGCCTGATCTGTTGTGTGTGCTGCTGCCACAACGCTTAACATCATTTAACAAACCTAACATGCCTAACGGCGCCTGACCTGTTGTGCGTGCTGCTGCCACAACGCCTAACATCATTTAACAACGCCTAACATGCCTAACGGCGCCTGACCTGTTGTGCGTGCTGCTGCCACAAGCGAGCAACCGCATCGTCAAGCCAGTCAGCAATGAGCTGGGTTTGGCGTCGCACGCTGTGGCGCTCTGATGCCAAGGCTCCCTACAAAACATATGGGTGGGTTCATACTCAATGTCGTCATTTCAGTTTTTATTCAGCAATGCTCGACATCGCACGCTGCGGCGCTTCGATGTCAAGGCTCCCTATAAAATCAGGATGCTTGGATTCAAATGCTTGCGTTCACACTCTATGTAGTCATTTAAATCCAGTTGAGCAGTAGTGCCTGGAGTTGCATGCTGTGGCATTTCAGAACAAGCCTCCCTGCATAATGCAGACACAGGACTTAGAATTGTTACGCTTATATGCTACGGCGCTCCGATACCAGGGCCTTTTGCACAAAACAATTAGAGAGGTGAGAAAGAAGTAAGTGTGTACTCCAATGCTAGCAACCCCTGCAAACGCAAACCGAGCTATTAACTCGGTAAACAACTTCTTTATGATCGTAACCAGTCGTCCGATAAGTACAAGCAGCCCTTCAATTTAGAAGTGGTGTCACAGCAGCAGGAAACTGTAACACACAGCAGGCCTACACGTTACCGCACATACGCACACAAATACGCACACACTCGTGTACGCACGCACACACACATATGCACACACACATACACACACAAACACACGCACACACACACGCACGCACACACACAAACCCACCAGCGTCACAGGAGGCCCCCCATGAGCAGTCCCTGCCGATAATGCACTGCCCGCCAGCGTCGCCCCTGCTGTCGTGGCCCTAGGTCCAAACCCTGCTGCCAGCCCACTCCTCGACAAATCACGCGCCACTGCTCCTGTAGCCCTACTTACTTCTTCACCATCCCCTTGCTGCCCGTGCCCCAACCCTTGGCCCCCATTTGCGCCTGTTATCCCTCTCCTAGCAGCCCAGTTTCCACAACTGCCAATATTAGCAGGTTGGAGCGTGCCACTGCTTAGATGCTGCGACTGCTGCTGCTGCTGCTGCTCCCCCCCACCCTGCGTCGCTGCTGCACTCCCTGCAGTGTGGCTGGGCGGAGACCCGCACTTGTCATGTGGTGAGTGTAGAGAGTGATGCGGCAATGGAGAACGCAGACCGTTCACGCCACCTGCTGGGATATTGGGCCCCCCGGCTACTTCAACGTACAGCCCTTTGTGTCTGGCCCGCCTTGAAAAACCACTCCCTCCTGCGTCATTGCTCCCTCCCTCCCCCAACATGGTCTCGCTACTAACCCGCCCCAGCCTGCTGCCGCTGCCCCCGGAAGGAGGGGCAGAAGATAGCGGCAGCAGGGGCGGCAGGAGCGGGCTTGATGGACTGCCCCCTTGAGGCAGATCCAACCTCGTCGCATGATTCGGATGCAGTGGCGATAACGCGCTGCCTGGGCGGCTGCTACCTGTTTGGCAGAAGGGACACACACACACACACACACACACACACACACACACACACAGGGGGGCACAGATGGTATGAATACCTGGTACATCTCATTTACAGAGAGGGACCGCTTTTGATGACCCCTTGCATTTTTTGAGGAAATGCAGGTCATCACACGCACACCAACAAAGAGCATTATACCTAACGGAAGTCACTCTGACCTAAGGAGCAGTACAGCGGTGTGAGTGAAAATACCTGGGTACATCTCATTTACAAAGAGGGACCGCTTTTGCTGACCCCTTGCATTTTTTGAGGAAATGCAGGTCATCACACGCACACCAACAAACAGCATTATACCTAACGAAGCCACTCTGACTCAAGGAGCAGTACAGCGGTGTGAGTGAAAAAATATTTCTTTAAGGTGAGCTGAGCTCCAGCTGCGAGGTACACAAGAAAAGTTTGCTCATACAAAGCACGGGCCTAAACAAAGCACGCAGAGCACGCATAGCAAGCACCTACACAAGAAGACTCATGTAGTTCCCTGTCCAACATGTCCGAAAACTGTTTGCTCGTCTAAAGCACGGCCCTACCTGCTGTGCGAGGCCGCTGAGTCCTAGGACTAGAAGCCGCTGTGCGGGCTGTCACTGCCGCGGCGGCTTCAGACGGCAGTGCTAACCGCGGCATGCCGCTGACTTTCAAATCAATTGCGGCCTGGACAGAAGCTTGGCTCGCGAGATCTGGCAGGCTCATGGCACTAAGGCTGGGAGCACCCATGGGTGTGTGAGCAGGGTACTGGCTGTGAGAAACGAGTGGCACATTCCAGGACGGGGTGTCGAGTGCGTTTCGTGCGTTGAGGGCCCCATCCATGGGTGGTGCTAAAGTGGGGAAGGAGGCACCGTGGGGAAGTGGAAGGGGGGACAGGGTGCTGGCATGGGGGCGGGGCTGTGCTTTGCATGACACACGCGCACCAACGAGGTTAGTGCTGGTGCTGAGGTGCTGGTTGAGCTCCGCTTTCAAATCCTGGGACACAAACAGTGGATGTGTCGGTGGACAAGCAAGTGCGGGTGGGTGGCCATGCATATACGCGGAGGGTGACGGCCGAGGGGTTTGCTGGTATGGAAGCCATGCAGCATGGATTTGGTAGGGTCACGCATGAAAGCGTAGCCGCACACACATATCACACACGCACACGCAAACACACACACATACGCCAAACAAACATTGCACACACACTCTCTCTCTGTGTCTCTCTCTCTCTCTCTCTGTGTGTGTGTCTCTCTCTCTCTCTCTCTGTGTGTGTGTCTCTCTCTCTCTCTCTCTCTCTCTCTCTCTCTCTCTCTCTCTCTACACACACACACACATATATATATATATATATTAAACAACTGGTGACCCCCGCGCCTGCATGCTCAGCCATGTTATAATCCTTATGTACGGATGCCCTGCACCATCTTGTCTGCAAGTAAACATGCTGAAACCAAGAGACACCTGTGGCTAACCCCACGGGGCTTTGGAGATGTGAATAGACTGATCAAAGCAGCTCCTACTCCTCCCTTTGCCACAAATTTTGTCTGGTATGTGAAGCGCATCACTGGGGTTGGCCAGCACCTTACAAACACACCTGTTGGTCTATACATGACCGTATGTATGTTAGCTTCTCTGCTAAAAACACCCTTGCGCACGTACAGTATAGTTTTGGCCGACCCTACACGTGACCCTGTTATTTTAATCATTTTTCATTACGAGGTTTGTGAGGTTTGCCTCGTTCTTGTAGGTTGAGCAGACACCCCAGGTCGTCTGCCACAGACAGTTAATTGCTACAGCCACCCCAGGTCGACTGCCACAGACAGTATACTGCTACAGACAGAGACAGTTGACTGCTACAGACAGTTGACAGCCACAGACAACTGTGACCCAAACCAAACTTAACTGCACGTGACTGTTGCTTCAATCCAATCCAATCCAATCCAATCCAATCCAGTCCAATCCAATCCACTCCACTCCACCCCAATCCAATCCAATCCACTCAAATCCAATCCAATCCACTCCAATCCAATCCAATCCACTCCAATCCAATCCACTCCAATCCAATCCAATTCAAATCAATCCACTCCAATCCAATCCACTCCAATCCACTCCAATCCAATCCAGTCCAATCCAATCCAAACTTAACTGCACGTGACTGTTGCCCCACCTGTAAAGCTTGTGGGTCACACCCAGGTGGCAGCACTAACTCCAGCTGCTGCCAGTTGCGAGGCTGCAGGCCTGCGTAGGCGGGGGCGGCCTCCACCACGGACTCAAATGGGTTTAATGGGTTGAAGCCAAATTTTGAGGCGTTCAGGTGGTGTACTGACGAGCGACCTGAGAGAAAGAGAGGCGGAGGGAGGCGGGAAAGATTACAAGGTGGATGCAAAAGCCAATCACTTTTGTGGGAGAGAACGTGTTGCGGTGGCAAACGGGAGAGGAAAAGGAGGGGGGAGGCGGGAAAGGTTAGGTGGTTGATGCAAAAGCCAACCACGTGTAAGAGGGAGCACGTTGGTGGCAAACGGGAGAGGGACAGGAGGAGGGAGGCAGGAAAGGAAAGCTAGCTGAGTTGTTGGGTTCATGAACGCATTTGCTGACACAAGAATAGGCGCCTGAGTGCAAACTATTGCGAGCCTGTACGGTGTATAGGCACAAGAGTAGGGTTGGCCAGAACCATAGTTACGGTGTATAAACGATAAATGAGGCAGGCGAATGAAATCACCAAATATACGGTCATATATCTTGTATAAACACAGTTCTGGCCTAACCTACACAAGAGCGTAAGATGGACATCAGATGGTCTCATTGGTAACACAACAATGTCTGTTTACACGGCTACGTGGCATTGCGTGTCTCACCCCTTAGGTGAATTTGCCATTCATTTCGCCTGCTTCAGTTCTACCTTTTTGTCGGTGCCTTTGGGTGGGTGAAGATTGCCGCTTATTGCTTCGGAGGGAGGACTGAAGGGTGTGCTCATCGTGCACCTGGGAGAGAAACATGTCTCAGGGAACTAACAGAGCATTTTTTTCCCAAGACCAGAGCAGATTACCGCCGCAAAAGAGCTCCAGTAATGTGCTGGACGCTAGCAGTTACAACACGTTTATCACAGCAAGTAAAAGGAACTCTGAATATGTTCAGGCAAGCACATGCGCACACTCTGGCCCTGTCCCCCAATGCACATACACGCACACACACACACACATTCACACACACGCACATGCACGTTTACACACACACGCACACATAGATGCACACACAATAACATAAACAAACATGCATACACACATACACACACACATATGCACACGCGCACACACACACACACACATACACACAATAGACGCAAGCACACGCACACACATACAAACGCGCTCACAAGCGCAAAACCACGCACATACACACGCACACGCACACACGCACACACATACACACACACAAACACACACATGCGTGCGTGCACACACATACTCAAATACACACAATCACACACACACACACACACGCGCACACACACACACACACACGCATAGATACACATGCGCACACATATAAGTGTGCACAAGAACACCAATTGCACTGGAACAGCGCCAGCACCTCCTACCTCAGTGCCACGGTTGTTGAGCCTCGGTGAATGTGCAACACTCTGCACGTTATCACCACCCTGGAGGTTACCGGTAACCGGGAAGAAGAACTTATCCAGCTCCTGAACCCTCTTACTCTCCTCCTGGGTGACAGGCATGATCGAGAACTACCTCAAACCTATATATATCACGGTTCCCATACTATTCGGTAAACTAATTATTAAGTAAACAGTGGTATCATTAACTAGGACCTGCTTCGAAGGCGAGCATCACATGGGTGTTACTAGTTACATTATACTAGTGTAGTTACTAGTGACAATATAAATCCTGTGAATTAAGCACAAACACATGGGTGCCTGTCATTCTGTGAGCAAGCCACAAGCTGAGGAGAAGGGTTTAAGCAAGACTAGCACTGAGGGGACAGACAACTTGCAGGAGCAGGTAAGGAAACAATGTGTGGCTGCCATGTTATCACAGAAGGTCGTTGAATTGCATGTACAGAAGCTCACATACAGAAGCTTACATTGGTACGCACAAAACAAAAACACTGATGCACACGCGCACGTGCACACGCACACACACACACACACACACACACACACACTCACACACACACACACACACACACACACACACACACACACGCACACATACTCACACACATACACACGCATGTATATACTGAAAAGTGTGCACAGCGCACACACACAAATACAGTCACAGGCACACTCGCACACACTGGCACACATACACGTATATACGTACACACATGTACCCACACACACGCACACATACACATACTCATGCTCGCATACACATACAGATATACACTTACTCACACGCACAAACGCACACAACACGCACGCACACACACACACAAACACAAATACACGCACGCACAAATAAACATACGCAGCCATACATGTATTCGCGCACATGCACACTGAAACGTACGCATAAACATGCACACACACACACACACACACACTAATTTGTCGGTGTAGGTCAACGAATTAAAGGCAATAGCAAAGAGCTTAGCAGAGGCCCTGAAAAGCGATAGAGGTCTGAGGGAGGACAAGGCTCACTACTCCAGAATATCCAGCTTGGACGCGTGCCAGCAGCCACACCAGCAGCAGCCGCAAAATCAGCAGCAGCAAGCATCACCGAAGGGTTTCCCAAACGGCCAAGAAGCATTTCTGCCAGGTTCCTTAGAAACCCCATGCGGCGACAATCCAAAACAGGGCCAGCTGGCACCCCGGACGAGGAGCTACAGCCATCAACAAAAGGATCCCGACGCTGGGCCGCCGCACCCACAGCAGCACAGGAAAGAGTCCAGCACAGGCCTCGAGGGAAAAGTAGCAGAGATAGGGAGCAGGCTAGCAGCTGTGGAAGCGCAGCTCTTGGAGATGAGCAAAATGAAGGTGACAATGAGCGCCTGTTGTTCTATGCCATCTTGCAGCAGTGCCAATTGTTCTGTCTGTTGCCCTTTGCCATCTTGCAGCAGGGCAAATCACAAATCACCGTGTTTAGCTGCTATAGCACCACTCTTTGCTCACATTGAAATCACACACAGCATGCTTTAATAACAAAGGTATACGTGATACTGTATTGCTGTTGCTTCGTGTACGCGATATCGTAGTACTATGTACATATGATGAGTATGTACGGTCGGCCAGGACAATCTATACTGCATGGTGTACGTTGAAGGCTTGCCAGAACTTTGTATGGGTGCACCGTGTATGACCGCATGTATGGTAGTGTCCCTGCCAGAAACTCAGTATGGTTTTGACAACCTTGCACATGTAAGGTATCGTTGGGCAGGGAAATATTGAAACGTACGTATTCTATTTTGTTATACGTGTGTGTGCGTGCGTGTGTGTGTTTGTTACGAATAACTATGGCCAACGTTGTGAATGAACATTCACGTACACACACTTCAAAGAGAAGCTGGGCACATTGGCATCACACATGCACGCTTGTGATAATTGCACGCACCGTACACCGTGTGCGCGCGCGCACACGCACACACACACACACACACACACACACACACACGCACACACACACACACACACACGCGCACACACACACACACATACACACACAGGAAGACTGGGAGGCACATCGAGCTGCACAAGAATTCAGCAAGCAGATTAAAAAGCTGGAGGAGGTACAAGACGTTTGAATTGCTGCTTACTTTAAGGCTTTACTTTGTAGTACAAAACAGGTTGTCGTTTTGATTCAAATAGAGGCTTTGCTTTAACAGCCATCTTTTGTAAGCACACACACATACACATACACACAAACACTTCCGCACGCGCGCGCGCACACACACACACACACACACACACACACACACACACACACACACACACACACACACACACACACATACACACACACACACACTTACACACACATATACACACAAACACATAGGTGGGCATCCCCACACATTTGGGTGGCGGTCAGAGCAGCACTTTGGCACGATTCAGTGCGTCCCACAGCACCACCAGCTCCCTTGCGATGTCGTTTGCTGAAGACTTTCCATCGTTGGACGGATTACCTCAGGGCAGGTAAATGGCAGGGGCAGTTAAAAACGAATTGTGTACGTCGGGTTGGCCAGAGCTGCGTGTAGCATTGGCTAGAACCGTGAGTAGGGTTCATCAAAACCATTTGTATACGTAGGGTTGGCTATAATACTTTATAGTATATGTGTTGTATGTTGTATCTATTACAGTTGCAGGGTGTAATCAAGTGTGCATGCTTTTTTTATCAGAAAACTGAATGCACATACCATTGTTACGTACACGTGCGTGTATTTATGTACGTATATTGCTGTGCGCATGTGTAATTGTATTCATGTATATATGCGTACGTTGTGACATATGTTTGGAAGATGTATGCGACATTGCACGCGCACCAACACATTTTGCGGGCTGATTGCGTTTAATGAATCGAGGTATGTAAATGAATCTCCATTACGAGCAATTGCTTTAGCATCCGTGTCCTTGTTGACCTGCCTATTTTATTCTTGGATCAATAGAAATGGGGCGTGTGTGCTGCCTCCTATTCAGCATGCATTAGCAGCAGTAGCAGCTGGAAACGTAGCAGTAGCAGCAGTAGCAGCTGCAGTAGCAGCTGGAAACGTAGTACTAGGAGGTTAAAGTGGCAGTTTGAAGAAGTCTCATTTGAGATTTGAGATGCAGGGGATTACAACAAGTGACCTCAAAAAAACATGATTGAATAGGAGCAAGAGGATGTGGCAGGGCTGGCTGTTGGTAAAGTGTGCAAACAAGGGGCTCGTGGTTATGAGTAGGGTTGGCCAGAACCGTATATATACACCGTGTATGACCGTATGACCGTATATTTGGTGATTTCCCTGCCAAAAATGCCGTCTATACACCGGATATAAATGGTTCTGGCCAACCCTAGTTATGAGTGCATCAAGGGCCCGTGGTTAGGGGGATGCAAGTGAAGAGAATTGTGTTTTTGTATCAACTTTGCAAAGTGGGGTTTTGATGAGAAGGGTCAGACGCTGCTCTTGCAGTTTTTTGAGTCAAAAACAGTTAGCTTTACATAGGGGGGTGGGCAGTGCATCTGCAGCTTTTCAAACCTGAGAAGTGAAGGCATGGTGGTCATTACCCCAGTGGTCAGGGCATTGTGGTTGAAGCAGCTGGCAGGTGCGCAATTAGCTCATAGGACAGCTTCAAACACACACACACACACACACACACACACACACGTACAAAAGTTGCACATTTGCAAACACAGGTACCCCAAGCAGCCGAGCCCACTGCCTGGCCCTGTCGGGGCCGCAGGCCCCCTGCGCCGCTCAGCACGCACCCCCAGTGATTCAAACAACAACAACAACAACGGCAACAATGGGGCAGGAGGCACATTAGGTGTGGGGATGGACAAGCCTAAGACTCCAATCAGGCACAGACGGCACGCGAGTGGAGGGGCAGGCTCCAGCAAGAAGGTGCAGCCTCACCCCCCCAACACACCGCAAAGGCCGTCCCAAATGTCGCGCCAGTTCTCTCTGCCACCTCCACCACCACTAGCACAGCAGCAGTCACAGCAGCAGCCACAGCAGCAGCCGCAGCGCCAGCAGCAGCGCCAGCAACGCCAGCAGCAGGAGCAGCTGCAGTGGCAGCAAGAGTCACAACAACAACAACAACAACAACAACAACAACAACAACAACAACAACAACAGCAGCCACAGCAGCAGCAGCCACAACAGCTACAGCAGCAGCAGCAGCAGCAGCACCCCGCCCCCCCTGCGTTTCACAAGCGCAGCTTGCATTCGACGTCGGTGGCCTCAGATGTAATGTCAATCGAGGGGGAGCAGCCAAGAAGTGATCAGACGCTCCTCAGCACCGGCCTTGCCCAGCAGCAGCAGCCGCAGTCACAGCAGCAGGAGGAGGAACAGGGCGACGAAGAGGACCAGGCTCTAGAAATTGTAGCAGAGGAGTACAGCAGCCATGCCAGTAATGTGGGCAGCCAAGGAGTGCCTTGGGCGAGGAGTTCGTGTAAGGGTGGTATGCAGCACACACACACTGGGCCTGCCAGCTCAAGCAGACCACTCACACTTTAGTCCTTTGAGGGTGTTTGTGTGGGTGTTTGCGTGCCTTTTTGTATGTATGTGTTGTCGCCTGCAGCTTTTCGTACTCATGGTAGTAATAAGCTCAAGCAAAGCTTGCAGAATTTTAAGGAAAAGGCAGGCACGCTTACCTAGAAGAAATAAAATTGGTTTCCAATATTCCAAATAAGAATGCCAGAATGGGATACTGGATGCTCTGGATGGTGAGCAAGCTTTATCTGGTTGACAAAGAAACCGAGGATATTACAGGTTTTGAATGTTGATGAAGGAAAAAGATGCTTAGAACTGGTTGGTGGTCACCTTTTTTTGGTGCTTTGCATGTGTTTGAATGGATTCCACGGGATTCACTGATTTAGCTGCCCCAAAAGCCTAGTGATCCGTGGTCAGACCAGACTCTTTGCGTTTGGGTTTCAATTATTTGCCTGGTGACGCGAGTGCTTGGGATGTTATCATCGCTTGAGTATATTTTATACTTGGTGTGTAATGCTGGAGGGCCATTTGACCATTTACAAGGTTAACAGAATTTACATAAAGCCATCAGTCAAAACGTGCGACTGCTAGGCTGCGTATGTAAAACATGTGAAAATTGTGAAAATTGCTGTTGTAGCACCACACTTATAGCACCTACCAAAAAAAACTGGCAAGGGAAAAAAGGCACAACGCTGTTTGTGATATTGCAGCACTGAATAAAACCAGTATAAACACTCAAGCAACTGCCAGGACCAGCCAATTGCATTAAATCAGAGAGGGGGAATCATCTGTGTGTTTTGGGCACATGCATGGAAAAAAATATGGACTGTCACACTGAAAACACCAAAAATGAGGGAGGCAAATATTACTATGCATAAACTCATGTATGAGGAGCAGCACATGCACAATTAGAGGGTCTGGAACATCAATCATGGTCTGGTTCATCACTCTTTAGCTGCGGGCCCTGCTGCTCGATGAACTCTGAACCAGCACTTGCCTGGCTAAAACTGTAAAATCGTGTATACAGAGCGAAATTGAAATCAGAATAAAACAGATTAGCAGGCACTTCCCGTCGTTTGTCTCCACCATTCACTGGCACTCGTATTCACATGCACAACTAAGCCCACACACCCCACAGGTTCACACTTTGATCGTTATTTTATGTACCCAACACCTCACACAGCAAAGCACAATCAGGAGAACCCAGAACTTGTTCAATTGAAACAGCGTACTTGACTCTTTCTATCTGCCTTGGAACCAACAGCACCTTGCAACCAAGATGTAATGATGTTTGTTCTTAACATTCTCACAGGGAATGCACTGCTGTTCGTGCAAGCAAGGGTATTGTGCTCAGGCAAGCGCCACCATGAATCTCTCGTGTATGCAGCACACACCACGTCCTCCGTTCTGTGAGCCACCCATTTGAGTATTGTTATCAAGCGCTTAAGCACTGGTGGCACCTCAGGTGAAGAAGCGAATTCGTGGTTCGTTGTAGAGTCTGTGCCCCCTCTCTCGCCTTAAAGAAAAGCAAGAAAAAGAACGCAGATAGTATAATCACGCCTGGTGCGAGCACCTAAGTAAGCCCCTCCCTTAATCATGCTGGCTGTATCACCACTACCAGCGGAGTCTTTTCTTTTTTTCTTTTTTTCTTTTTCTTGTAACAGTATCGGCATGGATTAGGAAAGGTTGCTAGAAGGTTGTGTCCTGCACCACCCGATGGATGCAAAGATCACAACACCCCGCCACCTGGAGAATATAAGTGTGTCCTTGTCCTTGTGCCCATAGTGTCCTTAAAAGAGGAGTTTTTTAGTGGGGTTCAGGTGGTTGGGAGGCAGAAGCCTGCACATCATCAGGAGTAATGCTCAGATACTTGTGGGATTTGTGTTCAATGTCTCGCCTCATCTGTTGTAGGCTCTTCTCGTAAGACCAGTGGCTGGTTGGAATAACCACACAAAAAAGCTAGTTTCCTCTTACAGGCAAATAACATATGTGCGTCTGAGTGCGCCATCACGGACCAGACAATTTACACCAAGCTATGCACCAGCACGGAAAAGGCGAAAGGGCATGCCATGCCCAATTGTTGGCAGTGACAGATCGTGTGATTTGGTTAGTTGGTTTTTCAGTTGAGCTTATTTTGCCTAGTCTCGTTCGATAAGCTGGGGAAGCCAGTTTATTGAAGATAGCACTTTCTGGTTTCGATATTGCGGTATTCAATGAGCTCAGTAAACTACTTAATGATGAAAAATCATTCTAAACAGCGCTACCTTGAACACATTTTCACTTGCCCCCTCGTCCGCTGGGCGGGGGGGCCGAACCATCTCAGGCAAACAGCGAATCGGGTTCGGGGCAGCAGCAGGCGCACAGCAGCTTTACAGCAGCAT
>Ga0307960_1001238_pt1 | contig 14779 bp, 10 predicted proteins | sample OrgLakmetagen542_FD_201832 | JGI IMG/M metagenome (GOLD analysis project Ga0307960, IMG submission 201832) | Saline water microbial communities from Organic Lake, Antarctica - #542 | ecosystem: Environmental > Aquatic > Non-marine Saline and Alkaline > Saline | place: Antarctica: Organic Lake... | reverse complement strand
TTGTCAGGTGCAGGAGATTTTCGGCAAGGCGTTTAACGCCGGATCGGAATTCGCCCGCGACGGCAGTCAGTTCGACAGGCTGTTTAAAGACAACGACAGTTTCGCTATTGGTGGGCTGCAGGCTCAGGTCATGCATACACCCGGCCATACGCCCGCCTGCCTGACGTATGTTGTTGGCAATGCGGCGTTTGTGGGGGATACGCTGTTCATGCCGGATTACGGCACCGCGCGTTGCGATTTTCCCGGTGGTGACTCCCGTGTATTGTTTCGCTCAATCCGCCGTGTGCTGACGCTGCCAGATACAACCCGTCTGTTCCTGTGCCACGATTACAAGGCGCCCGGCCGGGACAGCTACGCCCATGAAACTACGGTTGCGGAGCAGCGCGAGTCCAACATTCACGTGCACGACGGGATCAGTGAAGACGACTTCGCAACCATGCGCAATGAACGTGACGCCACCCTGGATATGCCACGGCTGATTCTGCCTTCGGTGCAGATTAACATGCGCGCCGGCGAGTTTCCGCCAGCGGAAGACAACGGCCAGGCCTACGTGAAAATCCCTTTAAATCTGTTCTGAGCCGCTGATGAACCTATCCCGTTACCTGCCCGTATTACAATGGGGTAAGCAGTATAACCGCCAGCAAGCGGGCAGCGATCTGGTTGCTGCTTTAATTGTGACGGTGATGCTGATACCGCAATCATTGGCATATGCTTTGTTGGCAGGGCTTCCCGCTCAAATCGGGCTGTACGCGAGCATATTGCCGTTGGTGGTATACGCTCTGTTTGGTACCAGCCGGACCTTGTCGGTGGGGCCTGTCGCGGTTGCGTCACTGATGACGGCGGCGGCGCTCGCGCCTTTGGCGCAGGCAGGTAGTGCCGAATATATAGTGGGCGCCGTCGTGCTAGCGCTGATGTCCGGGTTGATGCTGGTACTGATGGGCGTGTTACGCCTCGGGTTTTTGGCCAATTTTCTTAGCCATCCGGTTATCTCGGGCTTTATCACGGCTTCCGGCATTGTGATCGCGGCAAGCCAACTTAAGCACGTATTTGGGATAACCGGGTCGGGCCATAACCTGTTTGATATAGGCAGTTCGCTTTGGGCATCGGCGAGTAACATCAATCCGGCCACCTTGGCCGTTGGTGTCAGTACTCTGGTGTTTTTGGTGTTGGCGCGTACTCGCCTTAAACCTGGCTTGCTGGCGTTAGGAGTGGCGCCGCAACTGGCCGATGTAGCCACCAAAACTGCGCCCATACTGGCGGTAGTGTTGACTACCCTGGCGGCCTGGTTCTGGCAATTGCAACTTCAGGGCGTAAAGCTAGTGGGGCATGTTCCCTCTGGGCTGCCACAGTTAACCTGGCCTCAGGCCGACTGGGCGCTTTGGCAGCAGTTGGCGGTGAGCGCATTGCTGATCAGCGTGGTGGGATTTGTGGAGTCGATATCGGTGGGCCAGACACTGGCGGCTAAACGCCGCCAACGGATTGACCCTGACCAAGAGTTGATCGGACTTGGCGCGGCGAACCTCGGTTCGGGTATTTCCGGTGGTATGCCGGTAACCGGCGGGTTTTCCCGCTCGGTGGTGAATTTTGACGCCGGTGCCGAAACGCCGGCGGCGGGAATCTATACGGCGGTGGGCATTGCAGTGGCGACCCTGTTTCTGACTCCGGCTATTGCCTGGTTGCCGCAGGCCACGCTGGCGGCAACGATTATAGTGGCGGTGTCTACGCTGATTGATATTCCGGCACTGCGCCGCACCTTGCGCTATTCACGCACTGATTTCGGTGCCATGCTTGCCACCATTGTGCTGACTCTGGGGCACAGCGTAGAGGCTGGCATTATCACCGGGGTGGCCTTGTCTCTGGGGCTTTTTCTGTATCGTACCAGCCGGCCCCACTGTGCCGTGGTTGGACGGGTGCCAGGCAGCGAGCATTTTCGTAATGTGTTGCGCCATAAAGTAGACGTATGTCCAACGGTGAAATTTTTGCGGGTAGACGAGAGCCTGTATTTTGCCAACGCCCGATTCCTGGAAGAAACGGTGCTAGACATTGTGACCAGCGAACCACAGCTGACGGATTTGGTGTTGGTCTGCCCGGCAGTGAATTTGGTGGACGCATCGGCGCTTGAAAGCCTGGAGGCGATTAATGAACGCCTGAAAGATGCTGGTGTGCGCTTGCACATGTCAGATGTGAAGGGGCCGGTGATGGACCGGCTAAAACGCACGGAGTTTTGTCAGCACTTGAGTGGTGGCGTGTTTTTGAGCGCCCACGAGGGTTGGAAAGCGCTGGTGACGGGCGCCAAAAACGATGATTTATAGCCGATAGAAATCAGCACGGCGGGTGTCCCGATCGCTGCTGACTATGCAGACGGGCCAGACATATGGGCATGACCGAAAACCTGCTTTCCACGACCCAATGGGTGATTACGGCCCTACTGTTCGCCGTTATTTTGCTGGCGGCTGTGCGCAGTGTTGATTGGCATAAGTTACGGCAAGACACCTCGTTACAGCACACCTTTTTTGGCGCTGCCGTAGCGCTTGGGTTTTTGTGGCAGTTGCGCGCCGGTATCTCACCGGGGCTGTCCATTCACGTCTTTGGCATCACCCTTGTTACGCTGATGTTGGGCTGGGGGCTGGCCGTATTGGCTGGCTTGCTAGCACTGGTGATTACGGTGATTACCGGCCGCGAACCGTTAGTCATGTTTGCTGCCAATGGCCTGATAACAGTGATGGTGCCGGCGCTGGTCAGCTACGCCATCATGCTGTGGGAGCGCCACCGTGATTTTAATAATTTCTTTGCTTATATTTTTGTCTGCGGATTTTTTGGTTCGGCCATTGCGGTGGCTGTGGCGGGTGTGGTGATGTGCCTGATGCTGTGGACCAGCGGCGTGTACACCTTCGCCGAACTGGTGCACGAATATCTAAGCTATCTTCCGCTGTTCATGATTCCGGAGGGCTTTGCCAATGGTGCGTTTGTAACCGGGTTGATGGTATTTAACCCAGACCGCCTGACCACCCTGGATCAGCGTCGTTACCGCTAAGTCGCGGCAAGGCGTGTAGAGAGAAAACCTGTGCTCAGTTGCGCCAATGGGAGTGCTTCTGCAACTTGCGCTGAAGTGTCCGGCGATGCATGTGCAACGCTCTTGCCGTGGCGGATATGTTGCCGTCGTGCTCGTCAAGAACGCGCTGTATGTGTTCGCGCTCCATTTCCTCCACCGAAGGCGGTTCCGACCGTACCTCCGGAGCTTTGTTCAAGAATTCAAAACCGGCGATTAGCTGGTTCACCGTTACCGGTTTGCACAGATAATTCACGGCGCCGCGGCGCATTGCCTCAACCGAGGTTGCAATACTGCCGTAACCGGTCAACACAAGAACGGCCAGGCCCGGCTTGCAGTTCAGCAACTCAGGCAGCAACTGCAACCCACTTTCGCCAGCCAGGTTAAGGTCTAGAACGCAGTGACTGAAGTGGTGATCGGCGAGCGCTGCGATTGCTTGTTGGGCCGTTTGTGCGGTTGTGGCTTCGATATTCTGGCGCGACAGTGAGCGTTGCAGAACCTGCAAAAACGCTTCGTCGTCGTCAATCAATAACCACAGTGGCTGGTTGCTCATGACTGCTTACTCATCCGATTGCTCATAAAGAATACTTCGCGGCCGGCAACTCAATGATCATGGTGGTGCCGCGTCCATCGGTGCCGTTTGGGCGCGCCTTTAGCTTGCCACCAAGGCGGCCGATGGTGGCGTTCGACAAAAACAACCCAACGCCCATGCCGGTTTCTGAATTTACGATGCTGGCGCCGGGTGAATCCAGCAGCGCCGATGCCAAGCCGTCACCCTGATCTTCCACAATGATTTCTACGCAGTTTGCGTTGGGGGCTTGCGCGCTGACGGCAACCCACTGCGGGCTGGCAGTAATGGCATTGGCCAGCAGGTTCAGCACGGCCTGGTCCAGAGTGGCATCTACCTGCACGTTAAGCGGCGGAAACGGTCTTTGCCAGTGTATGTTTGCCTCTGGCCAGAGCAAGGTTGTGGATTCCTGCAGGCGTTGCAGCCACAGCTCCAGGCTCAGAGTTTCCAGCTGCGACAGTTTGGCCTGCATGGCGGATGCAGATAGCTGTCGCAAATGTTGGCTGCACAGCGCCAGCTGCGATGACATCAGTTCCAGGTCGGTATTGATGTCAGCGTCGGGTGGCAGGTTTTTAAGCTCCTCTACCAGCAGCGTTAGCGTGTTCATCGGAGTACCCAGGCGGTGGGCAATAGCGGCGGATGACAGCCCCAGCGAAATAATCTGTTCATCCCGCAGGCGGGTTTCCCGGCTTTGGGATAGCCGCAGCTGCTGGCGTCGCAACTGGTGCGCCAGGGTGCCGACCGCCAGCACCAGAATAACCGCTGTCAGCACAAACGTAACCCACATGCCTATCAGGTGGAGCTGGGCCAGGTTTGCACCATGATCGTGGGTAGGGCCTGAACTGATGGGCTGGTGCCACAGCATTAGCAAGGTGTATGTCAGCACACTGCCTATCGTCAGGCCAATGGCGTGATTCAGGGGCACCAATACCAGGGCGATAGCCAGTGGCAACAACAGCAATGACACCAGTGGGTTGGTGTAGCCCCCGGTGTTATAAAGCCAGCAGCCTATCAACAACAGATCGAGCCCAAGCGTCATGGTGACCGGCGGTATGGATTGAGGCGGGCGACGGGTGAACCAAAGCCAGGCCAGAGTGGCCAGCACGCCATAGGCCAGGCACAACAGCAGAGCTTCGGCTCGGTGGTTCAAGGTTATAAAAGCATCGGTGACGGCAATGGCCAGTAACATGATGGTTACTATGGCCAGGCGCATACCCAGCAAATAGCGGGCGGCACCTTGAAAGCCGGTTTGGGAGAGCGTTAGCCATTCCATAGGACATTGGTTACCCGTTAGCGCGTTGATTGACTTATCCCCTCCGTGAACGAAGGGGATTCTAAGAGCCATTACAGCTCAAAGACTAGGACGGCTTACGCCGTGACCTTTCCCTCTACAGGACGGTGTAGCCCCACCGCAAGAATGTTCCTGGCCGCGTTAATGTCGCGGTCGTGAATGACACCACATTCACTGCAGGTCCATACCCTTATTCCAAGCCCTGCGATACCTCTCGGCCTCGAATCGGGCAGGCAGCCGCAACTCGAACAGGTTTGGGTGGTGTACGATTCATTAACCTCTTTGAACACGATGCCTGCGCCAGCGCATTTATACTCCAGCATCGTTTTCAGCATGGCCCAGCCTGCGTCGAGCACAGACTTCGCCATTTTGGTTTTGGTTAACGAGGATGACTTCACGTTGCCAACGTAGATCTCGCCGGAGCGATTCACCAGTTGACGACTGAATTTATGCAGCGCGTCTTTGCGTCGATTGGCTATTTTTGCGTGAATCGCTTTGATGCGCTTTTTGTTGCGGGCGCGCTGCGCGATCGCCAACTTTGGTTCCAGATCTTGATAGAAATGACCGGCTTCCAATTTGGCGCCATCCGAGCAGGTAGCGGTGTCTTTCAGGCCAAGATCAATGCCTAGTTTGTCCTGCCCAGCCGGACAGTCCGATTCAAGCTCAACCACCACATTGAAATACCAGCGCCCACAGGCGTCTTCGTTAAAGGACGCCGATTTGAAGGTATGCTGTGATAGCCCGTAGCTGTCCCATACCTTGAAGTAACGTCCGTTAAAATACACTTGGCCGCTTTTCCACTGAGCCATGCCGGTATTCACCGGCACCCAGCCAAGCGATCGCCGTACACCGCCCGATTTGCGCCAGTTCAATCGTGCTCTTTTGAACTGTTTGCGGCGGGTTGCATATTCTTTTCCCACGCACTGCACGGTGTGGCTGTGCAGGCCTAGCAGCTTCCCAGACCCGTTGGTGTATTTTTGAAGGTCGTAGCCTGACAGAAACACACCGCGCTCTTTGATTAAGCGATGGCTAAGCTCGTTAATATAGTTCCACACGAAATTCACATTGCGAGCCATGTCGTTCAGCACCGCCCGGTGATTATCCCGCACTCGAACCTTCAAAGTCTTGGTGTGTTTCATACATTCAAGTATAGTTGGCCTATGACAAAAAACAACCTATTTAGATCCGGTCGCCATTGCGTTTTTCAGCTTCACGCCCATTTGGTCTTTATTACAAAATATCGAGGCGCTGTCTTCAATGACGATCATCTGATGTCGTTGGAAGGGCTTCTTCGAGGCGTGTGCGATGATTTTGAAGCCGAGCTGGTAGAGTTCAACGGTGAATGCGACCACGTTCACTTGCTGGTGAACTTTCCACCCAAGGTATCGATATCCAAGCTGGTCAACAGCTTAAAAGGCGTGTCGAGCCGAAGGCTCAAACAACTACATCCAGAGCTGGTAAAACCTGCTTACATGAAAAACGCTCTGTGGAGTCCTAGTTACTACGCAGGGAGTGTGGGTGGTGCTCCCATTTCAGTGATTCGACAATACATTGAGCAGCAAACGCGACCCCAGTAAGGGAGGCTAACGCCTCCCAGCGCTATCCTTCCCCGCACTCGAAGTACTGGGCTTGTCGCGCATTCTGGTCATTCTTGGCGGTAGCACACCAGAACCTGGCTGAGCAGGTCGCCCGCCAGCTGCAGCGGCGTGTCGACACTATCATACCACTGCAGGCACTCCGATAAGGCAACTTCGGCCGGGATGCTCAAAGGCCGGGTGTTGCTGTCAAACCAGTCGGGCTGGTAGCTGCATTGGTTGTCTTGCGGGAACAGCGCGACGTAGGCAATGCCGGTTTCCACCAGGTCCTGGAAAAAGTGCGAGCCATAAGATAGGTCCGGCACCATGTCACCGGACATTTCAGCCACTTCCACCAGTACAGCAACCCGTGCGATATCGGCGAAACGGACCGGTACGCCCAGCTCGGGGCTACTGGTACCCCAGCGGCCCGGACCTATCAGCATTACCTTCTGATTTGCGGGCGTATCACGCACAAGGGTGCCAATCAGCCGCGCCAGATCGTGGCGCTGGCTGATTGGCAGTACCGAGTAACGCGCCGCATCCACTCGAATAATTCGATGAATCGGCAGTTTGATGTTGCCGCCCATAAAATGCCCCTGGGTACGGAATAATGTATGCCCGCGGCCCAGGTTTTCTGGAATGGTGACCGGTCCGGTTTCGCCCAGAGTGGCCAGGGGCCGGCACTGCACCAGATTGATGGCGGGTTCGCCATGGCTGCTCAGGTGCAGGGTAAATTCCACGTCGACCGGATGCTGGTAGGCATTTTCCAGAGTGTTGAGCAGTTGGGTCAGGCGCGGCACAAAACCAGTGTTGCGCACCAGTGGCCTAAATGTCAGCCGCCATACCGGTTCTGCCAGATTCAGCTCGCGCGCCCGTTCGCTGGCGTCGCGGTCGATCTCCGCCAGGTGAACCATGGGTAAATCGGAAATTTGTTCGGTTAACAAGCTCAGCGGCCGGGTAGCCAGCTCGCCTTTGTGCAGGTCCAGAACATCGACCAGGTGCTGAGAAAAGCGGTAGTGTTCGCCGGGATTGCGAAACGGCTGGCGGGAGGGGAAGTCCAGCGCCATAACGCAGGCGTGGTCGCCTTCAATACGGTCAACGGCGCGAGTACCCAGCCCCATCACAAGACGCACCATGCCGGCTTTCTGGTCCATGTCGGCGTCCCAGGCGAAGGTGTTGCGCGAGACGCCAACGGCGGCGGCATCGGGCAGATAATACTGCCCATGGAAACGGCCGTTTACCCTTTGGATTAACAGCGCCATGGGCTCTTCCTGCTGGTCGAGCCCATGCTGCTGGCGGTACACCAGCGCGTCATGGCTCATGGAAGACGCGTATACCTTACGAATGGCGTTTTCCAGAGCCACAAGCCGCTCTTCCGGTGGCCCCTGATTCACCACAAAAACACTTTCGTATTTCCCGGCGAAAGCGTTACCAAAACTGTCTTCCTGCAGGCTGCTGGAACGCACCAGAATCGGATATTGGCCGTAGTGATCCAGCAAACGTTCCAGTTCGCTGCGAACGTCGAGCGGAAATTCCCCGGTCAGAATGCCATTCCGCAGAGCCTCCGCTTCCGTCAGATACCCAGCGGCGGAACGCTGACGCATGATGGCCGGCCACAAGCCGTTATGTACCAGAAAACCGTAGTAGGCGTCGGTCGCCAAGTAGTTGGAATCGTGGGGTTCCAGGCAGTGGTTGCCCAGAGCCGGTGCGTCTTTTTGCAGGATTGCACGGGCAATCAGCATGCCGGTGGCTTTGCCGCCAATAAAACCGGTGCCCACCATGCGGCTGCGAATGTTCAATAAATCGGCCAGCGTCAGGTACTTTTGGGCCAAGGCGAGCATGCGTTCTTCGGGACTGATAAGCAGCGGTAAAATCAGCTGATGGTAGCGGGCAATGGCGCCTTGGTCGTTTTGTGCCAACGCCTCGTTGGCCTGCTGGAACAGGCGGTCCCAGTGATCCAGTAACGGCCGTTGATTGCTGCGGCTCTGCTCCAGGCTGGCTTGCAGGCGAGTGGCGTCACTGCTGTCGGTTACCGGCGTAAAGCGGCCGTCGTGCTCGCGATGGGGCAAGAACATGGTGGGTGACTGTCGCCGCCAGGCCTTCACCGGATGAATTTGCACGTTATCGCCGTGGCGATACACATCAATCATTACCTGAGTGGTGTGTCGAATTTTGTCTAAGGTAGCGCGGGAGTGGCGCTGGGGATGGAGTGCGAACCAGGCCACGGTGTCCAGCTGGAACAGAAGCGGGCACACCACGCGGAAAAAGTTACCCACCATGGCGTCTGTGGCCCAGGCATTGAGCAGATCGCTGAGGCAGTCACAGATATAAAAGGCGCCGCGGCCGTGGGTTTCAATCAGCTGCCATACGGCGCTGGTGAAGGTTTCAAAGCCGCCCAAGGCGTCAATAACAATGGTGTTAACGGCAGGGTTGTCGGCAACCAAAGGGGGGTGCTGACCGAATCGCAGATAAATAACCTGGCGACCGGTGGCCGTAGCCGATTCAATAAACGGGGTAACGAAGCGGCGATAATCGGCCAGGTCGCTGACGCGCCAGACCACATTATCGCCGATGCGCAGGCTGTCCAGCACATCATCCAAACCGTCAAGGCCGGTTGAAACCCGATCGGGTAAGGATGAGGTGCCAGCAGACTGGTTGTTCATATCAGCGGGTTAGATCACGCCCATGGCGTTCATTGCCTTGGCTACCCGGATGAAACCGGTGGTGTTGGCGCCCAGCACGTAGTCTCCTTCTGAACCAAACTCGGCGGCGGTCTCGTAGCAGCTTTTGTGTATTTCGATCATGATTTCTTCCAGGCGCTTCTGGGTGTAATCGAAGGTCCAGGAATCGCGGCTGGCGTTCTGCTGCATCTCCAGCCCGGAGGTGGCAACTCCACCGGCGTTAGCGGCTTTGCCCGGGCCGTACATCAAGCCGGCATCCTGGAAAAGCTGGATGCCTTCTGGCGTAGTCGGCATGTTGGCGCCTTCGGCCACAGCAATGCAGCCGTTTTCCACCAAGGTTTTGGCGTCACTGCCGTTGAGCTCGTTCTGGGTAGCGCACGGCAAGGCGATATCGCAGGGCACGGTCCAAATATTGCCATTTTCAATGTATTTGGCTTTTGGGTGATATTCCAGGTAAGCCTTGATGCGGCGGCGCTCCACTTCCTTCAAACGCTTGAGCGTCTCCACGTTGATGCCATCTTCGTCGACGATCATGCCGGCAGAGTCGGAGCAGGCAACCACTTTTGCGCCAAGCTCGTGAGCCTTGTCGATGGCGTAAATGGCTACGTTGCCAGAGCCTGAAACCACCACACGCTTGCCTTCCAGGGAATCGCCGCGGGCTTTCAGCATTTCGTGAGTAAAGAACACGGTGCCGTAGCCGGTGGCTTCTTTGCGTGCAAGGCTGCCGCCCCAACCCAATCCTTTGCCGGTCAGCACGCCAGACTCATAACGGTTGGTGATGCGCTTGTACTGGCCAAACAAATAGCCGATTTCGCGGCCGCCAACGCCAATGTCGCCTGCGGGAACGTCTGTGTATTCACCGATATGGCGGTACAGTTCGGTCATCAGGCTTTGGCAGAAACGCATGACTTCGTCATCAGAACGGCCTTTCGGATCAAAATCCGAGCCGCCTTTGCCGCCACCGATGGGCAGGCCGGTCAACGCGTTTTTGAAAATCTGTTCGAAACCCAAAAACTTGATGATGCCCAGATAAACCGATGGATGAAAACGCATGCCGCCTTTATAGGGACCCAGAGCACTGTTGAATTCAACTCGAAACGCACGGTTGATGTGAATCTCGCCGCTGTCGTCTTGCCAGGGCACACGAAAAATAATTTGGCGTTCCGGCTCGCAAATGCGCTGAATGATTTTTTTGTCGGCGAATTCCGGGTATTTCACCAGTACCGGACCCAGAGTTTCCAAAACTTCGTGAACGGCCTGGTGGTATTCGGTTTCGCCCGGGTTGCGGTGCAAAACATCCTGGAAAATGGGTTCCAGTTTTTCGTCCAGTCGTGCGTTCATAAGTACCTCCTTGGAAGGCCTGAAAGGTGTGAATATCAAAGGATATGTAAAAAAGGGGGAACGGATTCCATCATATCCCATGGGTTATGGCAAGAAAATACGTATGGATTTTTTCTTAAATATGTGTTTTACGCCCTCGCAAGGAGTACCTCTTTCGGGCTGCGGCAACGTGCCACACGCGGGCCGGCACGTTGCTGGTTAACATTGGCATTAAATTTTGAACATGCGCCGATGGATGGGAAGCAAAATGCGGAAAAAACCACTACGCAGTCTGGTTGCATGCACATTGGGCGGATTGACTCTGTTACCACTGCAAGCCCATAGCCAGCAGGCCGATGAAACCGAGCAGCTGTTAATTCAGGTGACTGAAGGTCAGCGCGCTGCCGTCGGCTCGTCCAGTATGGCCAGTGAACCGATACAGCGTTTAACCAGTAACCCGGCTGTGTCCCTGTCGCGCATGGGAGGCCGAGGGCTAGAGCCGATTATACGTGGCCAAAGCCAGGAGCGGGTGGATGTGCTGTTGGACGGCATTCGTGTGGAAGGTGCATGCCCAAACCGTATGGACCCGCCCACTAGCCGCCTCAGTTCGGCGCTGGCGCCAAGCTTACAGGTGCGCACCAATAACCAGACATTGCGCTGGGGGCCGGTAACCGGGGGCCAGATTCTAGCGACCACGGCCGCACCGGTTTTTAATGGCAATTCAACGACCGGACAGGTAACCCTCGGCGGCGCAGACAACGGCGATGGCAAACTGGCCAACGCGGCGGCAGCGGTAGGCAGCGACGACGCCTGGCTGAGGCTGTCTGGCGGTTATGACGAGGCCAATGATTACGAAGACGGCAGCGGTAACAAGGTGCGCAGCGCCTACGAAAATGCTGAAGGCCGAGTTGACGGGGCCTGGACAGCACAGAACGGCCTTTACATTAAAAGTATGGTCAGCCGCCAGGAAGAAAGCGATGTGAAGTACGCCGGTGCGGGTATGGACGCGCCGCAAACCGATACCGATCTGTATCGCCTGGAACTGGGTGCGCCCTTGGCCAAGGGCGAATGGTCACTGCTGGCCTGGCAGGCCGACGTGGATCACATCATGGATAACTTCAGCCTGCGGCAGCTGCCCGCAGATAAGAAAAAAATGCAGACAGATTCCACCACCCAAACCCGCGGTTTGCGTTTCATTTTGGACCAGAGTCCTACCAGCCTTATTGACTGGGCCGCCGGGGTAGACGTGGAAACCAACGATTGGGACGCCACTCTATTGAACGTGGACGGGGCCATGCCAAAGGCCGTGTCGCTGATGTGGCCAGGCGTCGAGCGCGAGCGCGTGGGCGTGTTCGCCGAGGTTTTTTTGCGCCTGGGCTCGGCGGCCAAAGTGGGTGCCGGGTTGCGTTATGATCGGGTGGAAATGGATGCCACCAAAGCGGATCAGGCGGTTGGTATGGGCCCCACCAGCCCGCTGGCGCTCTACGGAGTAAGCAATGCTAAGGTGAATGATGACAACGTCAGTGGCTTTGCCAGCGCCGAATGGCGCCTACCTCGCCAGCAGGGGCTAACATTGACGGCCAGCCGCAGCGTGCGCAGTCCTGGTGTTACCGAGCGCTATATCGCCCGTAACACCATGAGCGACAGCTGGATTGGTAATCCGCAGCTGGACACCGAGAAGCATCATAAGCTGGAGCTGGAACTCAGTGGTCAGAGCGGCCAGTGGAATTGGAAGCCGGTGGTATGGGCTGATCAGGTCGACGATTTTGTGCTGCGTTACCTAGCCACGCCGAAAGATACCCGTTATAAAAACATCGACGCCCGCCTGTTGGGCGTGGAAGCCAACTTGGGCTGGAGCGACGGCACCTGGAGCAGCAACAGCGCGTTGGCCGTCGTGCGCGGTGAAAATCGCGACGACAACAAAGCCCTGCCGCAAATTCCGCCGCCGCAATTTATCCAGACCTTGGGCTGGCAACAGCGCGGTCACAGCATTGAAGCCCAGTGGCAGCTGGCTCGCCGCCAGGACCGAATTGATGAGGAGTCTGGCCTGGACGCCGCTGGGACCTCACCCGGTTACGGCGTATTCAATCTGTCTGGCAGCCATCCACTAACCGGGTACCTCACCCTGAACTGGGCGCTGGACAACCTGTTTGATAACACCTGGGCGCCGCATGTTAGCCGCAGTAACAGTGATCCGTTTAATCCCGAGGCAGTGCGTGTCAATGAGCCAGGCCGTACTATTCGGGCAGCGTTAACTGCACGCTGGTAGTGCATGAAATTGGGGGTTGTCCGCTTTAATAGCCAGTGGATGATCATTTTTACCCCGTGCCGGTGCGAAACGCTGCGCACGGGGTTTTTTTATGGCGGGCCGTGTGCCGTTGTTGCTGGCGCCATGGGCTATGCTTTTGTCAGCCAACCTTGGCGGGTTGCAGTGTCCCTGTGGGGCGTATGCTGATAACCTACGGTTATTAGTTAAGAACTTTTATGGTTTGGTGTTCGCTGCTGAACAAGCTGCGAAACAAGGAGTATCCGGTGGTGAACAATCAGCTGATCAGCCGCCCGTTGCGGGCTTTTGTGGGCGCTGTTGTGGGCGTGCTCTTGTGGGGTTTGACTTGTAGCGCGCAAGCGCAGTCTGTGCCTGGCGAGCTGGCCACGGCGGCGGTAGAAAGCCGCTCTCTGGCCGAAACCGTATTGCTGGACGGCGTAATTGAAGCCGTGCAGCAAAGCACGGTATCGGCCCAGACCAGCGGTAAGGTGTTGCAACTTCCGTTCGATGTGGACGATTCCGTTCGCCCTGGCGATCTGATTGTGCAGCTGGAAGACAGTGAACAGCGGGCTCGGGTTAGCCAGGCGCAAGCTGCCGTTAACGAAGCCCGGGCCTCATTGTCGGATGCGAAACAGCGGTTCGCCCGTATTGAAAGCGTGCATAAACGAGGTTTGGTATCGGGCCAGGAGTTTGATCGGGCCCGCAATAATCTGGCCGGCGCCCAGGCCCGCGCGGAGCGTGCCGATGCGGGTATGGTCGAGGTCCGCGAACAGCTCAGTTACACCCGTATTGAAGCGCCTTACGGTGGCATTCTGACCGAACGCCATGTAGAAGTCGGTGAGTCGGTTAGCCCCGGTCAGGCCCTGCTCAGCGGTCTGTCACTGGAGCAGTTGCGGGTGGTGGTGGATTTGCCTCAACGCTACGCTGCCAGCGCCCGCGCCGAGCGCCAGGCCACTGTTACTCTGGCTGATGGCCGGGTGCTGAAAACCGGCGAAATGACCTTCTACCCTTACGCCAATGCAAAAACCCACACCTTTCGCTTACGCATGGCTCTCACCGAACCCAATGGCTCGCTGTTTCCGGGGATGCTGGTAAAAGTGGAGGTGCCGGTAAGCCGTTCGCAAACACTTTTGGTGCCTGCCAGCAGCCTGGTGCAGCACAGTGAGCTGCGCGCTGTGTATGTGATGGACAGTAACGGCAAACCGCGCCTGCGTCAGGTTCGCACGGGCAAAATAGCGGACGGCGAGATTGAAATCCTGGCCGGCGTCAGCGCCGGTGAACAGGTGGTCGTCAACGCCGCCGAATTACTGGGCAGCGCCCGCCTGCCACTGCCGTCAGCGCAGGAGCAAAAGCCGTGAGTCAGTCGTTGCCACCGGAGGGCTCTTCCTCCCAGCCTTCTCCGGCGTCATCCTCCGCGTCACCCTCTTCGTCAACAAGCGTTGGCCCTTCTGGTGCCATTGCGCGGTTGTTTCAGGACAATCACCTGACCCCGCTGATTATGCTGTTGTCCGTCATTCTGGGTGTTCTGGCGGTGGTGGTTACACCCAAAGAAGAAGAGCCGCAAATTGATGTCACCATGGCCGATATCATGGTGTCTTTTCCTGGCGCCAGCGCCCGCGAAGTGGAAAGCGCCATTGCCACCCCGGCCGAACAGGTAATGAGTGAAATTGTCGGCGTTGAGCATGTGTATTCGGTATCGCGCCAGGGCCAGGCGGTGATTACCGTGCAGTTCAAAGTGGGCATACCGCGCCAGGAGGCGCTGGTGCGGCTTTACAATCAGGTGTATTCCAATCAGGACTGGCTACCCGCCAACCTGGATGCCAGCCAGCCCTTGGTCAAACCCAAAGGCATTGACGACGTGCCGATAATGACGCTCACCCTGTACGACCCACAACACGGTCACAGCGGCGAGGAACTCACCCGCCTTGCGCACATGTTAGAAGTGGCCCTGAAGCGGGTGCCCGGTACCCGTGATGTATACACCGTGGGCGGCATACCCGACCGGGTGGATATCCATTTTGATCCGG
>Ga0307960_1001235_pt1 | contig 14791 bp, 13 predicted proteins | sample OrgLakmetagen542_FD_201832 | JGI IMG/M metagenome (GOLD analysis project Ga0307960, IMG submission 201832) | Saline water microbial communities from Organic Lake, Antarctica - #542 | ecosystem: Environmental > Aquatic > Non-marine Saline and Alkaline > Saline | place: Antarctica: Organic Lake... | reverse complement strand
ATGCTAGGGGGAGGAGGTGAGGGAATGCAGGCTTGAGGGATGGACGGGAGCTGGAATGGGGGAGTAGGGTCTTGTCGATCCACCACCTCAACTTCTAGAGCAAAGCCAGGAACCCTGAAAGGAGCAGATAAATTAGTCACATGTCGGATTATTCAATTACATGCATGTCAGTGGAATAATTTCCCACCAAAAACAACTGCTGCTGCTGGGCGAGTTATGCTGCTTAGATGACTCCGGCTCACTTAAGAGGTGCAATGACACATATCATGCAATGATATGTTAGTCCCTTACTTTGCGGAGTCGAGGCCAATTTGGTAAATCACAGTGGTCACGTCTGCCCAGCGTAAGACTCCAATGTTTGAGGCAGAAGTGCTGAGAGCCTGCGTATGCAAGAGCAGATAAGGCCATATAATTTATAAGAATTTGGCTTCTTAAAGGCTCAGCAATGTATTTTTAGGCTGCTATCAGGTAACAATCCCCAACAGCTTGTACTCTCAATCCCCAACAGCTTATATACAAATTAACCTGCTAGACAGGCAGTTTCAAAAACGCCTGAGCTATCTTTTTCCCTCGTCACCTGTGCAAGCAGGTTTGCCACGCTCTGCTCAGACTCGGTGACGGGCACAGTGAAGTCCTGGCCTAGGCTGCTGCCGTTTAAAGAGGGCTTGAAAGTGAGAGCGGCAGGGTATTGCTCAACAAGCATCCAAGCATAGTCTGGGTCAGCAGTGACGGTCACATTCAGAACAGTGTCCTCGGTGCCAGTGCCTGCAAGGTAGCTGATGACCTGCAACAGGCAATTTTAAAACATGGTGTTGACAAGGCAGAATCTTGTCAATTGTGCATTGCTTAGCTTTAAAACAGTGTCCTCGGTGCCTGTGCCTGAAGATAGCTGATGACCTGCAACAGGCAATTTTAAAACGTGGTGTTGACAAGGCAGAATATTGTCATTTGTGCATGCTTAGCTTTCGTCATCTGTGGATTGTTTAACTTCTGGTCATTTTTTCATTGCTTAAATCACTAATCCAGCAGGCTTGCGTAGCAGTATCAAGAGGCTGCAAGGCAAAATAATTGGTCATTACCGCAAGCAAACTGGGAAAAAAAGACGAGCAAGCAAACTACAACGAATTGACGACCCCCGGCAAGTGATTGAAAAGGAAACACAGGATGGTCACCCTTAGAATAGAAAAATCAGTAGGAGGGCAAATAAAACAATTTTTATTAGGCTACCCTTGTGCCAATTTTTGTACCACGCAATATTTCACATTCACGCTTACACACACCTGCGAGCGTCTCTGGCTATCACCATCGACAGTGATCTTTTGGACCTCTGGGAGCGACATGGCTGTGCCGACGTTGCTCGGTACTTCCACCGCCACCTGTACAGAAGCACCAGCACGTAAAAAAGTTTAAAGAAGATGAAGATTATTTCATGTAACCAAACAGGTAGCCAAGTATTTGCAGGAGTCTATGAAAATTTTGATCAAAGAGTGTATCCAAGACATGAATTATCTTTGTATGCATTTGTTAGCACTGACTTCAAAAAACATGCAGTGCTCAAATGGGTTCAGACGTGCAATCAGCATTTGTATTGCCGCAAATTGGTTATCCTCGCACCTGGAAATGGCCTCCGTGACGGTTGCAGCAGTGAGCCCCATCCAAAAGAATAGACTGGTTGGCATCAAGATGGACATATTGCGACCACTGCTGATCTGGGTACTGCCAATAGTTGTCAATGGAGGATGCTGAGGTTTGCTTAACCAGCTGTTCAGAGACGTTTGTGCCGTTTTCCTGTGGAATTGATGCGTCGGAATGGTTAGAACTATGCTTACAACAGGAGCAGTAAGTGAGTGTCAGCCAAGGCGTGCCTAACTGCACCCCTCTAATCAAGCGTGTCGCTGGCTGCCTGAGAGAGGTTCTAATGAGCATTCTCTTGCTTTTGCCATTTCAACTTCACATTGAAAATAAGGCATTGTAAGAGGGCAAAATTTTCACATTTTATCCCTTGCCATATTACGTGCCTTTTTACTAAGGCACCTTTTCAAACTATTGTGGCACTTACATGACATTAGCCCCTTACACAAGAGCAGTACTGCTCGGATGATGCACTTATCATTTCAGCACACAAGACTCACCATCCAGGCACCGTGCAGAGTTGCATAGTTGTTGGTGGACACAAAAAAGCGGAAGGAGCCGGTCACTGGGGCTTTGAAGAAGGCCTTTGATTTTGAGCAGTACCTGCAAAGGTAAACAGGATGACACTTTGGAACTGTGCCACCTTTTCACAGTCAAAAGTTGCTGAGAGGGATTTTGACCTTTTGGAGCAATCAACAGGAATTAGCGGCCCGATGCAGGGTGTCATGTTGATCACATGTACAGCCCCACCATTAACTCTTTACTTTTTCTATTATTTGGAGGGTTTCACCTATTTCTTCAATCTGAAGGCAATTCCTGAAGAACAATCGGTAAGACATATCTCAGACACAGCCTCACCTCCCAGCCCCATTCTGCGTCACGTTCAACGGCGTCTCCCACGAGGCGGTTTCAATCGATCCAAAAGAGCCGTCCGCTGAGTTTGTGAGCAGGATGGTATCGTTCAGCTTGTTCAAGTCGCTGGCGCTTCCGACATCGCCCTCCGCATCCATGTACACTTCCATCTCAAGGCCACGCATGCCTGTGGGCAAAGGGTTAGCAGAATTGAAGGAGCTGGTCATAAAATGGTGTGTCGCTCAAACAACCTGCCTCTCCTAAGGCACCTGTGTCAGCTGGCAAATTTTATCCCAGAGTCTACCCAGACCCAGACCACCAGGCATTACAGCCAGGGGCAGTGCACATTGCTACAACGCCAAGCAGCTAATGCGCTGCAGCAGAACCTACCTGGCCAGAGGCCGTTGATTGCAGGCGGTGGAGATGCATCAGCTGGCTCCTTTCCCGTGGCGCAGATGATGTGGGTGAAGTTGGAGGACAGCACTTTGCAGTAAGATCCTGCCACCTCTACATCCACACTGTCTCCCAAGCCTAGTGACAAATTTGGGAAGCCACGCCCTGTCAAAGTCACCTCCGTGCCACCTGCGACAGACCCAAAGCTGGGCGACACGGAGTCCACGACAGCGTACATCTGGAACAGATAGGAGTCACCTGTGAGAGGGAGGGCGCAGCAAGGGTGCAGGCTTGATGTTGGTGACGTCGATGGTGTCGGTGCTCATTTTTTAGGTATGCAGTAAAAACGTGCAGGTCAGACGATTAGCAGGACCCAAAACGCAGGACTGGCAAACTCAACGTTCATCTTCAGCCGCTTCGCACGTCCTTCAAAACCAGTACCCACCTGTGCGTGTTCCTTGGTACGCATCAAGCTCAATGCGTGTCAGGCCTCCTCTGAGGCTGGCTTCAAAGTGAAGGCTGACATTCAAGCTGGATGCTGCTGCCAGTCCAGGCATCTGCATGTAAACAGTGGTAAGGTCTGCTGAGGTGGGAATCAGGACGCGATAATTGACAGGCGCAAGCAATGTCAACACGCAAATAGGCAAGAGCACCGAAGTGAAAGCAAAGGCTTCAGGAGGCACAAGACATGTGACGCCCAGCAAGCTTTGGCAATGATGCAATGAGGAAAACGTGGGAGGAACAAGATCGGTTCCATTTGCACACAACTTTTTCAGGAGGTGATGCTAACCTAGAAACCCTACTCTGACTGTCTATGAGCCCCCTCACCATTGAGTCTGTCTCCTCACTGGGGTCAGGCAGTGTGCAGCTCACAGCATACTGGTTCCCATTGGGATAACGAGGAATGTTGGGTTGGATGTCAATGACTGATGAGGCGTCATCTGTTCCTGCTCCAGTATTGCAGAGGTAGTCTCCAAACACGACTTCCCCCACACACGTATCATCGTTGGGGCCAGCATCCTCATTGTCACAGTCGCGCCTGATCCTCCAACCCGCAGTTCCGACCAGCCGGACCTCAGTGCCAGGAGGGCCAGCAGAGGGCAGGACTGCTCTCAAGGCTGGGTAAAATGGGAGGGGTGGGGACAAGAGAGTGTGTGTAGTGTCATGTGTCATGTGTGTGTGTTGTTTGTGCGTGTATGTGTAAATTTTTGTGCGCGTGCATCAGGGGCAGGCAGGTCTGCTAATTTGACATGAGCAATGCAACGGTAACTTAGTCTGTAGTTACACATAGCTGCGCTATTGCTCCTACTGACTTGGACCTACTTGGAGAGTAGCCTTCATCGTAGTCAACACAGCACAAGGTATCCTGGTCTTGGCCGTCAACAACAACAGACACCTGTATAAGGCAGCCAAAAACTCGTCAGACAGACTGCATCAGCTCAAGGCGTGGAGGCATGCACCTGGAATGAGTGTATGTTCTGTGGTTAAATGCATGTATGTGCATGTACGAATGTAAAATGGCCATTTCTATGTATGTAGACGCTGTTGTTTGTATGTGTGTGTGTTTGTATGTGTGTGTTTGTTTGTGTGTGTGTGCGTGTGTGTGTGTGTGTGTGTGTACGTACGTGTGTGTATGTGTGTGTGTACGTACGTGTGTGTATGTGTGTGTGCGTGCGTGCGAGAGTGTGTGTGTACGTGTGGATACGTGTGTGTGTGTGCGTGCTTGCGTGCGTGCTTGTGTGTGTGTGTGTGTGTGTGTGTGTGCGTGTGTGTGCGTGTGTGTGTGTGTGTGTGCGTGCACGTATGCGTGTGTGTGTGTGTGTGTGTGTGTGTGTGTGTGTGTGTGCGCGCGCGCATGCGTGCGTGCGTGCGTGCATGTGTGTGTTTGTGTGTGTGCGTGTGTCCTGGAAGGAACTCCACTCCCCAGCAGGATTTCTTGAGTTTTACCTCGTATGTTCCTATATCTCCTGCAGTTGTCTCACATGTGACCTGCAAGGAGTAACAATTACTTGTGGTAGATAGGAATCCCGACATGCAAGCAGTGACATGCAAGCTCGCTTTGTTTTCACGGCAGCGAAGACCTCCGACCCACCAACGTGTCCGTGGTGTAGTGGTCAATCACATTGCAAGGGAAGGGTCCGACGAACACGTTGTTCCCGCCGGAGAGCCTATCTCCAGAGAACCCCGTCCCTCGCAGCTCTAGCCTGTGTGGTTTGCAAGCACAAGTAGCATTGGAGGGACCGGCATGGAATAATAGGAAGTGACCCCTCTGCTGGCAGAGAAGGTGCGAGGGCGGGGACAGGCCCTGTGCTGTGTTCCAGTAGGCTTCCAAAAGGGGATTTTACCTGTTACCTCCCGCTCTGCTCAACCTTTGGGGGGATACGCTGCTTATTTCAACTCCGAAAACATTCGTGGGCAACAACAGGTGAAAACAGAGGGGTAAAAGTCCGCGAAGAATATGCATTTTGCTACAAGAACATTAGTATCAGTACATGAAGAATGAATGAATGAATAATTAAAGCAACGTGTCCAACATGTTATGTCTGAAGGTTTCCGTCTTCCTTCCTTCCGTTTCTAATAAATCGGTCCGCCCGGGGACCACGACCAAAGTGCGCCACAATTTATGCATCAATACTGATTTTGGTATCAAGTTTATTCACAGCGACAAAAAATGTTGTTTGGGACTCAGCATTTCGTCCGTTCCAATTTGGAACGCACGAAATAGGTAGTAGGGGTGATCGAGGCGTCGCCACCTTATCTCAGGCAGCAACGGAGGAACCTGCCCTTCTTGAATTTTCCTTTTGTTTTTCTTTTGGTGCACTCAGGTGCACTTGTAAAAAAATCAAAATAAGTAGGTTGATTCAACCGTTCGCCGCGGAAATGCGCCCACGATATTGCTAGCAATACCGTGGGCGTAAAAGAGTTTAAGGCAGAAAAGCGCTTTTCTGCCTTAAACTCTTTTACGACTGTTTATTTCACTTCAATATGTCCTACAGCCTGCACAGGCGGCAGGTACCACACAGGCTGCTGGTAGCAATGAGGTATTATAAGAGTTGGCAATAATATATAATGCATAAGTCCGTGCAACACCTTCATCACATGCAAATTCTTCATCCCATGCAACACTTTCATCACACTACACTTGCGTGTCACGCAATGAGAGGGCCAATTGCTCTTTATCCTTGTTCCAGCATTTTCCCTTGCTAGCAGCTGTGCTTTGGGCCTGTTTAGAAGCCACATACATGTTAGTTGCTTACTGGTACTCCAATTAAAGAAAGGCTCACCTGCCTTTATATTTTCTTTACCATTAATCACTTGATCTTGTTGCATGTAGACCCTTCATTGCCGTAGCTGAACGCTACAAGAAAAGAAACTAACAAATCAAATGATCACGTGACCAAACGTAACACGGCTAAGAAAATTGGACTGCTCGTTGACCCTGTAGCAGCTGTCACGCCCAATCGTTGGCAGCGACGAATCGTGTGACAGAGCAGTTAAGTTGGTTGACAGTTGAGAGTTTCTGTCTGTCTTGTTCAATAAGCTGGATGGCCAGTGTTATTGATAACCTTTATCTTCTGGATTTGATAGTTTTGGTAATCATGATCAATTGACAAATGTAAACTCTAAGAGGTACCATTAGAGGGGATCCTCAAGAGACCCTGTGCCGTGTAAGGTCTCCGATTCTATTTGTTCGTTCGTTTATATTATCAAGGTGTAACAACAATGAGGCCGAGAGGTCTTATCTGAGTCATGGGTCCCAGCTCCGGGATGGAGCAGCAGTGTATGTGGCAGCCACGCAAAGCTGAGTAGACACAGAGCAGTAGACACACATACATGTGTGCAGAGAGCGCAAGGGCATGAGCCAGAGAAGTGGTAGAAGCAATAAAGACCACGCGATGCAAAGAACTCACTCCTCTGCTGGATGGTTTTTCAACCTTCGAGGCCTTTCTTGGTCCGAAGGCACTATCATTACCATTAAGACTGTGTAGTATAGGCTAGCATCTCAGCTGTGCAGCCATATCGTCTTGCACCCACGCACATGACACAAGGTCTGTGTGTATCAGTGTACAAAGGACCATCATGCGTCCGAGCCACAATGCTGGCTGACTTGAATGACAGAGTTTGGAGAGGAAAAGCTTGAAGAAAAAGCTGGTTGGTTGTCTGGTTGATGAATGGCAGGGGTTTGGACTTGTTGTCTGGAAGGTTGGAAGAGGGCATGGTTCTTGCAGTGGCTTTTTACAGCAGCTGGTTCTTCTTAAGTTGTGAAGTTGAGAAGTTTGGTGGTTTGTGAGGAACTTGGCAATGCATGGTGGGATGTTGCAGTGGCTCTTATAGCAGCTGGTGATTTAAGTTGAGATTTCTCGAGGCGTACAAAGTTGAGGACTTATAGTGTTTGGAGCTGAAATTGGGTACTTAAATCTAGCAGAGGTTGTTATCCTTGAGGCTGTTTTATGTGCTCCCTACATCACTGGAGCAAATGGACTGATTCAACTTCTAATTTCATGATATCACACTGCACAACATCATCCTCTGCACATATTCACGTAATCTTCTAGGCTTGTTACACAAACCTCTTAGATTAGGGGGGTATAAGTAGATGTGCTGTATCATATACTTTGCAGTGACAGTAATTTGATCTGACACAGCGCGTTGTATAAGGCATACTCGAGATGTAAGATTAGGAATTGTGTTCCTATGTAAGTTAGACCCCCAAGTTTTCAGTTCTCTTTACGTTTCCTGAGATGTTCTCAACCCAGGATCTGGAAGATCCATCAGCAGTAAAAAAACTGCCCATGTTTCTAAAGGGTTTTTGCCAGGGGATGCTGTAGTGTAGCGACCAAAAGAGTTAACTTGGAGAAATGCGGTAAGTAATTTATACATCACTGGTAACCTCACATGCGCGAGGGTTAACCTGGCACGACCTTTAATACCAATGTAGCGTAGCGGTCAAGAGAGTTAACTTGGAAATGTGTAGGGTTGGCCAGGATTGTATGTATGCACCGTATATGATTGTATATCTGGTGGTCTCCCTTCCGAAGATACCGTATATACCGTAGTACGGTACACCATAAAAAAAAATATATATATATATACCGTAGTACGGTACACCGTAGATATATGGTTCTGGCCAACCCTAGAAATGTGTGATAAGTAATTTGTGCATTATTTACGCATGCTACAGATGTGAAAGAGAAACAGGCCATACCAACAATAAGTCATAAGGCTCGCAAAGCACCTCGTTGAAAAGGAATACTTGGGATGTCTGAAGGACAAGTAGCCTGCATTTAATTTAGACACTAACTGTGGAAGTAACTTGCCCCTTTTAATGGCATGCGTATGTGCATGCAGTACTAGTGTGTACAGTCTTTTTTATGAAAGCTGGAACCACACAAGACACTATGTTGGAATCAAGTGTCAAACCACGATGGCTGTAAACGCGATTGCACAAACTTTGGCATAGGGATTGTAGATAATAATATACAACATTTCCCCTTGTTTCCCCCTTCTACATTCCTAAGTTCTGGATCGCTAACCACTGTACTCAGATTCCTTGTAAGTGGCAATGAGAGGCTAACTTCAATGAGGGCAAGTACCGTGACAACAAGAGACCCCAGAGCCAGCTAAATACTGCAAAGGAACAGCATAGAGAACACTGCTCTCCCAAAAGCCTTCGTAACTTTTCATACCATCAATTGTTACTAACTTTCCCTCATACTCTGAACTTCATCGAACTGCTTCCTAGTTACTGAGTTCTAACTTACTGATGGCAATTCTTCACAAAGCAAATGGAGCCTGAGTCGCACTGCTTCTTGTAATTTGCTGCTCTACGCAGAAAAGAAGTTGGGGGGGCTGCCTGATGCGAGCACCTATGCTCCTAACCTTAACCACGCTGGCTGTGTGCATTGATGGTTTCTAGTGTTGCGCTAGTAATAAATACCAGAGCAGCTCCTTTTAAATGAATAATGTGGGGAGCGGAGAGTGATCTACAGTAAAGTGTTCATATTGTTCTTCTTTAATTTAATCCTGCCTGAGCGGAATTAGCTGAATGGTCTGAGATTCCCCATCCACTGTACAACTTATTATTACATTTGAGCTGACTGAGCCCAGCAAGACTAAGACAGTTCCGATACCAAACATGACTGCCAATTAACCCTTTGTAAATCTCCGTAAGTCCTTGTAAATCCCCGTAGCCTCTGGTAAGCTGGCAAATAAGCAGGAATTATTTTGGCAGGGGAATCAGGAGTCATAATTGCCATCGTGCTCCCACCCAGGTCTGCAGCAGCCGCTGTTGTTGTCGTGGCCATATGACATTCTTTTGTGAGTTACTGGCTTCTAGCTGGTTTGTATCTTTCCTTAATGCACCTTGCCAATAGAATTGATGCAAGCTGGCTCGAAGGGTTGAAGGTGCCTGGGGTGGAAATAGAGAGTATGAAGGCTTGTGACAAAGTAACGATCGTGCCTCACACCTTGTCTTACTGAAATGCATCTTAGGCAGTGAACTAGTGCATTCGTGCGTGACAAGAGGCAGATACTTATGTTTGCATTGGATAGATTATAATCAAGCAGCTGTGTCTCCAAGAACCCACATTGGAGGAAGCAGAAGAGGTGAGTTCATTCTCATTCAAGCCAGCTTTTTAATTGATACCAGGTTTGTAGAGCCTAAATATGAGGAGGTGCATGCTACTCAACCCTTAAATTGATACCAGGTCTGTAGAGCCTAAATATGAGGAGGTGCATGCTACAAAGAAGTAGGCGCTCTGTCTGTCAAAGCATGTTCACGCCAAATCTACATCCCCAATAGGCAGAGGCAAGAAATGGACGAATCGTACGCCCTTCATCAGCAGACTTAGCCGTGGATAAGGTCCTGTAGAGAGCCATACCCTAGCTAATCCCTTAGGCGTACTCATCACAATCTTAAATGTCCTTTATTACGGACAACATAGGCACAGGCATGCATGTACGCCGGAGATGTTATCATAGTGCATCCCTTGTATGGTGTCACAGGCTTGCTTAAAAGCAAAAATTTAGGCATGCAACCTTGGTGATATGTCGGATTTGCTCGTGCGTGCAGCATGCTGTGTGGGTGCCAAAGAGTGAACTTGGTTTGCAGAATGCTACAGCCTGGGTAGAAACCATATTGGGTGTCAGGAATTTTACCAGGTGCCACGCACCATTCAGTAAGCAAGGAGCGAACAACATAACGGTGCATAATGCCACTGACAGCCAACATGCGATGATTGTTGGAGTCCCAAAAGGGACCCTTCTTATACAGAGGGCTCAGCTTTCCTAGCTTCCAGCACGCAGGGATGCAGGCCTTGTCATGCAGCAAGTAATATCTGAGGTGCAGTGTCCGGAAAGCGCCCCTCTGGTGTGGTTTTGGTTATCGCCCATGATAAATAATAGGTCATCACCCTTTTGCTCTACAGACCGTAAATGAATAGTTTTGACAAGCAGGTATCTGCATGGAGGGATGAGGATACAGTGAGTAAATTCGAGAAGTTTGAACAGCTAAGCAATGTAATGTAATGTAAGGCCCCATAACATCAACACGCTCACTGTCACGCACGCCCAACAGGCTTTGACCGAATCACTACAGTATTAATAAAGGCAGTAAGCAATTGAATCCCAGGGAAGCACGTCCATTTATTTTTCTTGTTTGCTCAGCCAATAACACATGGTGTCCATTAACACTCACACAGCCGCAAAGTATTGCACACATCCCATCCCTTGTTTGCGACCTTCATTATTGTGTGTGTAGAGCCTGTTTGAGCAGGTTTTGATGTCATTTCTTTAATTTCAAAAACAGCTTGCACCCCAGCAGATCAAACCACCATTTCCTGAAGCAGCACAAATTCAGGAGCGTGGATGCGTGCTTTGTTCAGGCGTTAAAGTCTTGTATAGCGTGCGTTGCTAAAGACAGGAGGTGGAGGCCTATAGGTTTGCTCGTGCACGTGGGTTCGTAGAGCACCACTTCTTGAACATGCACGTGGCGCATGGTATCACTACTGGGGAATTACTGGTGTCAGGAGCAGGCAACCAATCATTCTGAGCACCTTATTGCAGCAAATTTCTGGGGGCGAGGGAAGGTTGGTGTCAAATTTGCACCGGCGCGGCACATGGCGGCCATGGCTCATCTAGCTTATAAACCACTCCCCACCCCCAGGCCTTGCATTTGCACACCTCTTGCTGCTGGTGGGTGGAAATGCTGATCAAGATAAGCAGTTCAGGCTGGTTGAGCCAATGGTGTCGGCTGCGTGCATTTAAGATGACGTAGCATAGCAAGGCAGCCTTTGGGCGCTTATTAGCATGTCTCGTTTGCACACAGTCCTTTTTTTTGCATACTTGCATGCATGCACCACCCTGCACGCACAGCCACCCTAATCAAACGTCTCTTTTCTTTGCATTAAGAATCGAACCAGGGCTGGTCACGGTGAAATTATCAATTTGCTGACAGGTGGATCCGCTGAAAGGTGGAATGTTAATCTGCTGGCAAGTACATAATGCATCCATACACACACAATCTATATACACGTGCTGATACAAAATGCCAAATAAACCCTTGAAAGAAATGACTAGGTAGCTGAGGTTGCGATGAAAGGGCAGATGCCCCTACCAAAGGTAAAATACACGCCACAATGCTGAGTACAATAGAAAGCACACCAAGGCTTGTTTTGCAAACTACCAATTACAGCCACTTGTGATCCAAGAAAGAATGTGCAGGCTTAGAATGTAGCCCAAAGAGAAAACCGTTGTTATATAATGGATGTTGTTTTGTGATCTACACCAATCCAATGGATGTGCGCAGAGCCGCACAACATCCCACCCGGAGAATATAAGAGGGAAAGTCTCTACAGTCTGGGGCAAGCAGTAGGCCTGCATCCCACCACCAGAAGTATTGCTCGTATTTGTGGGGGTTGTGCGCCTCGCCTGGGCAACATAAGTTGGCTTGTCTGGATCGAACTCTCTTTCTTGAGGACCTAATGGTCAGTACGCAGAATTTTCTATCAGTGTTGTGACATTTACATTAATAATTTGAGGCTGCGGAGTGGTTCTCTTGTGTAGCTACCTAAAAGAATGCCTATTGCTCCCAATAGGATGTTGCAAAAAAAAAACGTTGCCTTAACTGGATCATAGGCAGATATCAACAACAACTTGATGCAAGGCCAGCATCTGCTTGTGCAAGCAGGCCAGCACCCTGTGCACCATTGTTAAATTGCTATTATAATAACTCGTCCAGTAATGATTTGCCTTTGGTTGTATATCAGATTCGTACGGCAGAGAATGACATCCTTAATTTATTTGCATGGGTGCTACCTGCTTTGTCCAAAAATTTTTGCATTTTGTGGACTGATGCTGATGGCACGAAACACTTTTTAAATTAGGATCAAGTTTGTGTGTATACGCACATGTGTGCTTTCAAAGAAGTAAAATATAACCCTCCTAATTTGACGGGGTGCATGGCTAAATGCTCAAGAGGCTGCAGCAGCAGCATGCAGTCAAAGCAGCAAGGCGGGAGGGGGGTTTGGGGAGGGGGCTGCAAGACAGCAGCAGAGAGGCATGGGCTAGGCAGCTGGCTCTAGAGCTCGGAGCGTGTGCGGGGTGCACATCGCTTGGGGTTTGGTTCTTCTCCTTAGACTGAGGCAGGCGCGTGGGAGCGGTAATTGCTGACGTGACTGCGCCGCAGATTCAGTGCTGTAGGACTGGCTGAGTGATTAATATCAAGGCTGGCAATGGCTGGGACGGGTCACATGTTAGAGCTTAGCCAGTTTTTTACACCTATTGCTTTTGAGCCTGGTTCTCATGTTGAACCTCTTTGACTGGACCTTTTTTGTCTGCTGGGAAAGGAGTTTTACGGTACTTGATACCAAAGTGACTTTCTTTTACTTATTCAATTTGGGGAGTGGTTTTCCTCCTTTAGGATCTTAAAAAATGGAGAGCCTTCTACTGATATAACAGTAACAGGATATGTGGCATGTGCATCAGTAGAAATGCAGATTTTTTTTTGCTACAACGTCTGCACTCTCATTCTCTTGGTACAGGCAAGGAAAGATCACCATCCGTCCAGTAAAAAACTACCGTATAATCAGCAACCACCTCGCAATCTATCAAAACCTACGAATCTTTATCGGCCAGTGGGGAAAGCGAGCATGCCAGAATGCCACCCCATAATGCTCCAAAGTCCGCTGAGCATCCTCCATGTGCTTGCCTGCATATGACAAACGTGCCAGAGCTGGCAGGATGCCGCCTACGTCCTGCAGGTTGTGCAAGAAGAACATCAGTGCAGCCTGACCAAATTGAAGAGTAAACTGCTGACCGTAGAAGAAAACATGGATTGATGTACAGAAATCCAACATTCAAGCAATGGAAAGGGGAAAGGGACGAGCACATTAAAAAGTGACAAAATGCGGTGCCTACAGTTGATCCCAGTACTTTTAGGGAAACCTGGTGTCTCGCAGGCATCAACTTCCTTGATTGATGTGGGGAGTGAATCATCACTGCTTGTTTTTTCTCTTTTTCCTTTCTTGCTCACCCTGATCACCACACGCAGGTCTTCGACACGGATCTTGGAACTGACAGTTATCTTGAATGGCCCACCCTTGTGGCACCCAGAACTGCTGTCCACCTGTGAAACAATGGTAGTACAAAACTAACATGGTCCAGACGCGTTTTGGAGAAGGAATGTACAACGCAGAAAAGGGGGCGGTGTAGGTTAGCCCCTGTAGTACCAATGAAAGAAATCCTGTTTGAGTACACCCCTCACCTCTTTGCCATACTCATTCTCGTCGTGCAAGTCGCTCTGGACCCAGAGATCTATCATTTGCGTGTTTTGCAGGGCCGATCCGGCCGGAATGTACCCTGAGAAGTTTGAAGCAGCGATGACAAAAGTGTGTGGATGTGTTTTTGAAAATAGGAAGCTCACTCCTCATTCTGTGTGATTTGATTGCTAGTAATGTGAGGATGGTGGTTGTGTTTGCTAATTCATTGATGCCCATGCTAGAAAAAAGAGAGCTGATTCTCATCTGTCAGCACCGCTCTTTTCTCAGACAGAAAAGAACCCAGGACGAGATCACTCACCATGTGGTACGCTCAGCTCGTATGCAGTTGCCCTATCTGTCTCTGCCTGATCCTTGGAGGGGGTGTACATTTCCTGCCACTCTGCAGCACATTAAGGCGTGTTATTTTTGCCACATCCATACAGTGAACATTGTGAATGGAGTCAAGGCTTTGCTCGCACCAGACAACTGGCCCCCATCAGACTGTAGGACAGGCTGGTACCGCTCAGACTCGGCATAGAAGGGGTAGTTGTTCGGAGGGGTGCTGTGCATTCCTGTGTGCCCAGATCCTGGCGTCGGGTTAAACTTGCTGAACTTGAGCTTGAAACCCTCATGCGTGTCTTCTTCAGGCATCTTCCACTGCTCAATCTCCTCTTTGGACCATGTTGTTGGGGGCGCATCACGGAAAGGTCCAAGCAGGTGCATGTTTGGACTCCGAGGTTAAAAGGGTAGAATGCCTGTTTGTTGTCAATTCATTTTTGCATCTGAATTTTCAATAATGTTCGGCACTACAATGATCAGTCCAATAATACATCCCTCGAAGAACCAGAAATCGAACAATAATAGCGATTTCAACAGTGCCCGAATTTGCTATCGGTATACGGTCAAAATTTTAAACAATTATTGTCAACACTGGTCGTCTGATTGCCAAACCTACAGATTTATATTAAATTATTAATCTGTTGTATTTGACTTCAGGAGCGATGCACGCTTTCCTTCCCATTTTGCTCGTCCTTGCTTCTTCCTCCGCGGTAGGATTGTTTAGATGCACATTTTGCTTCCCATTCTGCTCGTCCTTGCTTCCTTATCCGCGGTAGATTGCGCATCCTCCCCCCACCCATCCACCCCCCACGCATCCT
>Ga0307960_1001225_pt1 | contig 14825 bp, 15 predicted proteins | sample OrgLakmetagen542_FD_201832 | JGI IMG/M metagenome (GOLD analysis project Ga0307960, IMG submission 201832) | Saline water microbial communities from Organic Lake, Antarctica - #542 | ecosystem: Environmental > Aquatic > Non-marine Saline and Alkaline > Saline | place: Antarctica: Organic Lake... | reverse complement strand
GCCCTACGCATACAAATGTGATCTACCCTATGATCAGCCAAACGCTGACAAAATGTGATCTGCCCTATGATCATCCCTACGCGTACAAATGTGATCTACCCTATGATCAGCCAAACACTGACAAAATGTGATCTGCCCTATGATCATCCCTACGCATACAAATGTGATCTACCCTATGATCAGCCAAACGCTGACAAAATGTGATCTGCCCTATTATCATCACTGCGCATACAAATGTAATCTACCCTATGATCAGCCAAACGCTGACAAAATGTGATCTGCCCTATGATCATCCCTTCGCATACAAATGTGATTTACCCTATGATCAGCCCTACCCATACAAAATGTGATCTTCCCTATGCTCAGCCAAACGCATACAAAATAAGTACAAAAAGGCTCCTATACCGTAGTGTCAGTGCAGTGCATAGAGAATAAAAATGGCTGACCCTACTTGTTTCATAATAGGGATGTACTTGATTGACGTGGGCAAAGAGATTAAAATGTGTTATAGACTACGCAGGCAGTAATCAGTAATGACCATGAACAAAAGACCCACGCATGTTTTAAAGCAGTGTGAAGCGCTTCATCCCTCGTAAATGATGGCCTTCACCAGGCGCAGGCACACAAAGACGTACACTAAAACACAGAGGTGTAAACCTCCATGCTTACTGTCACCCAAAGCAGAGGAAGAATTCTCTGTGCTGACTGTCACCCACAGCAGGGGAAGGATCCTCCGTGCTTACTGTCACCCAAAGATCTGTTGTAACGAGTACGATTGTCGCGTTCCTGATGGGTACCTTTTTAGGGGGTTGAACTTCAGGCCAGGCCATTTGGCTGTTCGGCTTCACTCCGTCACCCCCCCATTCCTTTGTAGGTGCTCACACTTGCCACACACTTGTGTCGGTGCTTATATTAGCTTGCATCTAAAGTCACTGCCACCCCCCAAATCCGGTATAGATGCTCACATTTGCCACACACATATGTCAGTGCTTATGTCAGTGTGTTTGCATCCACAATCACTGCCACACACATATCCGTTATAAGTGCTTACACACGTATATCAGTGCTCATGTCAGTGCGTATGTCAATGCCACACACGTGTGCCGGTGCTTATGTCAGTGCGTTGGCATCCAAAACCACTGCCACACCCACACGGGTGTTCATTCACACGACACACCTTTCATAGCGCAGTGAGTAGGGTTGGCCAAAACCATATATATACGGTGTGTATACGATATTTTTGGCAGGATACTCACCAAATTTACGGTCATATACGGTGTATATATACGGTCCTGGCCAAACCTAGCAATGAGTGCACCCCCTTCCCCCTAGTAGCACCATGACCGTTCAAAATTTCATCACCTGCACCATACCCACATTCAAATGCAGGGAAAGCTCCCCTGTCACCCTCACCCCCCCCTTGTAGCGTCACGACTGTGGCAAACGCAATCTCCCAGGCCTCACTCACGCCTCCACTAACAAACCTCGCCAGATTTAAGCATCAGCCATGGTCACCTAGGGCCCTTCACCATATACACCTCACGTATGCCTCCATGTATATATTACGAGTTACGAATCACGTGTGCCTCCATGCTGATAGCTCACCCTCAAGGCACCAAACACAATCACTTGCGCACCAAATAGAGTTGCTGATAGCCCAGCTCCCATTCTAGCCTCACCTCTGTTGTGAATGATCACCTACACATGAAAGCTCTGATCAAATATGATGAATATTAATGATATGTTCGAGTTTGGCCTGTGCTCCATCCTCCAAGGAGCCTCCATTACCCTCCACACCATCCTTTTGGAAGTGGGTGGCACTATCTACAACAATCGCACGCTGGAGCTTTTTAAGGAGCTGGATTTTGATTCTCAAAGAGTTGAGAAAATTGCTTCCAAGCTTCATGTTCATTCTGTCAATTACGCTGCCACACTCGCCCATACCAGACGTGCCCTTTCCAGCACTATGATCAACTCTCATCAGAGTTGCAGGAGACGATTTCAGATCAAGCCTGCAACCCTCATGATCCCCATCGATCTTTATTACTTCCAATTGGTGAAGGAGCTATTTCTCTTCTTTTCTTAATGGTACCCGATACCAAAGCGGCTCCTTTTCCTGAATTAATGTGGGGAGTAATTGTCACTGCATGTGTGATTTTTTCATTTTTTCCTTATAATATACGCGCCAATATCACCCCCAGCCCCCCATCATTGCAACGTGACAGCCAAATAGATTGTCCAAAAATTGACCACCTGCACCATACCCGCATTCAAATGCAGGGGAAGCTCCCCTTTCACGCTCACCCCCCTCGTAGCACCATGACCGTCCCTGAGACGCCCTCGCCTCCCCCCACCGCTTCTATTGCTGCGGCTCCCTTTCATGTAAGCCCTTACCAAGCACGTGTGTAGGGCTGGCCAGAAATGTATGTTTACAATTCAGATACGCTTGGCACGGGCATCTAATGTATGGGCACGTACCTAGTACATATTAATAACTGTATGCTTACAATTTAGATACACTTGGCACGGGCATCTCATGTAAGGGCACGTACCTAATACATATTAATGGTTCTGGCCACTCCTATGTGTAGGACTGGCCAGGCCTGTATGCTTATGGTTAACATACAGTAAATCTGGCACGCATACATCATAATGTATGGGGCACGTACATATGGGACTGGCCAGGCCTGTATGCTTATGGTTACATACAGTAAATCTGGCACGCATACATCCTAATGTATGGGGCACGTACGTATGGGACTGGCCGATCCTATGCTTGTGCGTAGGGCTGGCCAGTCCCGTAGGCTTATGATTAACATTATGTAGACTTGGCAGGCGTGTTTCCTAATGGATGGGCACGTCCAAAATACATATGAATGGTTCTGGCCGATTTTATACTTGTGCGAAGGACTGGTCAGTGCTGTATCCTTGCACATGTGCACAGCAGCCGCCTGTGGGTTGAAATTGAAACTGAGCTGACATATTATATCAAGTACGCGTCGTATCAGCGAGGTGGTCAGTGCTGTGTCCTTGCACATGTGCATGTGCACGGCAGCAGCCTGTGGGTTGAAATTAAAACTGAGCTGACATATTTTATCAAGTACGCGTCGTATCAACGGCAGCCGCCTGTGGGTTGACAATGAGCTGACATGCTATATATTAAGTACGCGTCGTATCAGCGAGGTGGTCAGTGCTGTGTCCTTGCACGTGTGCATGTGCACGGCAGCAGCCTGTGGGTTGAAATTAAAACTGAGCTGACATATTTTATCAAGTACGCGTCGTATCAACGGCAGCCGCCTGTGGGTTGAAACTGAGCTGACATGTTTAGGGTTGGCCAGAACCATATATATACGGTGTACATACGGTATTTTTGGCTTGGAAATCACCAAATATACGGTGTATATATACGTATATATAGGGTTCTGGCCAACCTTAGACATGTTATATCAAGTACGCGTCGTATCAGCGAGGTGGTCAGTGCGAGGTAATCAGTGCAAGATGGTCGCGTACGCTCGTGTACGCGCAGCGGTCAGACTTGATCAGCAATTGGTAACCATGACTCATGAAGATTATTGGTTGGACACAGTTTAGACTTTTACGAGAAGTTGGTTAGACGCGGTCTGAGATTGTTATGATTCAGATGTTGATCAGAATTGGTTGGTGAGAAATTGGTCTTATCTTGCTCCCCTGATGATCACCGTATAGAACATAAACACCTACACACTCTTGCGCACACCTACACAACACACACAAACCCACTCACACATTTACACAGGCACAGAAGCATTCCTCATCCTCGAAACCCTGACCCTATAACATATCTTGTCACCCTGTAATCTCTCTCTCTCTCACACACACACACACACACACACACGCACACACACACACACGCACGCACACACACACGCACACACACACACACGCACACAGGCCTCAGGCAGTCAGCATATGGCCTCACGCCTGCCCCCCAGCAGTGCCTCAGCCTTAGGCCTAGGCCCCGGAAGGCATATAGACAACTCTCCATCCAAACGTGCCCCCAAGGCCTCACGCTATCTCGCCGAAACCAGAGGTGGGCGGTGTGTGTAGGAGTCGACGTGTGCTAGTGGCATTTTCGTATAGGCATATCTTTAGAGTTGGTTTGAGTCATTCACAGATATACTTCATACGACAGTATGTTTGAAGGTCTCTGTGCCAAACATACCAAGCATATAGTGTTGGCCAGAACCATATATATATATATATATCAGTGTTGTGCACTTTACTGTTGACGTCGTCAACCGTCATTTGACGGTCATGCGTAATTTACGGTTTTGACCGTCAGAAACTAATCCTCAGGCGTAAATTACGGTGATTTTAATTTTTGACGTCTGACGGTCAGTTTTACAGTTATTTACGGTGGGAAACCGTCAGGAATTAGTTATTTACGGTGGGAAACCGTCAGGAATTAGTTGATCACGGTGGGAAACCGTCAGCAGCTGGCCAGGCCGGGCCAGGCTCGACTGACTCAGGGCCAAACGAGCCCTCTTGGCCTGATTACCAGAGGACATTTTATATTTATATCGCAAATCGCAAATGTTGTTTGTGGGGAAATCGGAGCTTGAGTTGGCACTCTGAGCCACTGAGTACCTGACGCCGCACCGTTACTTACGATTCCCACCATCAGTATGAATTTCACCGTTAATTACGGTTATGTGACGTGCTGCAGTGCAGAACAGGGACAGCTACGCGGAGGTCATCTGCCACGCTGAGAAGCTGCTCATTTTTATTTGTGCTGCAGGCAATGCTGCAGTGCAGAACAGGGACAGCTACAAGGAGGTCATCTGCCACGCTGAGAAGCTGCTCATTTTTTGCTGCAGGCAATGCTGCAGTGCAAAGTAGGGACAGCTACGAGGAGGTGATCCGCCAGGCTGAGAAGCTGTTCAAGCGCATTCGGTACAGTGTGGCCCAGCAAAGTGCGCCCACAACACTCAAGTCCGCCTTCCTGGACCCTCTCAAGTCGCGCCTTGGCCTGGAGGTGGCGCTGGAGGTCTTTGCACGCACGGACACTGAGTTCATGGCCATGTTCACCGGTGTGTGTGTGTGTCTGTGTGTGTGTCTGTGTGTGTGTCTGTGTGTATGTGTGTGTGCGAGTGTACTCTTGTCACATGTTGTGGTCCTTAGAACAATATGGGACTTCACGGTACTCTTGTGTTCAGTAACTTAACCCTGCAGCAGTTTTAACTGCAAGCTGACTCCTCCCATCATGCCATGAAGGAAATTGCATCTGCCTCAAAATCTACACCAGTACTTGCACGGTTGTAAAAGTGCCGAGATGATGAGGATGTGTGTGCATTGAGGAAAGCCTCTTAGCTAGAGCTGTAGCTCACACTAGCCAGAGCCCTACCCAAGCAAAAAGAGAGAGAGAAACCACCCAGGCAGTGAAAATTTCCAATGGCATATATTGATCATCTGCAAACTTTGAATGCGTTGCATGCCGTGCTTTGCAGCTGCGGCAGCCTTGGCAGCCCTACAAGCCAAGGAATTTTGATTGGCATATATTAATCATCTGCAAATCTTGAATGCGTTGCATGCCGTGCTTTGCAGCTGCAGCAGCCTTGGCAGCCCTACAAGCCAAGGAATTTTGATTGGCATATATTAATCATCTGCAAACCTTGAATGCGTTGTGTGCCGTGCTTTGCAGCTGCGGCAGCCTTGGCAGCCCTACAAGCCAAGCGGGACAACATGCAGAAACGCACGGAGAGCCTGATTCGCCTCAAGAACGAATTCCAGGAGCTGTCCAGGGTGCTGTGATCTTGTCATTTAAGAGTGTGGGAGGAATAGAGGAGGGATGCAAGTAGGCATTGCGATCTGTCCAGGGTGTTGTGATCTTGTCATTTAGGATTGTGGGAGGAATAGAGGAGGGATGCAAGTAGGCATTGTGATCTGTTCAGGGTGTTGTGATCTTGTCATTTAGGAGTGTGGGAGGAATAGAGGAGCGATGCAAGTAAGCATTGTGAGCTGTCCAGGGTGCTGTGATCTCATGATTGAGGAATATGTGGAAGGAATAGAGAAGGAATGCGATTTGGCATTGTGAGCTCATGTATGCAGTAGAAAGGCACGTCGTATGTGCGCAAAAGACCAAAAAAGAAAACATCCGCGTGCGCATGGGTAAGATTGTGCTGTTACGTAGAAGGGTATCATGGCTGAAGAGCTGCTGGCCATTGCCAGAGTTCTCTATTTTTATTTCCTTTCTGTGAGTGTGAGTCGTTTTTGGGGGTACCGTCGCATGCAGTGCTTGCTTATTTTACATTCATATACACGTGTTCATATGAGTGGGAGCCTCGTCCCTACATGGTGGTGTGATTTTAAAAAGCGGAGACGCTCATTCCTTGAGAATGATATGAAACACGTGGCCCTGGAGGAGACGCCCTTATATTTCTATTAATTATGTCATCTAAGAGTGCAGAGAGAAATCTCTCTTTCTTTGGCCTGAGCGCAATGCATTGATACTTGCTGCATTGACAGCAGCTTTTACATAAACTGTGGCATATTGTGCTCCTGTGGCATTGGTACTGTTTTTCCGGTCACGCCCAATCAGTCTTATACTTTGCAGTGACGGTGATTTGCTACGACATTCTCTCTTGTTTTGAGCATTATGCCCTATTTCCTATTTCCCATCACAGCTGCTTGTTAAACAGGGGTAAACTAAAAGGAAAATTAGTAGCAGCCATATTTATTAGGCTGATAGGTAATTTCGCTGGGCTCAGCCACTTACAGAGTGGACATGAAGGTAAAACAAGAGGTGGGGGAAAGCAGTCTCATCCAGTGCAAGAATGGTGCAGGACCAGGAAGAAAGGAAAACTGGTCTCAGTGTACTAGCCAATCGGAACCGTGGCTTTTAATAGCTGCACACTTGCTAAATTTAATTTGTGACCAAGGTTGATGACACAGCTGACACACCTTGCGGCAGCATGATTGCCACACTATAGGCAGGCTTGAAGGAAAGGAAAGCTGTGTCTTTGCTAAATTAAAGCACTAAGCAAGGAATGGACATCTAAGTCCTTTAGTTTAGTTTAGTTTGGATTACAAAGGACATCTAAGTCCGTTAGGCAAAGCCTCAGAATGCTTCTTATAGAGAAGAACAAACAAAGCTGGAAAGAACAATTTAGCGCTGGAAGTAATTGGTACACCGCTTATAGAGACGCTTGCGGTGCGGATGCAACAGCACACGCGCCTTGGCTGCTAATATTTATGTCACGTGTTATATGTCATCACACAATGTTATAATTGTCATGACAGCAGTGGCAGGACGGTAACTATTGCGAGACAAGAAGCTGCAAATTCCTTTTGCTGAAAATACAGCTTAGACAAAAGTTTTGAACGTCATGTCCTTCTCAGAGCCTTACCTCCTTTTGCACTTCTCAGGCTGCCCTTGGCCAAAGCTTGCTTGCTATTTGGAGAATTCCTTCAACTAAAAATGCTTACATCCATGTGTCAATCCGGAAGCCTTGTCATCCTATAGACGGTCAAAGCGGACAACACTTGCAGCGGCCATCCCACTCCCATAAGAAAAGAAAAGACTCCACTGGTAGTGATGACACAGCCAGCATGATTAAGGACCACCTCCATATAATAGAGTGTGTAAAGGTAAAGGCCAACATCTCTCGCAGACACAGCATCAAAGCTTGAGGAAAGCTGCAGCCAAGGCAGGCTTCGCCCCCTCCTGCTGGCCCTGCGGCCCCCCCCCTCTCTTTTTGGGGAGCTGACCTCCGTTTGCGCGTGCAGTGTCCTGCTCTTGCTGGAGCCTGCAACAGAAGAGCGCACACACAGGCAGGTGGTTAGTGGTGAGCAGCAGGATTGATTTGCTGGAGGCTGCATCAGAAGAGCGCATACAGAGGCAGGTAGTTAGTGGTGAGCAGCAGGATCGTTGGTGGAGGCTGCGTCAGGAGAGCAGACACAGGAGCGGTTAATAACAGCAGGGTCATTGCTTGAGGCTACAATAGAAGAGGACATAGGCAAGTGGTCAGTGGTGAGCAGCACACAAGAGTGGTCAATGAAAGCAGGGTCATCGCTCAAGGCCACAATAAAAGAGGATCAAGGCAAGGGGTCGTTAATGAGCAGCTAGGTGATTTTTGGAGGCTGAAGTCCAAAGCAGCAAACATGCAGCAAAGCAGCAAACATTTAAGTGGTCAGTAACAAGGGGCTCCTTTGTGGTCTGCTTGGGTACCAGCGAACGTGGCAGAGGAAAGTAGAAGAGGAAGCTGTCGCCTTGAGCGAGCGGGCGGGTCAGTCGCGCGCACAACAGAATGACAAAAAGAGGTCACACCACAGTAGAAACACACAGTGGCAGAAACACACACGACAGCGACCACTCGCGCGTGTCGTACTCCATCATGCATTTGCTTTCACTCACTTGGCAAACACAGCACCGGAGCGACCAAACTCTGTCTTTCCATGTTTGAGTGACCCCTGGCCGAGGGCAGCAGAGGCAGCCTTGGCTGCTGCCTTGGCACCCTTCTTTCCTCCTGTTGCTGCAGCAAGGGCGGCACTCTTGCGGCCAGTGACCTGCATGTGCACACAATCACACGAGCGTGCGCGTGAGGATGCATGTGCACACAATCACACGAGCGTGCGCGTGAGGATGCACGTGCACACAATCACACGAGCGTGCGCGTGAGGATGCATGTGCATCAATCCCTGCTACAATTACCTTATGTACACCATACGTACATTCTGTTCCAGGTAACAGCCAATCTTAAGCACAAAATGTACGGTTACGGCCGACTGTATACACAGAATGTATGCTTCCAGGCAACTTGATTCAGAATATCAATGACAAAATATCGATGGTGACAAAATATCGATGGACACAGAATATCAGTGACAAAGTATCGATATCAGTGACAAAATATCGATGGTTCTGTCCAATCCTGCACATGCAGGTGGGTGGTTACTGGATACTCGACGACGAGTTGACACACTTGTAGCCGCTGCCTTGCTTAAAAGAAATACCTAACGTATGTTAGGTTGGCCAGTACCATGTATATGCAGCGTATATACAATCTTTTTGGTAGGAAAATCACAAAATGTACAGCCATACACGGTGCATAGATACGATTCTGGCCAACCCTTAACATACGCATGCTTGTATGCTAGTGCATGCAACAACTTCGTCCGACCAATTTCTTCTTCAAGTTGCTAGCAGGGTAAACCTTGTTCAGGACACCCACGCGCGCACACACACACACACACCCAAACAAACCCATACACAAAACATCAACCACACCCCACACACTTACAGGTGCCGCAATGGAAGCTTCAGTGGGTAGAGGCGAGCACATCCGACACACACTCACACCTGCACCTAAATAAATACGCAAGCACACAAAGAATCAAAAGAACCAACAAAGCCACACACACACACACACACATCACACACACACACACACACACACTCACAGGTGCCACGATGGAGGTGTCGCTGGGAAGAGGCAGTTTTTGCCCAGCTGCCGCTGCTCGCGCAGCGCGCTCTCCATCCTTCTGCTCACGTGCAGCCTTGCTGGCGCGCTTGTGCTGTGCGCGTTGCCGCTTGCGGTCCTCCCTGCGCACGATTATATGCACGTGTGTGTGTGTGCGCGTGAGTGTGTCACTAATAGCAACTATACTTTAAGACAATGCTAGGTCACGAATAGCACTATACTCAATTGTTTGTGTGTGTGTGTGCGCGTGAGTGTGTCACTAATAGCACTATACTCTAAGACAAAGCACGAAGAAAAAAAGAAAGAAGAACCTACGCTGTTGTGGACATTACTGCCTTTGAAGTACAGGTGTCTGTCTACTGCCACCAAGGCACACACACACACTTTGTGACACACACAGGTGTCTAATGCCACACCACACAACACACACGGCACACACACTTTGTGACACACACAGGTGTTTAATGCCACACCACACAGCACACACACACACTTTGTGACACACACAGGTGTCTAATGCCAGCAAGGCACACACACGGCACACACACACTTTGTGACACAAACAGGTGTCGAATGCCACCAAGGCACACACAGAACCCGTGACGCAAGTGTAAACGCGTACGTCACACACTCCTCAGCTGTCACTGTGACACACACACACATGTGAAGCACAGAGCTCCCTGCATGATTGTTTACTTACCACACATTCGCTCCCCACACCATCATGGGCACACCAAATTACCACAACTCACTCACCGCCCGTGAAGCACACGTGCCTAATGCCAGCATGACACACACACGCACGCACACACACACACACTTTGTGACACAAGCGTACACACACTTTGTGACACAAGCGTACACACTCTTTTGTGACGCACGCACACACACACACACTTTGTGACACAAGCGTACACACTCCTCAGCTGTCACTGTGACACACACACGTGCGCAGCACAAAGCTCCCTGTTCCATGTTTCTTCTCATCACATACTCGCCCCCCACACCATCATGGGCGCATTGCATTACCACAACTCACTCACCGCCTCTGTGTGTGTGTGTGCGTGCGTGTGTGTGTGTGTGTGTGCGTGCGTGTGTGTATGTGTGTGTGTGTGCGTGTGTGTGTGTGTGTATGTGTGTGTGTGTGTGTGTGTGCGTGCACCACATTGTCAGGTGGCCCCAAAGCACACATCTGTGGTTAAATTCATTTCCAACACCAAAGCACACATCTGTGGTTCAATTCATTTCCAACACCCAAGCACACATCTGTGGTTCAATTTATTGCCAACAACAAGGCACACCTAGAGGGCTGGCCAGAACCGTACATATACAAAGGGTTGGCCAAAACCGTATATATACACCGTATATGACCGTATATTTGGTGATTTCCCTGCCAAAAATACCGTATATACACCGTATATATATGGTTCTGGCCAACCCTTTATATACACCGTAGATTTGGTGATTTCCCTGCCAGGCATACCGTATATACAACGTATATGTGCGGTTCTGGCCAACCCTACTCGTATCGCACAGCGCTCATTCCTTGTCAGTAAGGCGCGCACCTGCTCATCTCGCCCTCTGCCTTGGTGCCCGATACTCGTAGCATATCAAACACATGTCTATTCCCCATATCGCACAGTGCTCATTTCTTGTCAGTAAGGTGCGCACCTGCTCATCTCGCCCTCTGCCTTGGGAGCACCTGCATCTTGAGGCCTGCAAGCGGAAGCATAATAAAAAGAGTGTGTGTGTGTGTTAGGCTTGTGAGCATGTAGACATGAAGCCGACCCACAGCCTGCGAGCAAGCAGCACAAAAGAACAGTCAGCGGCAACTGCGAGCAAGAAGTACAAAAACACATCTTGCAGACTGCGAGCGTACAGCAGAGCACAAAGGGCAGAAGAAACGTGTGTGGCCACTGTGAGCAAGCAGTACAAAAACACATCTAGTAAACTGTAAGCAGGCAGCAGAGCACAAAGCACAGCTTGTGAGTGTGCGGCAGTACAGATTGAAGCAATCACAGCTATGGGAGACTTTCTCCGTGCGGGGCTTGCAGCAAACTAGTAATCTCAAATTTTATGAGTTCTGGTTAAAATGGGCAAACATGTCCTCAAACAGACACACACACACGCATGCACGCACGCGCACACACACACACACACACACACACACACGCACGCACGCACGCACGCACGCACGCACGCGCACACACACACACCACACACGCATACAGGCACGGACGTTCCTTCTAGAGCACAGGCTGTGCAAGAGTAGCTTAAACTGTGCTACGACTAGGCCTGTGCACTTACGCCGTAAAGTTGGATTTTGGGCCGTAACTACGGTACCGACCGTAATTACCCCGTACAGTATGGTCCAAATTACGGTCGGCCAAAGTTACGGTGTCAGACCGTACAAGACGGTGCCACCGCACAGTACGATTATGACTGTAATTTGGCCGTTTGGCTCCAAATTTGACCCAAAACAAAACATTTCTTTCTGCAACCAAAATTTGTGAATAAAACACAAATTATTAAACCAGGAATCAAGTAGTGCGTCCGACTTTTGAGTTTCCATGCAAGCCACTGCTGGGCCCTTTCCCTGAGCTGATTCAGCCCCAACCCAGCCTCAGGGTCAATCAGGGAAGCTTTGTGTGGCGTCAGCACATAAGAGGAGCATGCTGGAGGTGGAAACGGGAGGTTTTTGGAGTGGAGAGGCCTTTCTGGGGCCATTTTTGCACTGGCAATGCCAGCTTAATACCGTACTGTACACCGTCCAGTAAATTACCGTAATTACGGTAAGTTACGGTCCTCCAAAATTGTAGGTCTGCCGTAATTTACAAAATTATGGTACGTACAGTAAAAAGCGCATCGTACCGTTCACCGTACAGTGCACAGGCCTGGCTACAATGTGTAGTCCAAACAAGAGCATGCACGGTGACACGTCAGGCATTCAGGTGAAGGACGTAGTATTTGTTATGAAATACACGTTCAAAAGTTAAAAAGGAAAGGGGCAAGCGTCCTGATGTGCACAAGGCATGCACCTCTAACAAAAGGCTGAGGATGTACGGTCAGTGGAAAGATGGGTCAAGACTCCTTGGCATGCATTTTTTTCAGTCGACTTGTCTCTGACTGCTCCAAAAATGAATGTGGGAAACAGGGCGAAAAAGTGGTGGCGGGAGGGATGAGGGTGAACAAAAGCTAGCTGATCTACTTGAGGACGCACAAGTTTGTGTAAGTTGGTGCAGATCACAAATTGCAAGTTTGTGTGCAAGACCAAATGCAAAAAGTCAGAGCAATAGAGCCCCTGGAGTGGTTTTGCTCAACACTCAAGGACGTGCACCACCAATAAAAACAACGGCAAAAAAGTGGGGTGCAAGCTCACCTGTACACCTCTCCTGGGAGCTGCATGCTGGCCGTTGCATTTCCGGTGGCCACAGGCGCCGCCTCTTCCATGACCTGTGTGTAAGAGGGCGTTTTATATGTGTGAGTGTTCTTCAAATGTGGGCATTCAGTTCGTTTTAAAGCCGTAATATTGAAATAAAGATTTCTATGTAGACGGACGTTATTGGGGCGGAGCCCCCCGGGGCGTAGTCCCTGTATGTTCATTGCAGTCAACAATGAAAGAATAGAGCTTTGAGCCAGCCAGGCAACCTTACGGTGTAAAAATTGTATGAAACAAAAGCCAATTTTGCGTTGATTCCGGAACACCCCGGTCAAACCCCCCTCCACGCGTGACCCCTTCGGGGTCGCGTGTCTTTGTTTTCCCCCCTGGGATGCAATTGGGTGTACTTATTATATATTTAGAATGTTTCTCATCATATTCTTAGCCCTTCTTCAGTAGTGGTGTTGTTGAGTGTGGTAGAAGGCCGACTGACTCCAACACGCTAGCAGCGCAGGCAGCAGCAGAGCAGAGACGGCAGCAGCACTCGGGAGGACAGGCGAGTGAGGGCCCGGGAAAGGGCCCGCGTCCAGCACTTGGCACAGCACTTGGAGCAACAGTCTCAGCAGGCACAGGGAGCAGCAGCCCAGCCAGAGGTTGGGACTTTGAACAACCGTATGGAGTTCAGGTCATCTGCAGCTGCACAGGTCACATAGCTTCAGACACGCCACCATTTCAATGCCGCTATGCATTGCAGGTCGCAAAAACCAGAATGACTCATAAACGGTTGCACTTGTGCAGTTCAGAAGGATTCAGCCCCCCTGAATTGCTCGCTGCACATGACACACAGCTTCAGACACGATTTGGTATGACAGGGCGCAGCCCCCCCTGTATTGTCTCTATTCATTGCAGGTTGCAAAGACCAGAATGGCTCAGAAATGGTTGCACAGGAGCAGTTCAGAAGGAATGCAGCCCCCCTGAATTGCTCGCTACACATGACACACAGCTTCAGACATGGTCTGGTCTGACAGGGACTGTGCAAACGCAAGAGCAGTGGGGTGCAGGGGGGGCGCAGCCCCCCGAATCGCTCTCACAACATTATGTACAATTTCTATGCAAATTGCAGCGCAGGCTCCACCCCATTTTTTGTGATCCGCAGGATCACACCCTACTTGTTTTTATTTAACCAAACTACAGTTTTTAGCTCGATTTAATATTACATAATAGTCTGTGTGGGCAGGGACTTATAAGTGAGCGCAGTCGAGCACTACCTGTGTGTGTGTGTGTGTGTGAGTGAGTGAGAGTGAGTGTGTGAGTGTGTGTATGTGTGTGCGTGCGCTTGCATGTGTGTGGGTATGTTTGTTTACATACACATGTATTTTTACACTCTTGTGCGCAAGGACATAGCAGTGCTGCTACATAATCTTACAAGTTGAGAGCGCAAAGCATGTGCATCACATAATACTATAACCATAATCTTACAAGTTGAGAGCGCAAAGCATGTGCATCACATAATACTATAACCATAATCTTACAAGTTGAGAGCGCAAAGCATGTGCATCACATAATACTATAACCATAGTTTTACAAGTTGAGAGCGCAAAGCATGTGCATCACATAATACTATAACCATAATCTTACAAGTTGAGAGCGCAAAGCATGTACATCACATAATACTATAACCATAATCTTACAAGTTGAGAGCGCAAAGCATGTGCATCACATACCGTCCGTTTACGATCACTTCGGAAATTAATTAATTATTTGGCCAGAAAACGAAAATTTTTATTAATTCTTGGAGGCCTCTCCGAACTGGCTTCCGAAGTGATAAATTATGTTTCAGTGGTTTTAAGGGTGCAAAATGGAAATGCTCCAAGCGCGCCAGTGTGAACCCCCTGGCCGGGTTCTTGAAGCCCCAGTCCCCAGCTGAAAGGCTGGCTGCTCAGCAGCGGGACTGTGAGAAGCTGCAGAGGGAAAGGCAGCCCAAGGAG
>Ga0307960_1001219_pt1:12500-14845 | contig 14845 bp, 16 predicted proteins | sample OrgLakmetagen542_FD_201832 | JGI IMG/M metagenome (GOLD analysis project Ga0307960, IMG submission 201832) | Saline water microbial communities from Organic Lake, Antarctica - #542 | ecosystem: Environmental > Aquatic > Non-marine Saline and Alkaline > Saline | place: Antarctica... | reverse complement strand
AGTCTGGCCTCCTTCTCTTCTTGAAGCTGCCTTTTTTTTTGCTATAGCTCAACTGCCCTCGCTGGCGGATATAGCTGTGTAACCCTTACCCCCTTACCCTTACTGCACGAACATTGAATGGAGTGCCCAGCAACAATATCTGAGCAATGCTCCTGATGGTGTGCAGGCCCATGCCTCCCGACCACCTGACCCCTACTAAAGAGTCTTTCCTCTTTTTGTTCTCAAGGTGGAATGTTGTGGGTCTCTGCATCCAGGGGGGGGTGCAGAACACAAAACATTCTTTCCTTGTCCATGCCGGTAGTGTTTACACTATCTGCGTTCCTTTTCCTTTTCTTTTCCAGAGGAACAGCATGTGCAAATACACAACTGCCTCAATATGAACCGCTGCACTAGAGATAACGATTTGATGCAGTAATATAATAAGGGAGGTCGATCTCAGCTTGTACAAGTTTCAATCTTACAAGATCCCAGAACTCAGATCACTCTGGGCTAAACAATCCTGATGTAAATAAAAGGCGCTGACGAAGTACATGGAAAGGAAACGCGTTGTACAAAATAGATCAACAGCACTCACAAATACAAAATTTCCCCTTTTGAGACGCAAGTTCACCTGCTTTTCCTACTCTTCTCTTCCTACTCTATATGTAGCTAAACTAGCTTACACAACCAAGCCAATTATTGCAACTTAATGTGCTCTTCTCAAAATCACTGTTCAACCTGCACTTATAACACCAGTCAAAAGGCCTCACGTCATCACACAGAGTAGTGGCATGGAAAGGTGAAGGCAACTAATACAGCAGGCGCGCTTAATAAGAAATAAAGCATTTTAATTACCGTCTCACTGACAGCTGGTAGCTTAGTGAGTGGGCTGCGCTCAAGATCAGACTGTGAAAGCATTTTGGAAGCAGTGGCCCCCTCAGTGCAGCTCTGTATGTACATGTGGCCTGAAGTGCCAGGGCCGCTTTAAGACCTCGATCGGTGACTGAGTGTAGAGACCCTCCTCCTGCTCACAGGCTCTTCTGCGACGCTCCAGTCTTCCAGCGAAGCGTCATGTAGGTCAGCCACCTGCGTGTGCGCAGAGGGGTCCATTTAGCTGCTGTACCGCCTCTGCCCACAAGCTAGCAGGCATGCAGGTGCTGGGATGCAACTATGTAAACTTGAATTTTCTGTAGTGTCCATTGTAGGAGCCGCTAGTTACAACCAGTGTGCCTAGTTACAACCTGTGAGCCTCTGTGTGTATGTTTTGTGCGTGCTTACGGGGGAGGTCATGTCCCAAAGGCAGAGCATGCTTGGATTGACTGGGTAGACGTGGCTTAGAAAGCTCTCTTTTTGGACGAAGAACAAATAGACCAAAATCTTGAGTAATGTGGGGGGTGGTTTATTTGCCTGAAGCCTTTTTGATTAACCGTACCTGAGGATGATGAGCATGGACAGCAAGATGACCACCTCCTCCCAGATCCTTGTGTCTGGATTAACTTGCAGGTTCAATGCCTCTTGCAGGTCTGTGATCTGCACACAAAGAGGGCAAAGAAGTAAAAGGGTGAAAAAATAGCAGCAAAAAGGCAGGCTATGAGCTTGTGGCTGTCCCCCTTCCTCCTGCCCACACAGCGCTGTGATATGAAGCCACCTTCCTTGCATATACCACCTTGCAAGAACAAAAATCAGCGAGCCCCTTGAAACAACGAACCCTTTGACGCAAAGAACCCTTTGACATCAATGAGCCCTTTAACACACAATTGTTATATTTAAGCTTTTTACCAATCACCTCGGGATTTCCTGGCTGGCTCTTGTCGGTAAAGGACCTGTTGCCAAACTCGATCTTCATGAGCAGGTTGTTTCCTAAAATGAAAGATAACGACAGATGTGGATTTTTTGTGAGTGCTGCCTGTGCATGGGCCTTTGTCAGCAATAATAATGCGCTACCAGTACGATTTAAAACCTTGCCAGAATGAGTGAACGGCATGCTCTTGCTCACACAAGAAAAGCAAAAGCAATGCCGCTGAAGACTGCCAAGAAGTGCATTTTGTCAGATTGAGAAGGGAGCGCGCTTACAAACAGGTCGAACACATAACAAAAATTGGATGGACGCACTCACGCAATTACCATAGTATTACGCAACGCATCTCACCCCAGTAGATGAACGAGAAGTACTTGATCCATCCGATCCACACCGGCACGTCCTTCACGTAGAACCCTCCCACGAGCAGGAAGGTTAGCATGACCACCGTCGTCACCGTCTGTGCCTGTTTTGGGTCCATACAGACGCCACCTATCAGCAGACCCCTGCACAGGCGGGGAGAAAGTTTGAGGGAGTGCTGGGGGCTGTGTTTGGGAGCTGCCAGGGT
>Ga0307960_1001219_pt1:0-7500 | contig 14845 bp, 16 predicted proteins | sample OrgLakmetagen542_FD_201832 | JGI IMG/M metagenome (GOLD analysis project Ga0307960, IMG submission 201832) | Saline water microbial communities from Organic Lake, Antarctica - #542 | ecosystem: Environmental > Aquatic > Non-marine Saline and Alkaline > Saline | place: Antarctica: Organic... | reverse complement strand
CCTGGTGCAGCGTCAGTCCTACCCTCTTGGCCTCCTACAAGCAAACGAGAGGCAAGCGTAACAACTAAATTTAAGCAGATGGGGGGGCAAAGATCTCTAGCTAAATCACAGAGTTAAGGGGCAAAGGTCTCTCATCCACTTCAACCGTGCAGATGGAACTTTTAAGACCTCTATTAAAATAGGCAAACAGAAGCAAATGGCGCTTCCAGCTGTTTGCTTGGTTTGGGAACCTTGGTTTTGGTGGAGGCAATGCCCAGATTACACTCGCATGCATTAATGTACTCAGTTAATTCTTCAAATCGCATGCATTAATGTACTCAGTTAATTCTAATTAAATTACACTCGCATGCATTAATGCCCTCACTGTTAGAGTGCCTTGAGATGCAAGGTCGACAAAGCAACACAAAGGGTGCAGCCCTTGACCCACTGGTGTATTAAGGATTGGGGTGAGGCATGCTAAGATATGGGCGGGGAGGGGAGTATGTGGTGCTTAGTTTTGTAGTGGGCGAGCTGAGATGGGGAAAAAGCAGGTTAATCATTTGCAATCAGAGTCCAACGAGACAACCAGACCCGAACTAGAAACAAACCAGTCTAGACCAGAAGCGTACACACCATGCTAGGAAGGCGTACCTGGTGCTGTGGACTGAGGAAGGGTGGTAGATGTGGGCCGTGCCAGTTGTTGAGAGTGCCTCATTCCAGTGAAGCTGCCACTGGGAGGCAGCAGTAAACGGACGCGCTCTAAAAGTTGGTCTACCTGAGGAGCAGGTGAAGGGCATGTTGGTTGGGAAAGGCGTGCGAGAGTGTGAGCGCATGCTTGTGTGAGAGGATGGAGCTGTGCCTCTTTTGGTGGGCAGGAACAAGCGTAGCAAGACTGAGACAACTTTTGTAAGCGCTTTCAATTAATATTTTTTCCTTAAATTACCTATAGATTTAGTATGCAGCGCTTTCAATTAACATGTTCCTACAGTTACCTATGGATTAGGTATGCACTCATGTTCTCCCACCAAATGCAGACCTTGCTCTTCATGCATCTCCAAAACAACTTTCCTTCTGCACCTATGCACCACAAACGCCTTTTCATCCAAGGACTATCGAATCAATGACATATTTGTGCACACAACTGAGAATGGGACCCTAGAAACGTAGTGCACCACACACATGTGCAAGCATGCAGGTGCGCACACATATATACACATGCAAATCACGTCCGATACCCTCAGGCGTTAGGAGCGATCACAGACTCCTGTCATCCCCGCAAGGATTTGGTGATCGCTGATGAATGCCAAGAGGCTGTGCACTCCCACCTGGTCTTTTTCGCGCTTTTGGCCTGCCTTGAGCAGCTTCTCTTGGTGTTCATCTTTGGCCTCATCCCCTTTGCGGTGGTCTGTGTGGCCTAAGGAAAAGCCTCCAGGATGGCCATCGTACCAGGCCTCAAAGGTTGAGTACAGGCACCTCACTGTGTATGAAACGGGGCAGCAATCATGAGTTGCCAACAGATTGGAACACTGATGATTGACTGGGGGGTTGTTGCACCAAACCTGATGCGCTGAACACAAGCACCTGCCCGTGGACAATATTAGGCAAGCAGGGGATAGGGGGTGCTGCAAGGTTGGGTCCAAGTATACCCACAGGGCGTTGCCTGTATGTCGCACGCACTGTAAGCATTGGAATGAGGACCCGATGACCCACCAAAACTGGCTTCTCCAATCCAGACACACACATGCACATAGGAAACACAGACAGACACACACTCACTGACACACAGGCACACGTACACACGTACACACGTACACACGTACACACAGAGCAAGAAATGTACCTGCCACGCTTCCATGGATGTAGGGTGCTCCGCACACAGGACCTTGCGTTTGAGAAGCAGCCGCAGCCCCAGGTGCTGAGGGGTCATACGCCACCTCCCCCATTGCGCAATCCAATATGTGATCTGCAGGCGCGCAGGGCAGCGCACGTTTAAATTCTCTTCTTTAGTGCACTTACGGATAACGATACCAAGTTGCTTGAACTAGAAAAACATAAAATCACAGGTTTTGCTGTATAGATCTGGTGTGACGTGATGTGATTGTGAGATACAGGCAGGTGGAGGTGAGAGGAGATACACCAAAGGCAGCGCTCAAGTAGTGCTCTCAACTTGTTACCAGCGAGAGAAAGAGTTCCAGTCTTTTGACGGGCTTGTTGCTCATCAAGGTTGCCAGAACAAAAGCGTGTAAGCTCTGCGCAACTTGATACTCAAGGTAAGAAAGAGCGCACACGAGGGAGCTGCCGGTCTCACCTGCCAGGTTGGTCCCATACGGCAACCCAAAGCCGAGGTGTGCAAACCAATCTGTGAGTGAATGTTGCAGTGTGGGCGTGAGTGGGAAGACGGGTCTGGCTCTGGTCCACTTCAGTACCTTGCAACAATAGGGTAGGTAAAAACACACTTACACGCTCTTCTGCAGCCCCGACCACACTACACTACTGTTGACTGCACCTATACGCGTCACAAGACGCTTTGCACCATCACTGGATCATTGCTGTTCACGTGTGTACGACCTAGACGATTCGCCTGACAAAACACCAGCACTTCTTCACGTCTGTCTTTACAGCAGCTTGTTAGCACAGCTATTTTCCATGCAAAATGTTAATTCCAGCCAGCTCAAGGCTCTTATATGATACCTGCAGCTCTAAGCGCGTCTCCGTAGTACATTGCATGGCCTTCAGCCAGCAGCATGACTTGGTCCAATTGCCTGTGCAATTCCAAGAAGAGGGTGTGATCTGAGATCTGAGTGTAAGCACATAGCATGAAGGCAGGGCACATAATATGTCTGCAGGTTAGTAAAGGCACAATGGGGGGGGCGAAAGTGAGACAAAATGGTGGGGCACACCTTACGTGCCTGTTATGAAATGGCAAGGCTCACGGAAGAGACTTGAAACTCAGCGCAAACTTCTAAAGAAATAGTAACATTGGAAGGTTAAGGTGTTCCCCCCTGCCTTTGCAGGAACCTAAATATCCAAGTGCTCATAATCTTCAAATTCTAGCTGATCATGTACTGCTGTCATTCAATAGTTGGTAATCTGAACAGAGGCGATGCACAGCATAGTTGTGTGCTAGCCAACGAAAGTAACTCATACTGCCCTCGTGTGTCTACACAGAATAAAGCCAACGGAGGGTACCTCATACTGCCCTCGTGTGTCTACACAGAATAAAGCCAACGGAGGGTACCTCGTACTGCCCTCGTGTGTCTACACAGAATAAAGCCAACCGAGGGTACCTCATACTGCCCTCGTGTGTCTACACAGAATTAAAGCCAACGGAGGGTACCTCATACTGCCCTCGTGTGTCTACACAGAATAAAGTAAGGCCATCAGGCGGCAAAGCAAACGGACGCCAAACACTGCTTAATGACTCTCGTCACGCCTGAAGGTTGGCCAGATATTCCTTTTGTCGCGCACATCATCATCCAGGCACGTGCGGAAGGCTTAGCACTGAGATTACACACATGCCTCTACCTGTATGCCAGCAAACAATTTCAGACAATTGCGCCTACCAATACGTCTGTATTTCCTTATAAATCTGTGCCTGCAAAACATTCATGAGGCACCTTAAAAGCTGTATTTAGGTATGTATTTGCAGATGTATTGGTGCGTTTCCACACATTGTACCTGTATGCATATTAGACACACATTTGTACTGCCTGCATATTATGTGTGCCTGCCTGCAAATTAGACACATATTTGTATCTGCCTGCATAATAGAGCCTACCTACACAAATGTACCTGCCTGCATATTAGAGCCTACCTACACATTTGTGCCAGCCTGCATGTCAGCCACACATTTGCATCTGCCTGCATATCAGAGCCTACCTACACATTTGCACCTGCATATATTAGAGCCTACCTAAACATTCACTCTCACCTATGTATTCGGGCCTACCTACACAATTGTGCCGATCAGGTTAACATTGCCCTGCATTTGTGCCTACCTATACAAACGTGAGGACGGCTGGTGGATGGTGGTCAAGATGGAGCGCCCAGCGCTTGCTAGGTCACGCAGCAGGTTGACAAGGTGCAGGGCAGTTGTGGAATCCAGACCAGAGGTTGGCTCATCCTGTTTTCAGGAAACACATCTACTTTTAGAAAATGCATCAACCGCTTTGTGCTCAAGTGCTCGAATGATGTACTGGTGTACTTCAGGAGCCCTGAGGAGCTACTCACAAACATACGCATCGTACTCACCAATAGGAGCACAGCGGGGTTAATGAGCAGCTCGTGACCCACTGACACCCGCTTCCTCTCACCACCTGCGTGCGATACCATAACGTGTGAGCGTTGGCTGCAACTTCTGCGGCATACACATGGTGGATGCTGGTGAGCAAGTTTGTGCCCCACTGACACACCCTTCCTCTCACCACCTGTGTGCGGCACTAAGACGTGTGGGTGTGGGCTGCACCTCTGACAGAAAACACATGCATGCACAGCGTGTTCCCAGCATGCGCAAGCCGGAGCCTCCTCAGAATCAACCGCAAGAAAGAGCTGTGCCGTTGTACCACACAATCACATACAGGTCTGTGAGTGAGCATACCTGAGACACCACGCCTGAAGAAACCTCCTATGATAGTGTCCTTGCTGCGCGTGAGCCCCAGCACACTCAGCACGGCGTCCACACGTGCGGACTGCAGACGATGTCCAAGGTAAAAAGAAATTCAGCGCTAGGCGCTTGAGTTGCATAGTCCACATTAAAAGGACAATGAATTTTGTCACGTAAAAAGATCACGTGTGCAGCGCGCAGGCAAAGGTCAACATAAAATGGGCCCATTGAAAATGAATTATTAGTGGCAGATTGTAATGAACAAAAAAATGTTTCGTATATATACAGATGCAAATTGCATAAAAGCTTTGAAACACTTCTGGTAGATGTGAGCAAGAAACACTCATCACAGCACCTACACATGCAGACAAATGTCCTTTTGTGTATGTAGCACAAAAAGTGTAGGCATAAACTCCTCTCACACGTCACAATGGTCTAAATTGCAAGTCTGTGGATCAAATCCGCAGGTGTGCAATTTGTGACCAACACATTTGAGTTCCAATGCTGGGTAGTAACTGTCAGTATACCTTTTCTGCGTTGGTCATAGTACGGGGAAGACGCAGCATCCCGGCATACATGAGGGTTTCATAAACGGTCAGTGTCTCATACAGCACGTCATCCTGTAAAGCAGCAGAGCATGCACGCAGTGGTATGTTGCTTTGTGCTGATGTCTCGTGTATTTCTTGGGGGTTGAGGGGGAGGAGAGGGGTCTACGAAACAGCTCAAGGGTGGGGTCACACGTTCTGCGAGTTCTTGTTTGACTGTTTGACCACCAAGTGATCATGCATTGCACACGTAAGTGGACCTGTGTACATATGTTGTCTGTGCAAAGGTCTTGAAATGTTGCTCGTAAAGGCAAAGCAGTGCAGTTTGTATGTGCGTGTGTATGTGTGCGTTCATGTACTCAAGACACACTGCTCAAATTTAAAGAGTGAGAGAGAGAGAGAGTGAGAGAGAGAGAGAGAGAGAGAGTAAGAGAAAGTAGGGAGGAAGCCATGTTGATCTGACACACAAAAGTCATGAAGTAATGTTGACATGCAAGCACAGAGACTTGCTACCTTGCTACGTACCTTGCATGCTACCTTACTACATGCTCATACCTGCAAAACAAATCCAATTCGCTTGCGGTTGGCTTTGTTCGACTTCTCTCCGTTCACCAAGATCTGCGTACATGCAGGGAAAGCAAGAGTGAGTAAGGAGGCATGCAGTGCGTCAGCTTGGGGCGATCATGGTGTTCCAGGAGGTGCAGGGAAAGTGAAGCAGAGCGTCTTTGTGGCCCCACAAATTTACCTTTGAGCTTAAAAGGAGGAAAGAGGACAGGAGTGTAAAATTTTCGAAAATGTTTTCCAGCAGTCACACGCAATTTGAACAATATTTTTCACATTTTTTAACGTTCACCCTGTGTGAGAGGCCCGCTTCCTGTCAGCAGCATCCAGCACAAGCATCACACGAGACACGTGAATGAATTCACATGAATTCTCTTGTCCCCTCCTTCCTCCTGAAAGGGGAGCCAGTCCTGTGAGCCTTACATTTGTGCAGCTTTTGCATTTGCTCTGTCACCCTCTGTATTAAATCGCTAAGAGATTGTGAATCCAAGTTGTGCAGCTTCTGCATTTGCTCTGTCACCCTCTATAATGAAGTGCTATGAGACTGTGAATCCAAATTGGGAGCAGTTCAATTTTAATTGTGCAATATTTCGTACGAGGGGTGTGGTGCAGTGCTCCTTTGGGAGATTCAACAAGCGGTCTCCAATTGTGAAGAAAAGCAGGCTCCCGGATCCCATAATTGCAGGGAGGTTGCCATGGTCTTGTGTACTCTTCACACTTTCATTAAGGGTACGGGGGATGTCATCAGCACAAGTGAGCTTGCAGCTAGTGATTTTGTTGCGTCCCATGTGCTAGGTAGGCACTGTTGATCATGTTCGTAGTGGGCCTGATGATGCATATTTTGCGAATTATAAGCGACCAGAGTTGCTTCTTCTGCCAACTGTCCTCTAATCCTTCATCAACGCACAGACTCGTGCAATCATTGCAACCAAGAGGTTTGCCACCTCCTCATGGTGCACATGCTGCCGTTCTCATTAAATCCGCACAGGTCCTTCTGACCCTTGGTCGAATCCTTAACTTGTCCCCAGGATCCCGTCAGGATCCCTCCCGTCGCTGGCGTGATTCCTGGTCATCTCTCTAATATTTTTTGTTGGGTATCAGGAGGCTTCATTTGTTGTAAACCCACCTCCCCATGCACAAGTGCTTGCAAAGAGCCAGCCTGGCTCTCCCCAGCCTGGCTGCCCACTACCACAGTATCAGAGAGCCCCAGCCCTCTACAGGACACAGGTGCCTCTGTGCATTGAGCACCACCTGCTTGCTCCTGTGACAAAGTCTCCTCTCTGCATGCATTTAGACTTGGCAGGAGCCTTTGGAGGGCGCCCCCCTAAAACCCCTATAAAACATCACCACCCGGACTACTACTGCACAAAATTTACAATTTCAAAATAGTTTGTACATTTCAGGACGCACATAGGAACATGTGGGAACAGTTTCCAACTTTGGGGGGGCAGGCCCCAAACGAGAAATACTGGAAGCCGGTCCCACCCTACTTCTGCCATGTGGAGAAAATATTTTCCCGACGTTTTGTGGTGCAGCATGTGACCGCAAAATTTTTTGTCATAAGTCAGGAGGGTGTAGGAAGCATACCTTTTGGACGGCACATGTCAATCGACTAAAAATTATACATTGGAGGTCCAAAGTTTTTGGACCCCCCCCCAAAAATTCACTGGGTCACTCCTACAAAATTTTAGATATATCATCGGAATCCTCAGCTCAAACCCAGTCGATTGGCACCCTTTTTGAGCAAATTGGATTTAGGGGGGGGGTCTGTGGACATGTCCAAAAGTCAGAGGCACACGCGCTCGGGTGCAG
>Ga0307960_1001216_pt1 | contig 14851 bp, 14 predicted proteins | sample OrgLakmetagen542_FD_201832 | JGI IMG/M metagenome (GOLD analysis project Ga0307960, IMG submission 201832) | Saline water microbial communities from Organic Lake, Antarctica - #542 | ecosystem: Environmental > Aquatic > Non-marine Saline and Alkaline > Saline | place: Antarctica: Organic Lake... | reverse complement strand
GTATACATCTGATCCGGTGTCTTGCCCTTCTTCATTCTTTTGGAGGCTGCCATCAGTGTAGGTCCAATCCCGCCAATATTTTACTTTACGGGTTAGGTTTTGGCTGGAGCTCTTTTGGGGTGCTTAGTCAATATTACAATTGTGAGGTTGGTCAGTGTTAATCAGGGCACTTGTTTTATCTGGGCCTTCTGGGGCTTGAGGGTGGTCATTGGGTAGCTTATCTGAAATGTCCTACTCCTAACTGCCCCCTCCCTCCGTGATGCTTGAGTTTCACAGTGCCTGGTAGACTGTTTTATTTTCTGCTGCTCTTGCTTCATCATTATTATTGTATAAAAGGATAAAAACAGAAAAGTCCCTCTTCTCTTTCTTTCAGAATTACTGCCCTCCATAGGATTCGCATTGTGGCCATCGCAGCTGCTAACAAGCACAGCGCCGCAGTCAGCGCTTCAGGAGATGTCTATACTTGGGGGTAGGTGTGAGATGGTCATGTACATTACGCACCATGCGTGGTGCTAAGCGTGGTAGAATTTGAGATGTTTGTTTGAGTGTCAATTAAGTGGCCAGGGAGAATTATTAGAAACGTATAGCTTACTGCCTAGCTTGGAGTTCTTGATTGCAAGCATGCTACTGCGGTAAGAGCAAACTCTCCCAACTTATGCAACTTAGCTTTGCATTACGGGGGCAGTGCTGGTGTGCCTTAGGTGCAAGGACTGGGCAGGTGTTCAGCATGCGAATACAAACCACTTCAGGAGGTATCATGAAAAAAGAGACTTGCTGGTCTTGTCTCACAATGCGCCAAGTGACTATTTGCCATGATTGTGTCCATACAAGGATTACAAGGTTACGTGCAAAGCTATTAGATCCTCAAATCTAGGCTGTGCTATGGTATGTGTACCTGTGCTGGTAGACACACAAATTCGTGTGTTAGGTATGGAGGTTTTCAAATTGCAGGCTTCAGAAGGTGCCAAAATAACGCACATGCTGACAAATCAGAGCACAGCGTGTCACGTACAGGATATTTTATGCGACTGTATTTCAAAGATGAAAGACGCCGTGCATGGGCTAGTCAAGCTCGAACTTCTGGGCAGGGTCTGTCGTACACACATGGTAGGTAATGATCTATCGCTTTTGACGTGTCACACCGCTTTTGTTCAATTTTATTCATGCAGGGCAAATAGCTGGGGACAGCTTGGATATGGCACCAGTGATTCCTCCGCAAATTCCTGCCCACGTGTTGTTGATGCATTGAAGGTGTGTTACGCCAAAATGGCCTTTCAAAATGAGGCGCTGCTGAAACGGTTGTATGCAAGGTTGTGCTAAAGGCAGCAAGGGAGCAAATAATTGACTGCTTGTCTTAAAAGCATGGGATGTCTTCAATGATGATTCAGCGGTGATGATATCAGTCCTGGTGGTGCAATGATGCTTCTCTCCTTCATGCTCTCCGTGCACAGGGTAAGCCAATGTGCTCCTTCATGCTCACCATGCACAGGGTAAGCCAATGTGCTCCGTAGCCGCTGCCAAACGGCACACGCTGCTTCTGAGCTGCGATGGCGAGCTGTGGACCTTTGGCTTCAAGCGGGTATGTGTGTGTTGTGTGTATATGTGAATACATATGTGTGTGTGTGAGTGTGTGTGTATGTGTGCCTGTATGTGTGTACACCCTGCTTCACACCCTGCTTCACACCCTGCTTCACTCCCCGACTTGATAGGCCATGACTGCAAAGCTTAGTTTATTTTTATTTGGATTACAAAGGCCTCCAGAGCGGAGCCAGCTAGGTGGAAACGTGCAAATGCTCTTACTGTTGTGGAGGCGTGAGGGGGCTTCCAGTACAGAAGTGACGAGGGAAACACTGTGGATAAGTGTGTTTGGATAGCATGGGAAGCAAAACTATTTCAATGAGAGAGAATTACATGCTGGTTTATTCCTAGTGGCCCTGGCCTTCAAAGAGCAGGACAGTGGCAAAGTCTCGAAGAGCGGCGATGCAATCTTCCTCCTCGTGACCGTTGCTTTGCCCTCTAGAAAGGAAGAATTATTGCAGAATAGTGGCGCAGCAGGGCTGTCTGAACTTTCACCCCAACATATTTCAAACAACGGTTTGTGTTTACTACCTGTGAGCTCACGCGGCATGCCAAGATTGAGCTGGAATTGTTTTAGGGGGAAAGTAGAATATGCACCGCACACGGCCATATGTGTGGATGTGACTCTGCTCAACTGTGAATAGGTGCATGGTAAACATCCATAGTTGAGGTTAAGCCAAGATGCCTGACAAATGCCCTCCTAACCAACTGGCATCACATAGCTGACATGAAGGGGGGCACAACATTGTGGCCCATGCATAGAAATACAATAAGATGATGGAATAGGTTAGTTAACAGCGTTTGCGCGTCTTGTACATGTGCACATGTACAAGTGCATATGTACAAGTGCATATGTACAACCACAGCCCACGTTTGAGCAGTCTCAAGATTCAAGGCCGTATTTTCATGGTAGACTAACATGCTTGGCGTCTTGTATTGAGAGACGTGCAGCATATGGGCTAAGGATTCTGCACTGATGCATGTCACATTTAATTCTTGCAAGGGTGGTAGCTTTGCATTTGCTTCTGAGCAATGACTGCTGATCAGCAGTGCCAATAATTTGCTCAGCTCACGTGGCTTCCATATACAAGACATTATGGTGTAATGGGTTGCGCATGTCTACCTGAGCCTGACAAACATGGTGTGGTTTGCATGTACTTTCTGCTATAGCTTGTTCACAAGATGCCTGGTTTGCACGCAATGTCTGCTATTACAAGTGAGTAATGCTCCCTTAGCTACTCCTCGTGCCTGGCATACTGCACAGGTGTCCCCTCGGAAAATAAACCTTGCGGGCAGTCGGGACGTTGCCCGGGATGTTGACACAAAGAAAGCAGCGTCCGGCCAGCCACAGGTGGGAAGGGGTGCTCAAACATGGAAATTGCACCTTAGAAGCATGCACCAAGTGCAATGCAGCTTTTACAACTGATGGCGTGTTGATTAAGCAATGTGAGGGTGTGTTGTGTGCATGGGCCTTAGATACGGTTGTTCAGTCTGATATTGTCACCTGGGGATAGTATTGAATAAGAAAAGGTCATTGTTGCCAAAAGGACAACTGATATGCACTGACAGTATCATTTGTAGGTCCAGGTTCCGTAAGTGTATGCAAGGGAATAGTGCCATGACTGAACACACATATGCCCTTGCTGCCTCTTTTTGCTGTGCACGTGTCAGTCACCTGTTCCTGTTTTTGCTGGCACTCTCAACACTTGTAATCCTGGGTCGATTTTGTTCATTGGCGAGTGTGTGTGTGTGTGTGTGTGTGTGTGCGCGTAATAGTGCATGGGCGTGTCAAAGCAGCGTGCATCACATGACAGTTCCTGTGTGTGCCTGTTATGGCTGTACAGCTCCCCCTGGACCTTCACTTCCACAAGGGCCAAGCTGAGATCACACGCCCCACGGCCACAGCCATTGCTGCAGGGTACTCACACAGCTGGTGAGTCTCCTCTAACCCTAACCCCTTTCTCGCGCGTGGACACACATACTCTCTGTCTCTCTCTCCCTCTCTGTCTCTCTTTCTCTCTGTCTTTCTCTCTCTCTTTCTCTCTCTCTCTCTCTCTTTCTCTCTCTCTCTCTCTCTCTCCCTTTTACAGCACACATAGACACACACACATTTATATACATGCAGCTGCGTGACTTCCAATGGATGTGTTCTGGCCTGGGCTAGTGAGGATTCCATGCTGCGTGTCAAGGTCAGTGTCATGTAATTCCTGCTTGAGCGTACAGCTGGAGTTTTGTGTTTGCCTTTTTGAAGAAGTGATAGGTGTGATATATGAGATGTCAGGTTTTGATACTAGCAAAAATCACACACCTGCTGGTGTGACGAGTGTGACTGGTGCGACTGGTGCGCCAAGCCACTGGCTCTTGAAAATGATCGCTGCATGAAACTGTTTTCCCTCTTTTGGCCTTATGTCTCTCATTCACCGCTTTTTTTAGACTTTGGGCCCCCTGTCCTGTCAGAAAGTGGTGTGTACATGTCACACACAGCATGAGAACACATGAGCACACACACACATCTGCACCTTGCTTAGGAGGTGGGTGGTCCACTGGCCTGTCAGAGGGCAGTGTCTGTGTCCGCCTCCAAGACCCGCACAGCCGTGGTCACGCAGCAGGGGGACGTATACACGTGGGAGGCTGCCAAGCCACACAGCAGTGCGCTGCAGCAGGGCCAGGGTGGGCGTGCAGCACTCCAGCACCAGCAGCAGCGGCAGCAGAGTGACGGCAGCTCCCTGCCCTCCTCTGTGCCCAAAGGGGGTTGGCAGGGTGAGGTGTCAGAAAGTTGGGGCTACACGTTACAAGGCAGCAGCCCCCCCAACGTGACAAGTGGTGAGAGCTGAACCTTCCTCTTTTTCTCAGACTCCTCTGAAAGTGCTAATAGTGAACGACTGCTCGATATTTGATTTCACGTGTCAAATCATCTCATAATATCAAGGAATATTTACAAAGTGCTGCACTGCGTTGCTCAGACTTCAATCTGACAGTTTTGTGGTGTGATTTCTCTAGGGGTTGACGAGTGCTTGCTTGTAAGCAAAAACCTGTGTCATGTGTCTTAGTTTTCTTGCACACGACATTCGATGGTGTCCTGTGCGTTTTGTTGCAATAAGGTTTAAGACAACGAGGATCCACATGGCGAGACCTGCACAAACGTGCTGCTAATCCCACTTGAACCACCAAAAAATACACAGGCACCAGCATTGGCAAGGCAGGTAGTGCAAGGGGACAAACTGGAAGTGACCTCATGGAGGCCTACCAGATGAGCAAAAGGAGCGGTGGGAAGGGGGGGGGCAGCAGTGCAGGAAATGGGAGGGGGGGCCTTGGCAGCGGGGCGGACGTTGCCACTGCAGCCACCGCTGCTGAGGCAGCGCAGCCTGGTCAGCTGTTCAGCTGCGTGGCTCAACGTGTGGCAGGCTTGAAACGTATTACCCAGGTGACAATCGTTGGTTGCTCTGTTTCTGTTACCTCACCCTGCTAAAGTTATTACCACTTATTAAAGTTATGAGGCATTAATAAATTGGGATTAAACCCAAGTTATAACGTGTAGGGTTGGCCAGAACCATATATATAAATACGGTGTGTGTACGGTATTTTTGGCAGGGAAATTACCAAATGTACGGTCATATACGGTGCATATATACGGTTCTGGCCAACCCTAATTACGTGTCCTAGTGCTGACGCTTGGCTGCTGAGACTGCACGGACTGGCTACTCATCCATGTTTTCTAATGTGCAACGAGGGAGTCTGCCTGTGTTGTTGCTGAACTCTACGATCAAACACACGGGGCTGTAGTTGTGATCTTGGTTCAACATTAGCCTGGTAATAAGTAATAAGCGTGTTGCGCTTGGCTGGTGAGAAACTGTATTACCTGTCGAAGCATGCTGCCGACCGGTGATCACTGTAAAATCTCAAATCAGTGCTTACAGCACTGAGCCTCCTACACAACTAGTGTGTCGTGAGGCTGAAGGTGCAAGCGCTCAGCACACAGACATGCATACACATACACAAACACGCATGCAGGTGGCCTGTGCAGAAAAGCATGTGCTGGCTCTGTGCTCCTGGCTTTTGCCACCCCTACAAAATGCGGCCTACCACCCCGCACACTCGTCGCCCTACCCTGACAGCTCCGCCACCACCAACCCCGCCACAGCTCAAGGCGAAGGATGTGGGCTGAGAGGGGGAAAGGCCAAGAGAGAAAGTGGTGGATCCAGCTCTGGGGGGTTGTCTCACTCAGCCTCCGACGATGAGGGAGGCCTCTTTGCCTTTGATGGAGGTGCCTCCCCTCGTGCCTTTGGATCGCCCACTCATCCTTCCAGAGAGGGTGGGCACACACCTCCTGCTCACTACAGCGATCTAGTGGAGGAAGGGGCGGCTGAGTCAGGAAGCCAGCTCCCTAGCCTGCAAACTTTGGCCCAGCGTAGTGTTGCACGTCACCTTGTGGAGCCTCGATCTGTGCTACAGGTGCTAGTAAGGGAGGCATTTAGGAGGGGTATTAAGTTATCCCTTTAAGGAAGGAAGCAGGAGGTTGTGCCGTGCAGCAGCAGGATGGATACTATGTGTACAATATTTTCACAGGAGTGGAAAGCTAGTATTGGAGAGTATGCAGTCAGCCCAGCTGCAGTGGCAGTGGCAGTTGGATATAAAGTATGGGCAAAACACCTGTCTTTGTGTCTAATATGGTGAATGGGTGTAATCACGTGTGAATGGCGATCGATTGTGCTATGTGCAGCAGGTCAGCCAGTGGTTAGTGAATGGGTGTAATCACGCGTGAATGGCAATCGATCGATTGTGCTATGCGCAGCAGGTCAGCCAGTGGTTGAGAGGTAGGCTTGGTGGGACCCTTAAAAACACATTCATTTCCTTTGGCGACGCATGTGCTCTCAACAAGGATCGCTGTGTTCTAGCTTTGTGGAACAGCAAGGAGCAGAAAGGAAAAAGTGCTGGTGATCAGCTCCAACTCTTCAGGGCTCAGCTCTTAGCACTACATACACCACTCCCAATAGATGTTACGTGATATCGACGCAAGTAGTAACAATGCCTCAAGTGTTAATAAATGGAAGGGATGACCATGGGTGCTAGGCAGTGAAATTTATCCGACAGCTTTGTACCCACAATTCCGATGAGCTTGACCGAACTACATACCACTCTGATTAAAGCAGTTAGGCTTATGCAACAGATCTTTGTGCTAATCAATCGCTCCCTGTTGTTTGGATAACCTTGCAGATCCTGAGCTATGCAGATGTGGCAGGTGCCTCCGTCCTCAGACATTACTGCCTTGAGGTGGCGTTACGCAATTTGGATCTCGTACTGCTGGAAGCGTCGCCAGCCCTGCTGGGCTCAGTGCCTGTGCACCTGGTACGTAGCTGCACAGTGCCTGAAGTCAGTGCCTGGAGTCAGTGCCTGTGCACCTGGTACGTAGCTGCACAGTGCTTATAGAGTCAGTGCCTGGAGTCAGTGCTTGTGCACCTGGTACGTAGTTGCACAGTGCCTGGAGTCAGTGCCTGAAGTCAGTGCCTGCACTCCGGTGTGTGTGTGCGTGTGTGTGTGTGTGTGTGTTGTTTGAAGCGCCTGCTCACCTAACCATCACTTCATCCAAGTGTGTAACCGGCTAGCTTGCTTTTGATCACGTAGGAGCATTTGTGCAAGCTAACTAGCTGTACAGCATTTGTGTAAGCTAACTAGCTGTACAGCATTTGTGTAAGCTAACTGGCTGTACAGCGTTTGTGTAAGCTAACTAGCTGTACAGCATTTGTGTAAGCTAACTAGCTGTACAGCATTTGTGTAAGCAAACTAGCTGTACAGCATGTGTGTAAGCTAACTAGCTGTACAGCATTTGTGCAAGCTAGCTAGCTGTACAGCATTTGTGTAAGCTAACTAGCTGTACAGCATTTGTGTAAGCTAACTAGCTGTACAGCATTTGTGTAAGCTAACTAGCTGTACAGCATTTGTGCAAGCTAACTAGCTGTACAGCATTTGTGTAAGCTAACTAGCTGTACAGCATTTGTGTAAGCTAACTAGCTGTACAGCATTTGTGCAAGCTAGCTAGCTGTACAGCATTTGTGTAAGCTAACTAGCTGTACAGCATTTGTGCAAGCTAGCTAGCTGTACAGCATTTGTGCAAGCTAACTAGCTGTACAGCATTTGTGTAAGCTAACTAGCTGTACAGCATGTGTGTAAGCTAACTAGCTGTACAGCATTTGTGCAAGCTAGCTAGCTGTACAGCATTTGTGTAAGCTAACTAGCTGTACAGCATTTGTGCAAGCTAACTAGCTGTACAGCATTTGTGTAAGCTAACTAGCTGTACAGCATTTGTGTAAGCTAACTGGCTGTACAGCATTTGTATAAGCTAACTAGCTGTACAGCATTTGTGTAAGCTAACTAGCTGTACAGCATTTGTGCAAGCTAACTAGCTGTACAGCATTTGTGTAAGCTAACTAGCTGTACAGCATTTGTGTAAGCTAACTAGCTGTACAGCATTTGTGAAAGCTAACTAGCTGTACAGCATTTGTGCAAGCTAGCTAGCTGTACAGCATCTGTGTAAGCTAACTAGCTGTACAGCACTCTTGCTGCACACAGGGGCCTGTGCTCCTGGTCCTCAAAGTGTAAGCTAGCTGACGCACGCAACAGCACTCACGCAAAAGCTACGTAACTGCACTTACACACGCAACAGCACTCACGCAAAAGCTACGTAACTGCACTTACACACAAGTGCAGGTGCTGGAGCTGGAGCAGCGCTACTGCAGCTGGCTCCAAGCACCATCCAGACACAGCAGCTCGTGCGCTGTCCCCTCTGGCCCAGCCACTCCCATCACCGGCACCAGCCCGCTTCCCAGCAGCTTCTTGGACGGCAGCCCCCACGGTCACAACGGTGCAGCAGCGCCGCGCGCGTACCATTTACAGCAGGGCAGGCGCCCCACCAGGCACCCTGCTAGCGTCAGTTTGAGCGGCAGGTCTACAGCCTTGCGCTCAGGAGAGCAGCATTTGCACTCGATCGCTTGCGATGTGACTCAAAGAGCACACCACAGGAGAGGGAGCACAGCCAGCAGCCTAGACCATCGCGCAAGTGCTACAACCACTACCGCTGCCTTAGCCTCTTCCTCCATTCCTCTCTCCATGACCTCCCTGCATTACCTCCAACCCACCCATGACATCCACAACAATGCAAGCCCCAGAAACAGCACCCCCATCCACGTGCCTGGGTCCCTTATACGGACGGGCAGCAGCAGCATTGAGCACGCCATGGTAAGAGAGCCTTGACAACTGGACAATGAATAGGAGGCAGCGTGTTGATCACGCAGTCTGGGTCTTAGCACGCGCGCGCGCACACACACACACACACACACACACACACACGCACGCACGCACGCACGCACGCACGCACACACACACACACACACACACACACACACACAATTAAAAGACATCCACATGCACACATGCACATACACACACAGCCTGGTAGCAGTGAGCGCTCTCTTGCATTCCGGCCTCAGAGCGCAGAGGGTGAGGCAGAGGAAGCAAAAGAGCGCTTGGTCCGCAATGTTTGCAAGAAGCTGCAGCAGGTGGGATACGAATGGGCTCGGTGTTTTTCAAAGGCTACTTTTTGTATCTGCCACTTGTTCAGAATCAACTAAATGCATTTAGGTTGAGGTAAGGGTGAGTGTTAAAGGGTACTTTAGTGTCTTATACTGAACACGTTCATGGCTGAGTTGGCGTAGTTTCTATTCATGCTTGGGCAGAGGCGTAGCAGAAGAGACGCTTGTTGGCATAATTCTATCGCTGGAATGGCAACTCAGTTCCATCACTCTTTATTTAGCCAAGACCTCATCTATTCTCCTCAATCCAAAACTAAGCAAATCACCTTCCACCTTGTTTCACAGATCGATGCACTGGAAACGCGTGCGCAAAGCAAAGACGCTCAGCTTGACCCGCAACAAGTGTCTAAAATCTCTCAGAAAGCCGCCCTTCTGGAGGCGTTGCAGGTGGGTCGAGGTGCAACAGAGCCTGCTTAAATCTCCAAACACGCCTCAGAGCTAGGTGTTTTTGAAGCAAGCTTTGTACGTAGGTGCAGTAGTGACAAGGTCTGCTAGGGTGACGTCCACACGCCAGCCATAGACTCGATGGCCACTATGGTGACGTCCACACGCCACTATGGTGACGTCCATATGGTGACGCGGCCACTATGGTGACGTCCACACGCCAGCCGTAGACTCGATGGCCCAGGAGTTGAAATTATTAGGGTTGGCCAGAACCATATTTATACACGGTGTATATACGGTAATTTTGGCAGGGAAATCACAAAATATACGGTCATATACGGTGTATATATATGGTTCTGGCCAACCCTAGAAATGATGCATCAGAAGAGCCAGGAATTTGGCCCCAATAGACTACACAGTGCCTGCACGCGCATAGATTTCATGGCATAAAATGATGCTGCTAAAAGACTAGCTGGCAACCACCCTCTCTCAATCGCACACAATCAAATAATAAATCTTCTGTCTTGTACTCCCATTATTATTTAATGTTTGAGAATTTACTATTTGGGAAATTCTTGGGAACCCAGGTCTGCTGCACCCTTGTTCTCTCACTGCATCTACTTACGCCATGTGCTCTAAGCGATCATACATATGGTATCTGCACGTAACTTGATGCAGCAAAGGCTCTTAATCCTTAGGACGGCCATGGCTGCACACTGCACAGTACCTCTACCAATGTTGGCTGAAATTCGCCATCGTCTCTGACCCTGTAATCGAGCATCCCTTAAGCCACAATTGCCGGCTTTACTCCCCTCATCAATGTGCTGACGACCCACGCAATTGCCAGCTGTAATTTCCCGCTCGTGCGTCAGCAACCCATGTTTGGCGGCTAAGAGCAGTATTGCTGCTTAGCTGTGCTGCTCTTCCTGGTATCATGTCTTCAGATATGTACGTTGCTGTGTGTGCCTGATTTTTCTGCAGGCGCTTGAGTTCAGTGCGCCACTGGACTCAGTGCAACGGATGCTGCAGCAAGCCCAAGACGTGGCAGCTCGACTTGTAGGCATGCCCTGTGCCTTTCCCAAGCCATCCAGCTCAAAGTCCTTGCAAGAGCAACCGCTTAAATCAGATGCTGCAGGCAAGGAGAGCCTCCCACACATGCCGCAGCAGCAAGCAGACTTCTCAGATCGTGGCCCAGCGGCTGAAGATCCAGCGAGCAACAGGGCTGCCAATGATGATGGTGGTGGCAGCAGCACCGGTCCTGTCAATTTGGCAGGGGGGACTCGTGAGAGGCAACAAGCACGCAAGGGGGGCCTGAACATGTTCCTCTCAGGTGAGACCGTCGCATCATCCTTGCCCAGTGTGTGCTGCTGTGAAGGTTTTGTCTTTCAGGGATGCTATTAGGTGTGTCTGGCACTACCCCCCAAACACGTCAGCCTGAGGGGCTGCGCATCCTGCCTTGCCTGTGTTGAGAGATCCCGCTGCTGTAGCGCCTAGTCTAAACAGCAGCCCTGGTCCAAAACAGAGGATCGTTTGCTTGTGCGGACGCCCTATTCACCTCTTCCCTTCTCAAATCAACACAGGTGCTTTGGACAAACGGGCTCCTCCCCACCCTCTCCCTGGCACCACCCCTCAAACACGTCAGCCTGCATGGGGAGGTGCGGCCTTCGCTCCACCCCCCGCAGCCCATAGCAGCCTGCCTCCAAGCCAACCCCCTCCCCCCTCACATCCATCCACGGTACCAGGCATTACTGCTGCGCCTGCTGCTGCCGATACAGCAACAGCTACACCCTTGGCATCAGTGCCCGCAGCAGTAGCAGCAGCAGCAGCAGGACCGACGTCAGCAAGTTCTCTCATGCCCCCCCCTCCTCCACGGCCCCCTCCCCCTCGTGCCTCCTCTGCCACAGGCTTCACCCCAAAACCAAAAGCAGTACACCAGCAGCAAAGCGCAGCCACTATGTCCCAGCAAGGTTTCGGATCCGGCCCGATTGCCGCTGCAGCAGCAGGAGGAAAAGAATCCATTGCAGGTAATGCACAAGACACACAGACAAAATAGCAATCAGCACGTGCTCATAAAATTTGCTTCTGCCCATTCATTCTGCTGTAACCATGTTACACAATTTATACATTATCGACATCCTGCAGCGGAAGCAGCAGCAGCAGCACCTGGTGTCAGCGTGGGAAAAGGAGTGAACATGGCAGCATCTGCCCATGCAGGGAAGGACGTATTTGCAACGCCCCCGCCAAAAAGGTTAGAGGGTTCTGGGTGCTTCTATTGTGCAGCATCCCAATCCGTCAACGCTTTTAGTACATTCGCTCACCAGTGTGTTTGTTGGGGAGGGCGTGCACGGAGGTCGAGTTGGCACAGTCTCATCCTGTCGCACACTTTATTGAGCAAGGATCATGCACATAACGCCTCCTCTTGCAGAAGCAACATGTGTGCAGCTGATTTGAACATAGGATATTGTAAACAGAGTGGCCTTGCAGAAGCAACATGTGCACAGCTAATTTGAACACAGGATGCTGCAAACTGAGTGGCCTTGCAGAAGCAACATGTGTACAGCTAATTTGAACACAGGATGCTGCAAACAGAGTGGCTGCAGAGCATAACATCACCCAAAAGGAAGCCTTTGATTCCAGATGACTCTCTGCATCTGCTGTTTGGCATCATTGATACCATCAACGCTCTTGCATAATGTTGGTCATATACACAGAGATTCCGCTCTTATATAGCTTTGGTCATAAACACAGAGACTGACAGCTAATGTTTCCTTGACCGTAAATACAGGTGCAGCACGGCAAAGCATGATGCCACTCCTTCCCCCATGTCTCTCCTTTTCACGCCGCTTGCACAGCCCCCCACTCCCCCAGTACCTGCGCCCCCTACCACCACACAGCACGAGCCTGTCAAGTTCTCCTTAGCAGAGTTTATGGCAGGACAGGCAGGCCCTGGGGGCAAGCGCCCCAGAAAGGCAGCAGCAGCAGCAGCAGGGCCCCCATTGCAAGAAGGTACGCATCGTGTTCAGTACCACATCATGCCTCGTAGCTGCTCTTCTAAGCACATGCGCGTACACACACACACACATACACACACACACGCACACACACACACACGCACACACACGCACACACACGCGAATAAACGAACAAACACTAACACATATAAGCACATACATGCATATGTATGCGCACACGCACACATGTCGGCCATTGCTGCTACTCATGGACGTAGCAGCAGCAGGAGCAGCAGCTGGGTACCTATCATGTAGTAATTGCTTATGATTTGTGGATTTTCGGCATTCATACAGCCAAAGCAAATACGCGAATGGAGGTTTCCCCCTCTATAATATTATAATATTGCACGTAACACCGTATGATGGTGGCAAGCCCTACTCATGTTGTAAAGCTTGTCTTCCAAAGCTGCTCTGCACAACCTGCATATAGTTAACAAGCCTGTTTGTCTCATTTGTTGGCATGCCTGACTGCAATTACGTACCTGTTGTAATTCCCGTTTCCAAAATTTGCACTTGTGCATGCAGCCGCTGCTCCACCTGCGCCTGTTTGGGGAGGCTTTGCCTATGGGAGCAGCCCAAAGGGTGGTGCAGAGACACTAGGCACGCCTCCTTATGAACAGCAGCAGACATCTCTGCGCAACATACAGGTGAGCTGGGCAGCGTTTTTAAGTAGAACCAGTCTTTGCTGTTGAACCAGGCCAATCAATTTGTTATTTTGCAGACTGAAAGTGTTATTTGCAGCCAATCTCTGCATGCCCTGCTATGGCTCTTAGTGTGCAATCTGCACAGGCCTTGTGAATATGCAGCAAGTTGCATGTGCTGTGGTTGGGTCTTGCAGTGTGTGTCTGTACGTCAGCTTTGCATTGAAACATCCAAGCTGCAAGTATGTATAGATACATTTTTGCACACATCTACTTTTAACATTTACGTACATATTCATATTCATACACACACACACACACACACACACACACACACACACGCACACACACACACCATAAATGTAGGCTGAACAGGAGCAGCTCCGCCAGGCTCCCCTTGCTTTGCTGGCCGGCCCCTCTGGACCAAAGCATGCTCACAGGAGGGACGTGGGCATGCAGCCTCCTCAGGCAGCCCTACCTCCCAGCAAACCCCCTTCGGCAATTAGTAAATGGTGAGGTTTTCCTCTGCAACGATTGTCCCGACGTCATGCCAGCATGAGTAATTGCGTTCCATGCTGAACCTATCTTTCTTTGGCATTTGCAATTATGTTACCAGTGCGCAAATAATCCTCAAGCAGCTACGTGTAATCTCTCAGCTTTGTTCTCAAGTATTTGCGTGGCACTGCTAGATAAAGCACGCCAGCTGCAATGTTACTTTGCCTTGGCAAGCAAGGCTTCCCGATTACACCAGTCTCCACTTCCCTGCCCATATGCCATGGATTTGCCACACACTCTTGGTTGAGGTCCCCTCTGGGTTTAAGCTTGAGCATGTATGTCCCTTGTTGAATGCACGCAGGTATGTGCCGGACAGCGAGCAAGAGGCACGCCGGCCGCTATCATGCAGCCTGACCAAAATCCAGGTGATTGAAGGTGTTGGAGAGGAACTATAGGTCTATTGAAATTTTATATGTTTTTATTGAATGTCTCTCTTTTAGTGCAGGAAAGCGAGGTCTGGTAAGCTCAGGCTATGAAGCTTGGACACCTGCTTCAATCGAGGCTTCAACAACTGTGACTGTTAGGGAGTTGGTCTGAAACTTCAACACTTGACTTAAAACATGGCGGACTGAATAGTACCAAGCAGAAAGATCACGAGCTTTTTCATCTTTTCTTGCAATCGTGGTTGTCATTCAGCCACGAGCCTTCCATCTCTCTGCACTGCCGCCTTCGATCTACTTCCCTTCTCCTTTTCTCTTTGACTTGAAAGATGATTAATTTGAATTCAGTATGAACAACCTGCAATCATGTGCTGCAGAACGAGGAGGAAGAGGCTCGCAAAGCCCAGCTGTTGCAGCCCTCCACCCCTGCTAACCACCAGCCTTCTGACCCTGCACGCGCTGGAACACCACAGACAGAGAAAAAGATAAATAATAGAAATAGGAGCAGGGGAAGAGGGAGAGGAGGCGGGGGGCAAAGTGGTACACCCAGAGGAACGGAGCACAGAGACCAGGGTCAGCAGCAGCAGACACCACAGCAACAGCAGCACGTGACGGAGCTCTCTACCCCGCGCCAGCCCCACTTGACGTCCTCTTTGGGAGCAGCATCACCGCCTGGTGGAAGAGGTCTAGGGGAAGGGACAGGCACCACAGGTGGC
>Ga0307960_1001212_pt1 | contig 14858 bp, 10 predicted proteins | sample OrgLakmetagen542_FD_201832 | JGI IMG/M metagenome (GOLD analysis project Ga0307960, IMG submission 201832) | Saline water microbial communities from Organic Lake, Antarctica - #542 | ecosystem: Environmental > Aquatic > Non-marine Saline and Alkaline > Saline | place: Antarctica: Organic Lake... | reverse complement strand
GCACTCTCATCTCAAACCAACACGCAGGCATGCTGCGACGTACCTGCTGCAGGGCTAGCAAAGTGCACCAACAGGTCAAACAGACATAACACGCTACACACTGGGACGCATTTTTTCTTGACTGCACTCTTACTTGCAACTTGCAACACAGGCATATGCTGCTACGCACCTACAGCATGGTCAAAACAGCACTGGCTGAGACAAAGTAATGACTGCACGCTCGTCTCAAATCAACACACAGGCATATGCTGCTACGCACCTACAGCATGGTCAAAACGGCACTGGCTGAGACAAAGTAATGACTGCACGCTCGTCTCAAATCAACACACAGGCATATGCTGCTACGCACCTACAGCGTGGCTAGCACGGCACTGGCTGTGCTTAGGCCCAAAAGACACAACACATCAGCAGCGGGGCTAGAACCATGCACTGAAGTCACACACACTCTCACACACTCACACACACACTCTCATACACACACACACACACACACACACGCGCACACACACACACACACACACACACACACACACAAGTACACACACACATTCACACACAAGTACAAACACACACAAGTACACACACACACAGACACACACACACACATACACACACCTGTAACAAGACCATAACTGCACTCTCCGGCACAGGGACGTTGAATCGCTGCATGTACTTGGTCTCACGCACGAGCTGCATGATCTCCTTGTCAAAGTTGACCTGTGTGTGCAACCATGTGTGTGTGCGTGTGTGTGTGCATGTGTGTGCGTGTGTATGGTGTGTGTGTTTGGGTGTGTTAGATCACACTAGGAGCATGGAGACAAAGGTGAGCGTGGGCATGGTCATCTTGCGCACTAATGGCGTGGTCTCCTCATCACACACACACACACACACAATGCACCAGCTAGTGGTGTGATCTCCTCATCACGTACACACACAACGCACCAGCAGGGGAGCGACCAGGCTAGCCATCGGCTGCTCACTAGCACGCTCTCAAATCGTCCACACACTCACACACTCACACACACAAGTACACATACACAACGCACACACAAGTACACACACACAGAACACACACACACGCACCAGCAGCTTGCCAGTGTTGGGGTGCTGCACCAGCAGGGGGGCAGCCAGGCCAGCCTTGCACTGCTCAATCGATCTCAGCCAGGCTTGGTGCCACAGGGCTTCAAATTCAATAAGGGCCTTGGCCACCTTGTTGTACATTTTCACGATCTTCTTGCTCTCCTTGGTGGCCATGAGCGTCTTGTTCTGCATGCGTGTGTGTGTTATGGTGCGTGTGCAAGTGTGTACACGTCAAGTTTGAGAGTGGGCCTTGTGTGTGTGTGTGCGTGTGCGTGTGTGTGTGAGTGTGTGTGTCCTCTCAGCCTTTTTGTTCTGCTATCGCAGGCTACTGGATACATATTTTACATCCTTGTTGGTCCACATACAAGAGACTTTCTCAGCCAGATCTGCGTGACACCCCTACACGTGCCAGATCTGTGTGACACCCTTACATGTGCCAAATCTGTGTGACACCCCTACATGTGCCAGATCTGTGTGACACCCTTACATGTGCCAGATCTGTGTGACACCCCTACATGCGCCCACCCTTTGCCCAGTGCAGTGCACATTGTATAACAGCATAAGCAACAATCGCACACTCACACACAGGAGCACACGCACTCGCACAAGCGCACACACACACACACGCTTGCACACAAGCGCACCCGAACAAACGCTTGCACACGAGCGCACCCGCACACACGCTCGCACACGAGCGCACACTCACACACACGTACATACGCCCACCTGTGCAAACTTGAGCATTGGCGTCTCAATACGCCGCAACAGCTGACGTGCCCACATAATGTTGCACACACACACACACACTCACACACACTTACACACGCACACACACACGCACACCTGTGCAAATTTGAGCATTGGCGTCTCAATACGCCGCAACAGCTGACGTGCCCACATAATGTTGCCAGTGACCGGGGGTGCGTTTCGTGGGACGGGTGGCTCGTACTTGTGCTTTTCGTACAGTTTCTGCACGGCTTCCAGGTCGTGTGCGTAGTTCTGGAAGATGACCAGGTACCTGTGCGTGTATGTGTGTGTGCGTGTGTGTGTGTATGCGTGCGCTCACAGTTGTAGGCCATATGCAGACAAATGTGCCGACAAACACACACGTGACAAACACACACGTACACACATACACACGATTAATCACACTGCCCAGGCTTAGACAATGCGCACACGCACACACACACAGAGACCGCTCCTATTCCTAGTGTCGAGGCAACGTGCGTGCACACTCACTTACACACACACTCATGGCGTTGAGGCAACGTACACACATACGCACAAACACACACACACACACATAGAGAGAGACCGCTCCCACTCCTGGCATCGAGGCAACGTTTTTACACACACTCACACACACACACACACACACTCTTGGCGTTGAAGCATGGTGCTTACACACAACAACTTGCACAGCCCACGCCACTTACTTGGACTCCAGATCGTGCCGCAAGCTTTCCCTCTGCAGGATGGCCTGGAACTGCTGCAGTAAGGACATCGCATGCTCCGTCGAGGTGATGTTCTTGAAGGAGTTGTCCACAAAATCCTGCAAGGATGTGAGGAATAGGTAGGGCTTTTAATGCAGGCATACATAAGCACACAAGCATGCTTGCACACACACACACACGTGCGCACATACATACACATTTGCACACACACACGCATACGCACGCGAACGAAGGCATGCAAATACGCATACACACCACACATACGCATACAGATGCATGCACACGAGCACAAACATACACACGCACCTGCAGCTGGATTTCCAGGTCGTGGATCTGGACGTTGAACTCAAGGAAGTCACGGTCGAATTGGTTACGGAAAAAGTCCAGCAGGTCGTAAGGCTTTCGCTTCACGTCGTCGATGATGCCATGCAGGTTTTTAATCATCTGTGCGTGTTGTGTGTGTGCGTGTGTGTGTATATATATGTATGTGTGCATGCGTTTGAGTGTGTATGTGAGAGTGTGTATGTGTGTGTGCGTGTGTGTGTGTGTGTGTGCGTGCACGTATGCATGTGTATGTACGTGTGCTGCCTCAAAGTGCTGAACGGGAAAAGACACATGCACACACATGTAAAAAACGCACGTACACACACAAACAAATGTGTATGCTTTTCAGACGCACCAGCTCCAGGCCCTCAATGTGTGTGTGCTGCTCTAGGGTGCTGAACTGGTGGATGGTGGTGAACATGTCGATGAGCTTGTTCAGGCGCTTGGTGAACAGGTCGGACTTGAGGAAGATGGCCTGTGCATGTGCATGTGTGTGTGTGTATGTCTAGATGGCCTGTGTGTGTTTGTGTGTGTGTGTGTGTGTGTGTGTGTGTGTGTGTGTGTGTGTGTGCACGAGCATTAAGCTGTGCACGAGCATTAAGCTGTATTGTGCAACCTAACTATATCCCGACTTTGGACAAGCACCCTCTTATCACCCTTCATCACTCTTTGCAACATATATTTGCCCTCGTCAAAGTGTCAAAGCCGCATACAATCAGTGTCAAAGCCACATATAATCAGTGTCAAAGCCACATACAATCAGTGTCAAAGCCACATACAATCAGTGTCAAAGCCACATACAATCAGCGTCAAAGCCGCATACAATCAGCGTCAAAGCCGCATACAATCAGCGTCAAAGCCGCATACAATCAGTGTCAAAGCCACATACAATCAATGTCAAAGCCGCATACAATTAGAGCTGTGCGCTGTGGGTTCAAACCGTGCACCCCACTTGCATGTCAAAGTGTCAACAGCCGCAAAACAATCAGAGCGATGCGCTGTTGCCTACACCTGCACCCCACCTGCTCGTCAAAGTCAAACTGCTTGCTCTTGGGCTGTGCGGCTAGCTGCACCTTGGCGGCTTTGTAGTGCTCCTTGTGCACCCGCGCGAGTGTGACGCTTGCCTGTATACAATAAGAGTGTGTGTGTAAGTGTGAGTGTGAGTGTGAGTGTGTGTGTGTGAGTGTGAGTGTGTGTGTGCGTGTGTGTGTGCGAGTGCGTATGTTTCTGGGCGTGTGGGCTAGGTGCACTTCAGCAGCTTTTGTAACGTACCTTGCTGCACGAATACAAAGTTTGCTGAAACACGCGCGTCCCAACACACCCTACATACGTGACATACGCACACACGCACGCACACACACACACACACACACCTATACACTTGCTTGTTGCCAATGAGCTCGCCGGGTTACATGCAAGCCAGTGACACAAACTCTCTCTCACACACACACACACACACACACACACACATACACAATCATACACATTCATACACAATCCTACGTACCTGCATGTTGGCAATGAGCACCAGCTTGTCCTGGTCCCACAGCTTGCCGGGGTACATGATCTGCTCTTTGCACTTGCGGATCATCTGGTTGGTGAGCTTGGTGAACAAGCGTGTCATGTGCTCTGCAGGTCATGTGTGTGTGTGTGTATGTGTATGTTTGCACTTGCGGATCATCTGGTTGGTGAGCTTGGTGAACAAGCGCGTCATGTGCTCTGCAGGTCATGTGTGTGTGTATGTTTGCACTTGCGGATCATCTAATTGGTGAGCTTGGTGAACAAGCGCGTCATATGCTCTGCAGGTCATGTGTGTGTATGTACATGTTAGTGTTCGCTTGTGTGTGTGTGTGTGTGTGTGCGCGCGTGTTTATGTACATGTTAGGGTGTATTTGCGTGTGTGTGCGTGTGTATGTGTATGTGTATGTGTGTTTGGGGTGGATCTGTGTGCGTTCCTTCATGTGTGCATGTGCACGTGTGCGTGTGAGTGCGTCATTTGCCTAAGCAAAGGCGGCATGCACTTGCAGACATGCATACACACACGCAGCGACACGCACACACTGGGGGGCGCAGTTTAAATTAGGACAGAAGCACACACACAACACAAACGCGCGCACACACACACACTTACCTGGAGTAGTAGCGTGCAATAGTGTACATCATAAAATAAGACAGAAGCACACACATACACACACACACGCACACGCACACGCACACACACACACGCACCTGGGGTGGAGTAGTAGCGTGCAATTGTGTACATCATGCGGATGTTGGAGATGAGGGCAGGGATGGTGTCAGTGATGTCCTGCACCGTGCCGTTGAACATGGGCTCCAGACTCTTCTCAAGGGTGGCCAGGTACTTTACGTTGTCTTTGGCCTCGTTGGCGGCATCGGTGACCTGTGGCGTGTGTGTGTGTGTGTATGTGTGTGTGCATGCGTGCGTGTGTGTATGTGTGCCTGTGCGTTTATGTGTGCGCACCAATGCCCAGCGACTTCCAGCGCTGTGCTGTCCACCAGCACTCGCACACACACGAACACGCGCGCGCATGCATACACAGTCTCCTGCCTCCCCCCCCTCTTTCACAGACGCATTCCGTACGAAACACACCTGAATGTCCAGCGACTTCCAGCGCGCGTAACCACGTGTCTTGCCTGTCTGGCACACCCCCAGCACCAGCTTGCACTCTTTCATTTTCAGCTGCTCGGTGATTGAGTTGAAGTTGGACATACGCGTGCGCCAGTGCTCCAGCTCAGTGTCTGGGCCTGGCTCCTCTCCGTCCTTGATGCGGTTGGTCTGCGTGCGTGTGGGTGTGTGCGTTTGTGTGAGTTTGTGTGTGTGTTTGTGTGTGTGTGTGTGTTTGTGTGTGTGTGTGTGTGTTTTGTGTGTGTGTGTGTGTGTTTTGTGTGTGTGTGTGTGTTTGTGTGTGTGTGTGTTGGGATGTGTGGCTGTGTTGCTGTCTGACACCCTTATGCAATTATGCGTGCCTGAAGCGCGTGATGGGCTTGTTTGAAGTGCGCGAAGTGTGTGAACTGTGTGAAGTGCGCGATGGGCTGTGATGTGCCTGAAGTGCGTGATGGACATCCTTGCACATACTCTCATTGATTACCACGCAGCAGGTACGTGTTGTTGAGCTCGACAACGACCAAAGTCCCTCGCATACTTGCAACACGATTTAGCACGTGCTCTACCACCCGGTCTGAAGCTGCTACTTCAAACTCGTGCTGCGTAGCGTGCCATTCACTGTGTTTTCACAAAGAATGATGCAGCGCCCCACTGGAGCAGATGGGACCACAAAGGGTGTGGTGAGTGCGGGCACGCGCTCTCATCTGACGTCACATTGCCTGTGGCCTTTTGTAGCAATCCGCCTAGATTGCTCCGCCCGCCTAATACAGCTCAGACATGTTTGTACGTGCACGCACCACTCAATAAACTCTCACGTGCTCTCACCTGTGCTAGGCAGCCCTTCATAGGCCACGGCCTTGCACCGGTCCGTGAACCACCGCCCAAGCACGACACATTCCTACTACGTGCACGCACGCACGCACGCACGCACGCACGCACGCACCACCCATTATGCTCTCACGTATCCTCACCTGCGCGCTACTACGTGCATGCATGCATGCACGCACGCACCACTCATTCTACTCTCACGCACACCCACCTGCGCTAGTAAGTCCTCCGTGGCCTTGCACCAGTCCGTGATGCACCGCTCCATGTCTTCTGACGCTTGCATGTCAGCTGCCGCTGCGTTGAGGGATGACACCTTGAGGTCGTACTGAGACACAAAGCGCTCCTCGGGGAGCTCTAGCTCTACACCCCCGCTGATGGTGGACACCGCCTGCGCGCGCAAGGCACGCATCAGGTGTAGTGTGGTGTGGTGTAGCAAGGTGCGCAGCAGGTGTAGTGTGGTGCGCGCAACATGTGTGTGTTTGTGTGCGTGTGCGTGTGTGTGTGTATGTGTTGTGTGTGTGTGTGTGTGTGCGTGTGTGCGTGTGGTGTAGTAAGGTACGCAAAAGGCAGAAGGTGGTCGTCAGCACTGGGCAAATGCAAGGCATGCTGCAAGTGTCTGTAGTAGCATGATGTGGTGGTGTGTGATGTGGTGGAGCATGGAGAGTGCACGGGGACAAGCTGTTTGGAATGTGCAACTGCTAGATACAATTTGCTGCAGGTTAGTGTCTTCTTTTAACGCTCCAGTTTTGGCGCTGATGATCGCTGCCACACAGAGTCGTGTGCTTACCTCTGTTAGCATGTTGCCAAATTTTTGGGTGGAGCTGCGGAACTCAGCGGTGTGGTCTTGGGGGACCTGTGAGTGTGAGCGTGTGTGAGTGCACGTGTGCGTGTGTGTGTATGTGTGTATGTGTGTGTGCGTGTGTTTGTGCGCGCGTGTACGTGTGTGTATGTGTGCGAGTGCGAGTGAGTGTGTATGATTGTACGTGCATGTGCATGTGTGTGTACGTGCGGGTATGCATGCGTGTAAATTTGTATGTATGTATGTGTGTCTGTGAGTGTCTGTGTGTGTATGTGCGTGTACGCAAATGTGTCTGCGTGAACTGTGTGCGCGCATGTATGTTGCATGTGTACGTGTTTGCGCGTGTGTGCTTGTGCGTGCGTGCATGTGTGTGTGCAAGCGTGTGTGTGTGTGCTTGTGTGTGCGTGCGTGTGCGTGTGTGTGTGTGCGTGTGTGTGTGCGCACATGGAAGCATGTGCGTGTACATGCTGGTATGCGTGAGTGTTTGTACGCACATGTGCATATGTGAGTGAGTACGTGCGTGTATGTGTGCGTGCAGGCTTGTGTATCTCGTGTACATATACGTACGTATGTGTGTGTGTGTGTTTGTGTGGATGTGTGTGTGTGTGTATGTGTGTGTGTGTATGTGTGTGTGTGTGTGTGAGTGTGTGTGTGTGTGTGTGTGTGTGTGTGTGTGGCTGTGTGGGTGTGTGTTTGGGTGTGTGTGTCTGTGTGTGTGTGTGTGTGAGTGTGTGTGTGTGTGGGTGTGTGTGTGTGTGTGTGTGTGTGCGCGTGTGTGTGCACGTGTGTGTGTCTGTGTGTGCGTGCATGCGTGGCTTACCTTGCCCCAGGCTTGTTGCTCTTGAATGAGGGGGCAATACAAATTGGCCACCATGGCACGGAAGTTTTCCAACGCGCTGCCCGACAACTCTCCACATGTAATATCTTGATCCAACGTCTTCTCTCCGACGCCTTTGGGGTTGGCTCGCACGAAAAACACGGCCTTGCCGGTCAGGGGCTCGTTCTGCTCGAAAGGAATGGGTTATAAGGCTTGCAAGTTGTGCTCTTGACGAAAGTACCAGCACGAACCATGAGCACAAGCATTTATGTATAAAGCAAAGGTAAGTGTGCAGGACAGCAGAGTCAGTGCACACCCACCGGGCCAAGCCTGTGCAGGACTGGTCCAGACCCAGTCCCGCGAGTCACAGTCTGCTGCCTGGAAACATTCCTGCCCTGGTTTCCACTAGCATTGTTAGTCTTCTCCACTGGCTGCAGGACCTGCAGGGTTCGGTGTGCAGCTTGCCACGGTCAACTTGTGTGCTTGTGTGTGCAAGCAGAACTGGCACAACATGTTTTCAGAAACGCGGCACTTCCACTCACATCGTAGACGTACACTAAACTGGCCGGCCCTCCCGTTTCAAAGAAAGTATTAAGTTTCGCCTTGTCTTGCCTGCGTGGGAGGCGGAGAGAGGCCGTGTGAGGCCGGGAGGAGGGGCAGAATTCTAAGCAAGCAGGCCGTTAAACACGCACGTCAAGGAGCGCTCGCATTGGGCTTCAGGGAGTCCGAAGGCCTCAACCAGCTTGGCCGCTAAGTATCTGCTTCGCGGATCCATCCGGATGAATTCAAGTGTGCTCTTCTACTGTCGTATCTTATGCATTGCTAAAGGGTTCTAAGTGATTGCCCACCACGGCTTCTGTACAAATAAATAATTATGCGGGCGCGTAGGTGGGCGCCTAAAAATTGGTCGCAAACATATTGCTGACTTTTGTGCGGGAAACCACTTAATTTTGGTTTATTACTGTAATTATAATGCTCCCTAGACGGTCCATGCTAGTTCCTTAACAACTTCGGGCTAGTTCCTTAACAATTTCGATGTACTTTTATTTTAGCAACGATGAGTACCCACGTTTCAGAATTAAATTACCAACTACCATATAAGGTGAGTTTTATTACAAACAGCTCTTTTAATTTCCCCTTGTTCTGCTTGTACTGATGATTCAACCCCCGTGCATCTTTAAATGCTTGCTTGCCATGTGCCTGGCATGGCTTCAGCTAGCTAGGCTAACGATGTGTTTCTGATCCAGTTCCGAATTGTTCTGAACAGGGGTCACCAGGGGTATTGAGTATGGAAAGGAAATTGTGTTTCTGAACCGATTCTGAATTGAGCAAATTAACAACAGTTGCGAACAAATCCAACTATTCTGCCAGAAACTTTGGACTACTAAATTGCTCCGAATTATTTTCCAATCCAGATGACCTCCCAATTTCCACCCAGCAGAGTTCCCCCATTTAAATTATCTCTTCTCCCCTTGCCCTCTCCCGCTTGGCAGGCCCATTTTGCATGCCCCTCCCAGGGAGCATCTCATGCATACGGGAGTCATCCGTTCAACATGATCCGTTCAACATGATCCGTTCAACATGATCCGTTCAACATGATCCAGGCCTGCGTCAAACAAAGTGTGATGGGTTTACTGACAATGTCCTTTCGACCATCTTGTGCATCCGTATCCAACGATGAACAGAAAAAAGCAGGGATGCGTCAATCATTTGGGACGTTCAATACGGTAAATAGCGTGTTATATTATATATGAATACGCCGTATAAAACATCCCTGTCCTTGTGTGCCGTATCTCTAAAGTTTCTGTGAGTTTAAAGGCCACAATGCACAGATTGGAGAACTCCTAGTAGCTAGAAGTGTATACAAACATGTGGGACACACACGGCATGTGTTCAGGGAGCACAGCAACATGGAAACACACAGACACACATGCACATATGTGGGACACACACCGCTTGCTCTGCATATAGCACTGCAAGCAGCATAGATGTTTACACACACGTACGCACATGAGAAACAGTTAAAAGTTAGAACAAGCATGTAACCAAAGAGTAGAGCCCGTAGCGTAAGCTCTCTCACCTCAAAGAGAAAGACAAGGTAATTGGTGGTATTCAGGGGGAAAGCTTGTGCACACTAAATAATATGTTATGCTTTTGTTACCAATCCTCAGGCATGGTTTCAGCCCAAGCCCAGCATTATTGTATAGACTGATTGGCTGCACTTCCGTGCACTTATTCCTGCTTGTCATCTTTTCTCTTGGAAGCAGCTGGATCTGCAACGTTTGTATCAGTTCTTTTGTTCTTTTGCAGCGCTATCCATCCAGTTTATGCTTGTTCTTACGCCGACCTGTGATGGTCCATGGCGAATCGCCTTAAATCCTATAATACTGCAATTAACTCAGCAAATTTTTGACCGAGTCTAAGCATCCCAACTGTACAGCAGTATGATCTGTCCAATTTGTTTATTTAAGTCAACTTTGATGGTTCATTTCCAGCTTGTATTTGGTCGCGACATAAATCTTCTCGGAAGTCTGAAGGTGTTTCTGTGCCAACCTTTGATAAATTTCTTTTATCTTCTTTTCTTGCCAATGTATGGGTCCTTTTTGGGTACCAGATGAGCTGTTACAGTGACGCAATGTTTTTCAGCATTAATGGCAATTCCATTGCCCAATTTGGTATTTGTTTGGGAATATAACAGTTAGTGCTGGCCTTTATTTGGAAGGAGGAGGTTGTTGATTATGTGCTGAGGGAGCAGCCGTATTCTGGCAGTGTTATATTTACATTATTTCAAGCCCTTCTGCTGTTCTCTCAGCATTGCCCACAATTTGATTAAGCGATGGCAGCAACAAGCGTAGGGGCGGAATACATTTAATTAAACAGAGAAGCTTGCAAAATCTGTACTAATTTATTCCTTTTTTGTGGTGTGGCTTGGCAAAAGCGTGCTACCGTCCAATACATATACTGCACGTAATAGAAATCGACCATGCATTGAAATAAAATTAACTGTGTTTGGGAGATGTAACCAGATCGCAGTGGACATAGTCTACGGTTCTTGAAATGCGCCAACCATCCTCATGTGGAAAATGTGAAAAGGGTCATTGGCTGACGCTCCCCTCATCACAACCTCGTGACCCGTCCCTGCCACATCCCTAGCACCAGCATCAAGCAGCATCCTGACAATGACATCTGGGCGATTTTGGCGTGCACATTGAATTGGCAGCTGCCCATGTAGCCCCGGGGCATTGACATCCACACTGAACACCATACCAGTCTCTTGATCACCACGCAAGAGGACCTCAACAAGACGTGTGTTTCCCCTAGCACATGCGTGGTGCAGAGGCGATTGCAACCTGCCATCTCCTGCACAGCTTGTGTCGGCCCCACGCCGTAGCAATAGCAGAGCAACGGAAAAATGTCCTTTCCTGCAGGCTATGTCCAAGGGTGTCATCATTGGACAAGGTGCAATGCAGTTAATATCGATGCTGGGTAAATCAAGCAAAATCTCCGTCCCTGCCAGCCATCCGGCATTAGCAACATGATGGAGAGGTACCTGACCTAGATCGTCAGTACAACTGAAGTCAACATGAAGGTGAGGCATCCTCTCATTATAGTGCAAATTGATGAGGGCGTCAAGGACTGGCATGTTGTGATTCAAGCAAGCTGTGTGCAGTGCTGTCAGGCCAACAGAATTTGTTGCGTTCACATCCACACCCTGCTCGACAAATCGCTTTGTCAGCAGTCGACCAGCCGTGTTAAGTTTGAGCATAGTGTGCACATCTTCTACTAGGTGATATGCGCCGCCAAAGTACTCAGCAACAAGGTGCAACACATTGGCCCCGTGAGTATCTGTCGCATGTACATCAAAAGAGCGTGACTCCATCAATTCGACCACCACCATGGGATGATGATACATAATCGCAACATGTACAGGGCAGAGCTCAAACGGACCTTCAAGGGCATTGGGAGAAACACCCAAAGCAAGCATCTCTTTTATAACATCAGCCAAACCGTGCTCACAAGCACACAGCACTGTGCATTGAATGAGAAAATCGGTGTGCCTCGCTTGCAAAACCCTTTGCAGCATTGGATTCTCCAGCAGGCAAAGAGCAATGGCCTCGTTCCTCCCCGCAACAGCTTTGCTGAGTGCTCGAGGCGTCGCTGCTTCTTCATGGCGAGCCAGCCAGCGACGCAGAAGGTCATTGCGGCGGTTGCCAAGTGACTGGGTCTCACGTGAGCAGCTCAAAAAGCTGCAACCAGGAACACGGATGAATTGCCTTCTTATGCTAACGTTTCGCACGTTATTGATACCGCTTGTGCTGACTATATCGATGCAGTGATGACACCTCATCGAGGTTGCCGCGCTGCCGGAAACCCTTTGCGAGAGTGTAGCGAATGTGACGGATACGTGGCAGAAAACGTACCTGCCCAGTGCTGGGGCATTCACGTGCATGAGGACGTGTTCCAAAATGAAAGGATGAAGGTCCAGGATGTGGGTGCCAGTGCATGCTCGTTCCTGCATGCGCAAGTTAGTGCAAGAAAAGCCAGGCTGAATTGAATTGCTAGGATAATCAGTAGAATACGTCAGACAGTAAACTGCAATATTGCAAACCCTTGCACTTACAACATCCATTCGGCCATGTGTGCCTTTGAAGCAAGAGTACAAGAGGATAATGAGGCAGCCTACAGCAATCATAGCTTCAAGCATGCTTTCGGCAAGCTTGAATTGTATAACCTACGACCTGTAATGAACGAATTGAATGTAAGAATTTACAGAAAATTTTTCGCTACTTTAATTTAGATTCCGCCAGCAAACCAAGGTCGCTACGGCTTTCTTTGACATTACATCAAGCCTCAAAATAAACAATCATCACAACAAGGGTGATCCTGCGAATCACAAAAAATAGGGCGGAGCCCGCGCTGCATTGAAGTTGTACCTAATGAAGTGAGAGCGATTCGGGGGGGGGGACTCCCTCTGCACCCCACTGCTCCTGTACAACCATTTCTGAGATGGCAGCCTGATCTTTGCAATGAAGATCTTAAGAGCGGCATTCTATTGTTTGACAATTCAGGGGGGGCTGCGCCCCCCCTGCACCTGCTCTTGCATTTGCACAGTCCCTGTCATACCATACCGTGTCTGTAGCTGTTTGCTTGCCAATGGTGTGTCAGACCTCCAATATACACCTCAACAGCTGTGTGTCATGTGAGCGAGCTAATCAGGGGGGCTGCAATCCTTCTGAACTGCTCCTCTGAACGCCTGAGCTCCATAAGCTTGTTTGATTCAGAGCCACCACCTCTGACTGGGCTGCTGCTTCCTGTGCCTGCTGAGTGGCATTGCCAGGCTGAGACTGTTGCTCCAAGTGCTGTGCCAAGTGCTGGACGCAGGTCCTCTCCCGGGCCCTCGCTCGCCTGTCCTCCCGAGTGATGTGACGCTGCTAGCGTGTTGGGATCGGTCGGCCTTCTACCACACTCAACAACACCACTGAAGAAGGGCTAAGAATATGATAAGAAACATTCTAAATGTATGATAAAAACACCCAATTGAATCCGGGGGGAACAGTGACACGCGACCCCTTGGAGTCACGAGTGGAGGGGGGTTTGACCGGGGTGTTCCGGAATCAGCGCAAAATTAGCTTCTATTTCATACAATTTTTTACATTCTGAGGTGGCCTGGGAGGCTCAAAGCTCTACTCTTTCAGTGTTGAGCAAGGGGGCTCCGCCCCAAAAAGCGCAGATATGAAGGAGAGGCCTTTACAGTGCAATTTTTTTCCTTTGTAGGGACTTGCACTCTTTTAAACGCGGCAGATTGTTTTTAAATCTGCCTGTGCACAACAAGTAGAGAAAGTAAAAATTGAGGGGTTACACGGCCTGAAACTGGTTCCTGATAATGAGAGTTGGTACCATTGCTAGATCCGCCTAGAGGGGACGGCTAATAGTCGACAGAGTTGCTCATAACCTAGCAGGCGGCGGCCCTGCCAATCTGCACCCCCTGGCCTTGAAACCAAGAGACAACCAAATAAACGTGATGCAGCGTGAGTTGCAGTCAGGGTATATCTTAGTTGGTTATTCGGTTCATCCTATGCCTTTTGAACACTGAACCTGCCAGGCTTCAGGCTTTTATATTAATGGTACTTTGTATATCAGCACGTGATCTGGCTGAAATTAAGTACTGTGTAGACACTTCCCTAACTCAACAAGCAGAAAAGGCACGAGAACAACATAAGGTGCTGTTGCCTCGTTTGCTGGGACGCCGCAAAACCCTTCACACCATCCTGCTAGGAGCAACAGGCACCATCTACATCAGCCGCACAAGAAGATACCCACTCCACAGCCTCAGAGTTACTGGTCTACATGCCACAGCACACATGACAAATTAAGCATACATGCCATCAGGTTTCTAATAGAAATCATACCGAGACATCCAACACAATCCCTTAAAATATCTGAGTAATACTCCTGGTGGTGTGCAGTGTGCAGGCCTCTGCCTCCCAACCACCTGATCCCCAGTGAAAAGCTTTTCCTCTTTTGTTTTCCAGGTGGGATGTCGTGTGTATCTGCATCCATTGTGTAATGCAGAACACAAAACATCCTAATTTACGCCGGTAGTGATTAAACTATCTGCGTTATTTTTCTTTATCTGTGGATTTGTGGAAGAGTCACTTGTCCTTGCATACGTGGCAGATCTGGTTAATACGTGCTTGCTAAATTTTTGTCTTTCTGAAGACTGAGATTAGTAATTTGTAATTTGTAAAGCAACAACGGGCTCTTGACCTAAAACCTTCCATAATCCAGGGCCAAGTTTGTATTTACCGTGCATGTGTGCTTTTACAGCTTAAAATGAAGAGCCTTTCTGCTAAAGGCATGGACAAGTGTTATTGGCCGGTACAGCCCGTCCGAGTATCTGGTAGATGGGCGGGGGGGGGGGGGGGCTTC